>Ga0134126_10000360_pt1 | contig 58829 bp, 56 predicted proteins | sample KB31752_FD_96881 | JGI IMG/M metagenome (GOLD analysis project Ga0134126, IMG submission 96881) | Terrestrial soil microbial communities with excess Nitrogen fertilizer from Kellogg Biological Station, Michigan, USA - KB3-175-2 | ecosystem: Environmental > Terrestrial > Soil > Unclassified ...
CACCCGGCTGGCGCGCAGATATCCGGGAATCCGGCCGGTGGCGCCGAACGGGCCGATCCCGGCGCGAGAGGAGTTGCGATGAGCACACGACGAACGAGGAAACGTCTGCTGGGTGCGGTCGCCATGTTGATGGTTGCAGGCCTCGTCTCGGCCGGTTGCGGTAGTCGGGTGGGAGCTTCGGGGCCGGGTGGAGCGTCGGCGGGCTCCTGTGCCGACACTTCCGGGAATTCGGTGAAGATCGGCTTTTTGAACTCCCTGTCCGGCACGATGGCGATCAGCGAAAAGACGGTGCACGATTCGTTGCTGCTGGCCGCTGAACAGATCAACACCCGTGGCGGCGTGCTCGGCAAGCAGTTGAACGTCGTCAGCGAGGACGGCGCGTCCGAGCCGACGATCTTCGCGGAGAAGGCCGGCAAACTGATCAGTTCCGACTGTGTGGCTGCGGTCTTCGGTGGCTGGACATCGGCGTCCCGCAAAGCGATGCTGCCGGTGTTCGAGGGTGCCAACTCGCTGCTGTTCTATCCGGTGCAGTATGAGGGGCTCGAGGCGTCGCCGAACATTTTTTACACCGGTGCCACCACGAACCAGCAGATTGTGCCCGCGCTGGACTACCTGAAGCAGAAGGGTGTTAAATCCCTGTTCCTGGTGGGCTCCGACTACGTCTTTCCGCGGACCGCGAATAAGGAGATCAAGGCGTACGCCAAAGCCAACGGCATCGAGATCAAAGGCGAGGAGTACGCGCCGCTCGGTCACACAGACTTCGCCACGATCGTCAACAAGGTGAAAGGTGCCGGGGCGGCCGCGGTGTTCAACACGCTCAACGGTGACTCGAACGTCGCATTCTTCAAGGAATACCGCAACGCCGGCCTGACCCCGGCCGCGATGCCGGTGGTCTCGGTGTCGATCGCCGAGGAGGAGATCGGTGGGATCGGGCTGGACAACGTGGTGGGGCAGCTGACCGCGTGGAACTACTACCAGACCATCGATTCCCCGACGAACGCGGCATTCGTGCAGGCGTTCAAGGGCAAGTACGGCCAGAACCGGGTCACCTCTGATCCGATGGAGGCGGCCTACACCTCATTGTTCTTGTGGAAGGCGATGGTGGAAAAGGCGAACTCGTTCAAGACCGACGATATCCGTAAGGCCGCAGATGGTGTGAGCTACGACGCTCCCGAGGGCACGGTGACCGTCAATGGCGCGAACCATCACATCGCCAAGACCGCACTGATCGGCAAGGTCGGCCCCGATGCACTGATCCACGCCGATTGGAGTTCCGGTGCACCTATCCAGCCGGATCCCTTCCTCAAGAGCTACGACTGGGCCAAGGGCCTGACCGGCTAGCGGGCACTGTCATGCAGGCACTGTTCAGCCAGTTGGTCGCAGGTCTCTCACTGGGCTCGATATTGCTGCTGGCCGCTCTCGGTCTCGCCCTGACCTTCGGGCAGATGGGCGTGATCAACATGGCCCACGGCGAGTTCATCATGGCGGGCGCCTACACCGCCTTTGTGGTGCAAGGAGTCATAGCCGACGCCGGGATCTCGCTGCTGCTGGCCATCCCGCTCGGCTTCCTGGTGGGTGGTCTGATGGGGGTGATCCTGGAAGCCACCCTGATCCGCCGGATGTATTACCGCCCGCTGGACACCCTGCTGGTGACCTGGGGGGTATCGTTGATCTTGCAACAGGTGGCCCGGGACATCTTCGGCGCCCCGAACGTCGACGTCCGGGCCCCTGGCTGGCTGTCAGGCAGCATCGATCTCGGCATCACCCAGGTTCCCGCGGCGCGGTTGTTCATCCTGGTGCTGGCCGCCGCGGCCGTTATCGGACTGTCCCTGGTGCTCAAGATGACACCGCTGGGACGCCGGATTCGCGGCGTCGTGCAGAACCGGGACCTGGCTGAGACGGTCGGCATCTCCACCCGGAGCGCCGACCGGCTCACCTTCTTCATCGGCTCCGGCCTGGCGGGAATCGCCGGTGTGGCGCTCACCTTGCTCGGTTCCACCGGTCCCACTCTGGGCACCAGCTACATCGTCGATGCGTTCCTCGTCGTCGTCGCCGGCGGCATCGGCCAAATCAAAGGTGCCGTGATCGCGGCATTCGGGCTCGGTCTGCTCCAGGCGACCTTTGAATACTCCACCACCGCGAGCATCGCGAAAGTCATGGTTTTCGTGGTGATCGTGGTTTTCTTGCAGATCCGTCCGCAGGGCATCTTCAGTGTCCGGACCCGGAGCCTGGCATGACGGATACTACCGCAACATCTTCCGGCAAGCTCAGGCGCAATTACGGCGTCCTGTTCGGTTTCGTGCTCGGCGCCCTGGCATTGCTGGTGCTGGCACCTGCAGTGCTCTCAGATTTTCGGTTGTCGCTGCTCGGACGGTTTGTCTGCTACGGCATAGTGGCGGTCGGGATCGGGTTGGCTTGGGGCCGAGGTGGCATGCTGACGCTGGGACAAGGTGTGTTCTTCGGTTTGGGTGGCTACGTGATGGCCTTCCATCTCAAGCTTGCCGATGCCGGGCCGTCCGGGGTACCCGATTTCATGCTGCTCTACGGGTCCGGGCACCTTCCGATCTGGTGGGAACCGTTTCGATCTCCGGTGGTGACCCTGTTAGGGATAGTCCTGATCCCATCGTTGGTGGCATTCGGGCTCGGCATTGCGATCTTCCGCAGGCGCGTCCGCGGCGCGTATTTCGCCATTTTGTCCCAGGCGTTGGCGGCCGCATTCGCGATCTTGTTGATCGGTCAGCAGGTTACCCTTGGCGGGTTCAACGGACTTAACGGATTCCGCTCATTCTTCGGTTTCAACCTCTACGATCCGGTCAACAAGCGGATGCTGTTCTACATCGCTGCGATCGCGCTGCTGGCCATGTTGGCGGTGGTGTGGCAACTCTACCGCTCGCGGTACGGGGAGCTGCTCATCGCAGTCCGGGATCAAGAGGAGCGCGTGCGGTTTCTCGGCTACGATCCGGCGAACATCAAGCTGGTGGCGTACGTACTGGCAGCAGCGATGGCCGGCATCGCGGGTGCATTATTCGTACCCATCGTGGGGATTATCTCGCCGGCGAACGTCGGCGTGGTACCTTCGATCGCCTTTGTCATCGGGGTGGCGATCGGCGGCCGGGCCACCCTGTTCGGCCCGGTGCTCGGCGCAATCGCGGTAGCCTGGGCGCAGACCGCCCTGTCGGAGAATTTCCCCTCATTTTGGAGCTATTTCCAAGGTGCCTTGTTCGTTCTGGTGATCGCTTTCCTGCCGGCTGGGTTGTCGTCGGTGACCTTGTTGCAACGGTCGTTACCGCGAAGATGGGGCTTTGGTACCCGTGGCGGCAGCTTGTCTCCACCACCATCCGATGCGGGGAGTTTGCTGTCACCGGAACCGGATCTGTCCGGGGTCAGCGCTGGAACCGAGACCGGCCAATGACGATGGACGCCGATTACCTGGAGCTGTCCGACGTGCGGGTGGTCTTCGACGGTTTCGTCGCCGTCGACGGGGTGTCGATGACGGTATTGCAAGGCGACTTGCGATTTTTGATCGGCCCTAATGGCGCGGGCAAGACCACATTGGTGGACGCGATCACCGGGCTGGCGCCGGCCACCGGATCAGTGCGCTTCGGACGGACCGAACTGGTGGGCAAGAAGGTGCACCAGATCGCCCGGCTGGGGATAGGTCGTACCTTCCAGACGGCCACCGTGTTCGAGGAATTGACGATCCTGCAGAACCTCGACATCGCGGCGGGAGCAGCACGCAGGCCGTTGTCACTGTTGCGCCGTCGCTGCTCGGTGCCGCCCGAGGTCGAGGAAGCCATGGATATGGTCGGTTTGACCGCGTTGCGAAACACGCAAGCGGGAGCACTGGCGCATGGACAGAAGCAGTGGCTGGAAATCGGCATGCTGCTGGTGCAGGACGCGCGTGTGTTGCTGCTGGATGAGCCGGTGGCCGGGATGAGCGCCGACGAACGGATCCAGACCGGAGAGCTGCTGTACCGGATCGGTAGCGCACGCACCGTTGTCGTGGTCGAACACGATATGGACTTCATGCGCTCATTCGCGACCTCCGTCACGGTGCTGCACGCCGGGAAGGTGCTCAGCGAAGGGACAGTGGCCCAGGTGCAGGCCGATCCCCGGGTCCAGGAGGTATACCTCGGCCGGTCGGAGGTCGCATCCTGATGCTGAAGTTGCGTGGTGTGCACGTCGGGTACGGACGGACCACCGTGGTGCACGGTGCGAGCATCGAGGTACCGGCGGGCGGGGTCGCCGCGGTGATGGGGCACAACGGTGCCGGAAAGACGACCCTGCTGCGCGCCGCCGTCGGGCTGCTCCATCCCAGCGCAGGGTGCATCATGCTCGACGGCGAGGACATCACTCGCACGCGTCCCAACGAGCGGGTCAAGCGTGGCGTCGGGTACGTGCCCCAGGGACAGCAATGCTTCCCCCAACTCACCACCGCGGAGAACCTTCAACTGGTGGCGGATACCCGGCGAGACGGCAAAAAGCTGATCGCCGAGGTGCTGGATCTGTTCCCCGCGCTCAGGGCACTGCTGTCGCGCCGGGCCGGACTCCTTTCCGGTGGCCAGCGCCAGCAACTGGCCATCGCCCGAGCGTTGATCACCCAGCCGCGGATCCTGATCCTGGATGAGCCGACCGAAGGCATCCAGCCCACGGTGGTAGCCGAGATCGAACAGACCATCCTGTCGTTGACCGCCCGCAAGGGACTGTCGATCCTGCTGGTCGAGCAGCATGTCGGCTTCGCCCTCGCCGCAGCCAGCCGCTACTACGTCATGGAAGCCGGCCGGATCACCTCCACTGGCGACGGTGGCGCCGACGCCCTCGACCACGTCCGCGCCGCCATGGCGATCTGACTTGCCCGCTGACTGTGTCGGGCGCGGCATTATCAGAGCTGGATGCGGAAAGCGGCAATCAGGCCAGCGCGGCCGGCATTGGTGATGTGGACGGCGCGGTTGGACGGCGAGCGGCGGATCCACTCGAGTTCGAGGAGTCGGTTGAGCAGGTTGCGGCCGATGGCCCCGGACAGGTGGTGGCGTTGCTCGGACCAGTCGACGCAGTAGCGGACCACCGGTCGTTTCGACGGCAGCACGGCTCCGAAATCGCTGAGGAAGGCCTCGCCGTCCGCCGTGAGGTGGTAGTCGATGTCGTGACCGTACCCGGCGAGCTGGTCGTGGACCGCACGTTCGGCGTGGAAATCGCCGTCCCCGCCAATGAGGTAGCCGCGGTCGAGCATGGCGCCCATGATTGCCACGCCGAGCCGTCCGGCGAGGTGGTCGTAGCAGGTGCGGGCCTGTCGCAGTGCGTGCGCGCGGGTGCCTTGGCGCAGCGAACGGATCGACTGGGCGGGAGCCAGCTGGGTGAGGGCCTCGATGAGCCGGCCGACCTGTGGACCGGCGAGTCGGTAGTAGCGGTGACGGCCATGCGGTTGCACGCTCAGCAGCCCTGCGGCCACGAGCTTGCTCAGGTGGCTGCTGGCGGTGGAGGCGCAGACCCCGGCTTCGGCGGCGAGCAGGCTGGCTGGTAGGGCCCGGCCGTCGTTGAGGGCCAGCAATACCCGGCAGCGCCCCGGGTCGGCCAGTAGCGCCCCGACCGCGGCGATGTCGGCATCGCCGCGGTCTCCGGCGGCTACCCGCGGCGGCGCGGACACCGCGTTGGGGGATAGGTCGGTGGTCGACATTGCTGCAGATTATTCGCCGGTCGGTTCGACCGGCGTCGAAGTGTTTCGCACCTACCGTGGGCGGATGACCGCGATACCGCGAAGCCATGAGGCCGAGGCGTTCCTCGAGGCCCTGCAGGACACCGCGCCCGACGTGGTGACCGCCTGCGATGGCTGGACGACCCATGAGATCACCGCACATCTGGCCGCGGCAGCCGCCGAGATCACTCGTCACCTCCACTACTACGTCCGCGGCGAAGCGGTGCCGGCTACCCGGAGCTTCGAGGAACGCGAGGCTCCGTACCAGGCCATGGATGACAAGGCCCTTCGCCAGCGCCTGGAATCCGAAGAAGGCAGGATGCGATCGATGATCGACCAGGCGCTCGAACGTGAGCCCGAGGCAGTCATCCCGTGGACTGGGCGGCAGATGGTGGTGGCCAAATTCATCCCGCACATGCGCAACGAGTTCGCGATCCATCGTTGGGACTTCGCAGGCGACGACGAGGTTGGGCGTGAGCTGCTCGGCCAGCCCGAATTGACCGAGCACGCTGTGGGTGTTCTCGGTGAGATACTGGTGCGGCGCGGCTGGGGCCAGGACCCCTACCCCGACGAGGACTTCCAGGTCCGGTTACGCGCAGACCGCGGCAAGGACGTGCGGCTGGTGGTGGAGTCCGGCCACGCCGGCCTGCAACTCGCTGAGGACAGCTCCGATGAGCCCTACGTCGAACTTGACGCCGCCGCCCGCACACTGGTCCTCTGGGGCCGGCGACCCGATGAGCGCGGACGCTTCCGCAGCCACCTGCCCGCGTCAATGTTGGCCCGGCTGCAGGCCCTGCTCGCCGGCTACTGATATCCGGTCCCGAGCGCCACGGCCACCGCCGGCCCCAGCCGCCATCGGGAATGATCGGGCCGTGCGGACAGTTGTACCAGTTGTCCGGGCCGGGGTGCCTTGTGTTCCCGGGTCCACATCAATTCGCCGCCGCGGACGATCGTTCGGCTGAAGCCGTGGTGTGCCTTTCGCCGAGAGGCGACCAGCACGCCCGGTCCGGACCCTCATCAGACCGAGACGCATAAGGATGGCAAGCGATGAAGGGCGATCGTACCGAGATCGTCATCGACGCAGGTGGATCGACCCTGACCTACGAGATCGAGGCCACCCGCAACGGTCGACGGGTAGAGATCACTCACCGGCGCGGCGTCGTGGAGGTCACCGAGGTCACTCGTGGCGGCACGCCGGTGCGCACTGCTCGGTTCATGGCTTCACGAGTCCTCGCTCTCGTTGAGCACCCCGTGGCCCGGCGGACGATGGGAGACAGCGAATCGGCCACCCGGGTCGTTCCCCAGCCGCGGTCTGGCGGATCAGCTGCGCTGCGCCCGGCTGAGGCAGTATGACCGTCGATTGATCGGGTGCTGCACTTCTCGCCGACGCGGCCCGAAGCCACGGGCTGACCGTCTGGGGTCGTTGAGCTCAGGGAGGAACCGACATGCTGCTGTCGCCGCATGAGCAGGAGAAGCTCCTTGTCCACGTGGCGGGCCAGTTGGCCATGCAGCGCCGAGCCAGGGGACTGCGGCTGAACTATCCCGAGGCTGTCGCGCTGATCACCTCATGGGTGCTGGAGAGAGCCCGGGACGGGGGCAGCGTCGCTGATCTGATGGCGGGCGGTCAGCGGGTGCTCACCCGGCGCGACGTGCTGGATGGCGTGCCGGAGATGATCACCTCGGTGCAGGTCGAGGCGACCTTCCCGGACGGCACCAAACTCGTCACCGTGCACCAGCCCATCCAATGAGCCCGGTGGTGCCCGGCGAGCTGCTGCTTGCCGAGGAACCGGTCGTGCTGGGCCCGCACGCCGGTCAGGAGCTGATCATTCGCAATACCGGTGACCGGCCGGTACAGGTGGGGTCGCACTACCACCTTGCCGCGGCGAACCCAGCGCTGGAGATGGACCGCGCCGCCGCCACCGGGATGCGGCTAGCGGTACCGGCGGGCACGTCAGTGCGCTTCGAACCCGGCATCGAACGGGTCGTGCGGGTGGTGCCGCTGGGCGGCGCCCGCATCGTGCCGGGCCTGCGCCTCGATGCACCGGATCCCGCTGGCGCGGACCGTCCGGCTGCCGGCGGTCGCAGGTGGACCGTCGAGCGCAGCCGTTACGCCAAACTTTTCGGCCCCACCGAGGGCGACCGGGTCCGGCTGGCCGATACCGACTTGCTGGTGGAGGTCACCGAAGATCGGAGCCGCGGCCCGCATGGCGGCGATGAGGTGGTCTTCGGTGGCGGCAAGGTGATCCGGGAGTCGATGGGCCAGGCTCGGGCCAGCCGGGCGGACGGCGCGCCGGATCTGGTGATCACCGGCGCGGTCGTACTGGATCACTGGGGCGTGATCAAGGCCGACATCGGAGTGCGGGACGGCCGGATCGTCGGCCTGGGCAAGGCCGGAAATCCGGACATCATGGATGGAGTGCACCCGGCTCTGGTCATCGGCCCGGGAACCGAGGTGATCGCCGGTAACGGGCTGATCCTGACCGCGGGGGCGGTGGACTGCCACGTGCACCTGATCAGCCCCCAGCAGGTGCCCGAGGCGCTGGGATCAGGCGTCACCACGCTGATCGGCGGCGGCACCGGCCCTGCGGAGGGCACCAAGGCGACCACGGTGACGCCGGGGGCATGGTACCTGGCGCGGATGCTGGAGTCCCTCGATGAGCTGCCGGTGAACGTCGCCCTGCTGGGCAAGGGCAACACCGTCGGCGAGCAGGCGCTGTACGAGCAGGTCGCGGCCGGCGCCAGCGGCTTCAAGCTGCATGAGGACTGGGGATCCACCCCGGCGGCGATCGACGCCTGCCTGCGGGTCGCCGACGACACCGGCGTGCAGGTGGCGATCCACACCGACACCCTCAACGAAGCCGGTTACGTCGCCGACACGCTGGCCGCGATCGGCGGGCGAACCATCCACGCCTACCACACCGAGGGAGCCGGGGGTGGCCACGCGCCGGACATCATCACCGTCGCCGCGCAGCCCCATGTGCTGCCCAGCTCGACCAATCCGACCCGCCCGCACACCGTGAACACCGTCGACGAGCACCTCGACATGCTCATGGTCTGCCACCACCTCAATCCCACCGTGCCGGAGGACCTGGCGTTTGCGGAGAGCCGGATCCGGCCCGCCACCATCGCGGCCGAAGACCTGCTGCACGACCTCGGGGCCATTTCGATGATCGGGTCGGACTCGCAGGCGATGGGCCGGATCGGTGAGGTGATCCTGCGGACCTGGCAGACCGCGCACGTGATGAAGCGCCGGGTCGGCGCCTTGCCCGGGGACCCGGCGACCTCGGACAATCTGCGGGCGCGGCGCTATGTGGCCAAGTACACGATCTGCCCGGCGATGGCGCACGGCCTGGACGGTGAAGTGGGCTCGGTGGAGGTGGGCAAGCTCGCTGACCTGGTGCTGTGGCAGCCCGCGTTCTTCGGGGTGCGGCCGAGCATCGTGCTCAAGGGCGGCATGATCGCCTGGGCGGCGATGGGCGACTCCAATGCCTCCATCCCGACTCCCCAGCCGGTGCTGCCCCGACCGATGTTCGGCGCTGTCGCGTCGACCGCCGCCGCCACGTCGGTGCACTTCGTGGCTCCCGTTGCGGTGCAGGGTCATCTCGTCGAGGCACTGGCGGTTCGGCGCCGGTTGGTGGCGGTGCGCGACACCCGGGCGCTTCGCAAGACCGACATGCCGCTGAATGACGCGCTTCCGCGCATCGAGGTGAATCCCGAGACATTCACCGTCCGGATCGACGGTGAGGTAGTGGAGCCGCACCCCGCGCAGGAGATTCCGATGGCGCAACGTTACTTCCTGTTCTGATGACGATGCTGGCGTCGCTGCTGCTGGCCGATTCGCGATTGCCCACCGGCGGGCACGCGCATTCCGGGGCGGTTGAGGCGGCCGTCGAGCGTGGCCTGGTGCGCAGCGAGGCCGACCTGGAGTTGTTCCTGGCCGGCCGGTTGCGCGGGAGCGGATCCGTGGTCGCCGCGGTGGCTGCGGCTGGCTGCCTGCTGGCCGGCGCAGCAGCGGTGAATTGGGACGAGTGGGATGGGGCGCTCAGCGCCCGCACCCCGTCGGCCGCCGCCCGGGAAGCGTCTCGCGCGCAGGGCGTGACGCTGCTTCGCACGGCCCACCTGGTCTGGCCGTCTGCTGCGCTGGACGCGCTGGCTGAGGTGAGCCGCCCGCATCACCCGCTGGTGCTCGGCGCGGTGGTAGCCGCCGCCGGGGATGGCGCCGAGATGGCGGCGTCGCTGGTCCTGCACCATCTGCTCGGCGGGGCGTGTGCGGCCGCGGTGCGGCTGCTGGGTCTGGACCCGATCGCGGTCGCTGCCGTCCAGGCAGCCGCCAGCCGACCCGCTGAGCACGTCGCGCAGTCCGCAGTGACCGCGGCGCGCGACGCCGTGGCCCAGCAGGATCCGCGCCTGCTGCCCACTACCGGCACCCCGCTGCCGGAGGTGCTGGCCGAGCTGCACGCCCGTGCGGAGGTGACCCTGTTTGCGTCGTGAAAAGGATCGTGCGCTGCGGATCGGCATCGGAGGGCCGGTCGGCAGCGGCAAGACGGCACTGGTCGCGGCGCTGTGCCGAATGTTTCGCGACAAGCTGTCCGTGGTGGTGGTGACCAACGACATCTACACCACCGAAGACGCCGATTTCCTGCGCACCCACGGGGTGCTGCCCGACGAGCGGATCCGCGCGGTGCGCACCGGCTGCTGCCCGCACACCGCGATCCGCGACGACATCACCGCCAACCTCGACGCGGTCGACGAGCTCACCGCGCGCCACGATCCCGATCTGGTGCTGGTCGAAAGCGGCGGGGACAACCTCACCGCCACCTTCAGCTACGGACTGATCGACGCGCAGATCTTCGTCATCGATGTCGCCGGGGGCGACAAGGTTCCCCGCAAGGGGGGACCCGGAGTCACCCGCTCCGACCTGCTGGTCATCAACAAGATCGACCTGGCGTCTTTGGTAGGCGCGGACCTGGACGTGATGCGCCGGGATGCTCTGGCGGCGCGGGGCGACCGGGCCACCGTGCTGATCTCACTGCGAGAACAACCCGACGCCGGGCCGGTGGTGGATTGGGTGGGCAGCCGGCTTCGATCAGCCGCTCGCCGGTGAAAGCCCGAGCGCAGCTCACCGTGGACGCATGCGGCCCTCGCTGGCGCAGCGCTGCCCCGGTCGTGGTGCGCCCCACCGGCGGGCACCGGATACACCTGGTGCAGGCCGCCGGTGGCCCACTGGGCGGCGACGACCTGGCCCTGGACGTCCATCTCGACGCGGGCTGCGCTGTCCACTTGCGCTCAGCAGCTGCCACGGTCGTGCAAGCAGGCCGATGTGCCGGGGCGGCGCTGTGGGCGGTGACGGCATCGGTGGCGCAGGACGCCTTCTTCGACTGGCAACCGGAGCCGACCATCGTCTGTGATGGTGCCGAGCTGCACAGCCGGATCAGCGTCTCGCTGCAGCGCGGGGCCCGCGCGGTGCTGCGCGAGGTGGTGGTACTCGGGCGCGCGGGTCAACGTGGCGGGCGCTTCACCGGCAAGCTTGCCGTGGACCTGGATGGTGCCCCACTGCTGGCGCACACCATGTTGCTGGACGGCGCCGATCCAGCTCTCGCCGGTCCCGCCGGCACAGGTGGCGCGGGCGTGATCGGAATGCTGGCAGTGGTGGGGGAGGGCATCGGGGTCCCACCACACGATGCCGGCGAGGGGCCGGGATTGCGCTGGGCCTGCACACCGCTGGACGGCCCAGGCCATCTGGTGCTCGCCCTAGCCGACCGCGTCACCAATGTCATCCGCATCCTCGACCACTTCGCGGCCGCCTGACCCGACCGCGTTCTGGATGCAGACTGCGGTAATTGGGGCCTCGACAACCGCAGTCTGCATCCAGAACGCGAACGAAAAGGGCTTACCTGGGTGTGTGGTGGAGGGTGCCGTCGAGGACGGTGACCGCATGCCCGGTGAGATGCACCCGGTCGCCGTGCACAGTGGTGTGCACCAATCCCGTACGGGCGGATACTTGCAGGCCGGTGAGGCCGTCCCGGCCTAGCCGGTCAGACCAGTAGGGCGCCAGCGCGGTGTGCGCGCTGCCGGTCACCGGGTCCTCTGGGATGCCGACGGCGGGTGCGAACACGCGCGACACGAAGTCGTACGCACTGCCCGGATCCGAAGCCGGGGCGGTGGCGATGATCGCGCGGATGCCCTCGCGCCGGGTCAGCTCTATCACGCCCGGGAAGTCAGGCTTCAAGGCCCGGACGCCGGCCTCGTCCCCGAATACGGCCAGAAGATCGCTCAGCGGGCCGGTCCCGTACGTGGCATCGGCCTTGGCGCCCAGCGCATCGGTCAGGCTGCCGGGAATAGGCGACCCGGTGACCGGCGCGGCGGGGAAGTCCAACGTGATGGCGCCATCGGGACGGTTATGGGCGATCAGGACACCACTGTGGGTACTGAACCGGACGGTGCCGTTGGTTTTCTGATCGGCGTGCAGGGCGTGTGCGGTGGCGAGGGTGGCGTGCCCGCAAAGGTTCACTTCCACGCTGGGCGTGAACCAGCGCAGCGCCCAATCCGCGTCCGCCCCGTCGGGCAGCGGGTGGGCGAAGGCGGTCTCGGAAAGGTTCATCTCGGCGGCGACCTGCCGCATCCAACCCTCATCGGGCCAGCTATCGCCGTTCAGCAGGCAGACGGCTGCGGGGTTGCCGGTGAACGGTCGGTCGGTGAACGCGTCGATGATTCGGATACGCATGGATTCGAATGTAGGAGCGCCGTCCACGGGAGCATCGTGATCACAGCCGGCACTTCGCGGTCAAGTGACGTGACCGCAACATAGGAGTCACAAGGCGGTCATATCAGTGTCGTGTGATTGTTTGTGACTCACTCGAGTGAGTGAGGCGCATCTAGGGTTCCGTCGCTGTACGCAGTGAGTCTGGACCAAGAGATGCAGGCGGGCAGTGCACTGCCCGCTCCACGGCGGGACAAAAGCCCGGGAGGCCAGCCACGCCCGGCTGCCTCGCGGCCGGGCGCCGTGGACGCGGAGGCCCGACGTGGAAGATCTGCATCACAACTACGGCCCAGAGGCGCGGTACGCCGTCGAGGCCGAAGCCGCGTTACCCACCACGAAATGGGAACAGGAAGTCGCGCGGGGTCTTGAGTTGGGCCTGCCCGGAGCCGATTCGATCGTCGACCGGCGGATCCCCACCTTCTCCCGCGGTGAGCTACCACATTTCGCCGGCATCAACACCTTCCTCAAAGCGCCGTACGTCGAAGACGTCCGTCGCTGCGGCGAATACGACGTCGCGGTGCTCGGCGCACCCTTCGACGGCGGCACCACCTACCGGTCCGGAACCCGTTTCGGCCCGCAAGGCATCCGCAAGATCTCCGCGCTATACGGACCGTACAGCTTCGAGCTCGGCGTCGATCTGCGGGAATCGATCACCATCGCCGACCTCGGTGACGTATTCACCATTCCGGGCAACATCGAAAAAACCTTCGACCAGATCTCCAAGGCGGTCGGGCACGTTTACGCCTCCGGCGCCTTTCCGGTGGTGTTGGGAGGCGACCATTCCATCGGCTTCCCCACCACGCGCGCCGTCGCCCAGCACTTGAACGGCGGAAAGCTCGGGATCATCCACTTCGACCGCCACGTCGACACCCAGGAAACCGACCTCGACGAGCGGATGCACACCACCCCGTGGTTTCACGCCACGGACATCCCCAACGTGCCGCCGCAGAACCTGGTGCAGATCGGCATCGGTGGCTGGCAGGCGCCCCGGCCGGGCGTGCAGGTGGGCCGGGAACGCGGCACGACGATCATGACCGTCACCGACTGCGTGGAGATGGGCATCGAGGCCGCCGCGCAGCGAGCACTGGACGTCGCCTGGGCCGGCACCGACGCCGTCTGGCTGTCCTTCGACGTCGACTGCCTGGATGCCGCATTCGTGCCCGGCACGGGCTGGCCCGAACCCGGCGGCTTCCTGCCCCGCGAGGTGCTGAAGTTCATCCAGCTCGTCGCCGCCCGCCCGCTGGCGGGCGTCGAGGTCGTGGAGTGCTCCCCGCCCTACGACAACGCCGAGATCACCGCGCTCATCGCGACCCGGGTGATCTGCGACACCCTCGGCTGCCTGGTGCGCGCCGGTCACCTACCGCGAAAGGCGATTCCATGAGTGCCCCAGTCCTGACTGCCCACCCGACCGACGGCCCCGATGCCGAGGATCTGCGCCGCATCGGTTACCACCAGGAGTTGCACCGCCGGCTCGGCTGGTTCTCCTCCTTCGCCGCCGGGTTCTCCTTCGTGTCGATCCTCACCACGGTGTTTCAGCTCTTCGCGCTCGGCTACTCCTTCGGCGGCCCCGCGTTCTTCTGGACCTGGCCGCTGGTGTTCGCCGGCCAGCTGTGCGTGGCGCTGGTGTTCGCCGAGTTGGCCGCGAGTTGGCCGCTGGCCGGGTGCATCTATCAGTGGTCGCGCCGCCTGGCCGGCGAGATCGTCGGATGGTTCGCCGGGTGGGCGATGCTGGTCGGTTACATCGTGAGTGTGGCGGCTATCGGCATCGCGTTGCAGGCGGTACTGCCCGCGGTCTGGCAGGGTTTCCAGATCATCGGTACTGACCCGTCGGTCACCTCGGCATCCGGTGCCGCCAACGGCATCCTGCTGGGTTCGGTCCTCATTGCGATCGCCACCGTGATCAGCGCGGTCGGCGTGCGGTTCATGGCGGTGATCAACGGGATCGGGGTGACTTGCGAGATCATCGGCGTGGTACTGCTGCTGGTGTTGCTTTTCAGCCACACCGAACGCGGTCCCGGCGTGGTCACCCAGACGCTCAACGTCTCCGGCGACAGCCCGTATGTGTACGCCTTTCTGGCGTCCACACTGATGGCGGCCTATGTCATGTACGGGTTCGACAGCGCCGCGGAGCTGTCCGAGGAGACCAGCGAGCCGCGGCGGGTGGTGCCCTCGGCGATCCTGCGGGCGCTGCTGGTGTCGTTCGTCGGTGGCGGGTTCATGATCGTGGCTGCCCTCATGGCGGCGCCCTCGCTGACCGATGGCCAGCTTTCCGCCGGGGGCATCGCCTATGTGATCACCAGCCGGCTGGACTCCACGCTCGGCCGGGCGCTGCTGCTGGTGGTGGCCATCTCCATCGTGTCCGCCTGCCTGGCGATCCAGAACTCGGCGTCGCGGGTGATGTTCAGCATGGCGCGCGACGGTCGGCTGCCTGGTGCCCGGCTGCTGGCCCGGGTGCACCCGCAGACCGGGACGCCGATCATCACCGGTATCGCGGTGGGGGTGCTCGCGATCGCCGTGTTGCTGATCAACCTCGGTAACCCGGCGGCATTCGCGGCGGTCACCAGTACGTCGGTGGTGATCGTCTACCTGGCGTACCTTCTGGTCACCGTTCCGGCCCTGCGCGCTCGGCTGCGCCGGAGCATGCCCAGCAAGCGCCCCGGAGGCTTTTCGCTGGGCCGCTGGGGGCTGCCGGTCAACCTGTTCGCCGTGGTGTACGGCGTGGCGATGATGGTGAACATCGCCTGGCCGCGGCAGGCGGTGTATGACCCGGCCGGCACCAGCTGGCTGCTCCAGTACCTGGCCCTGCTGTTCGTTGCGGGGCTGGTAGTGGTCGGTCTGGTGGTGCACCGGGCGCTGCGCGGGCGGCCGACCCCCGCAGCCGTCGAGGCGGTCGTCGACGCGGCCGCCGCCGTTGCCGAGGCGTGACCTACCTCCTAACCCCGCGTGTCGCGCCCCGGTGCACCGCGTGTCGCGTCCCCCAGCTCGGTATGTCGCGCCCAGCTGTGCAGTCGGGCCTGTGATCGGCACAGCCTGGCGGCTCTCAGGGCGTGGCACGATGGCGGCATGCTGCGTTGGATCACCGCGGGGGAGTCGCACGGTCCCGCACTCATCGCTGTGCTGGAGGGCATGGTCGCCGGGGTCGAGGTGACCTCCAAGGACATCCAGGGTGAACTGGCTCGCCGCCGGCTGGGATATGGGCGCGGCGCACGGATGAAATTCGAGGCCGACGAGGTCGACCTGCTGGGTGGCATCCGGCACGGCCGGACCTTGGGTGGCCCGGTGGCGATCCGGATCGGCAACACCGAGTGGCCCAAGTGGGAGACCGTCATGGCGGCCGACCCGGTCGATCCGGACGCCCTCGCCGCGCAGGCCCGCAACGCGCCGCTGACCCGTCCCCGGCCCGGGCACGCCGACCTGGCCGGGATGACCAAGTACGGCTTCGACGACGCCCGACCGGTGCTGGAACGGGCCAGTGCGCGCGAGACCGCCTCCCGGGTCGCATTGGGCGCGGTGGCCAAGGCGTTCCTGCGCCAAGCCCTGGACGTGGAGGTGCTGTCCCACGTGGTGTCGCTAGGGCAGGCAGTGGCTCCCGCAGATGTGCTGCCTGCACCCGGCGACCTGGAGCGCATCGATTCCAGCCCGATCCGCGCGTACTCGCAGGAGGCTTCCGCCGCGATGATCGCCGAAGTGGATGCCGCCAAGAAAGACGGCGACACGCTGGGCGGCGTGGTCGAGGTGTTGGCGTACGGGTTACCGGTGGGCCTGGGCTCCTTCGTGCACGCCGACCGGCGGCTGGACGCCCGGCTGGCCGGCGCGCTGATGGGTATTCAAGCCATGAAGGGCGTCGAGGTGGGCGACGGGTTCGCCACTGCGCGACGCCGGGGCAGCGCCGCGCACGATGAGATGGCGCCCGGCCCCGACGGTGTGGTGCGCCGCACCAACCGCGCCGGCGGCCTCGAAGGTGGCATGACCAACGGCGAGACACTGCGAATGCGGGTGGCGATGAAGCCGATCTCCACCGTGCCCCGCGCGCTGGCCACGGTGGACCTCACCACCGGCGAGGCGGCCGTCGCGATCAACCAGCGTTCCGATGTCTGCGCCGTCCCCGCCGCGGGCGTGGTGGCTGAGGCGATGGTCGCGCTGGTGCTGGCCGACGCCGCGCTGGAGAAGTTCGGCGGTGATTCGCTACCCGAAACCATCCGCAACGCCCGGGCCTACCTCAACAGCTATCACCAGCGCTGATCGTGCCTCCGGATCAGGGGCTCTCATGGATGCTTGTGCACCTCTTACGCCGCGCCAAAAGTTGGGCGTCGAGGCAGCGAGCATGGCGACAACGAGCATCCAGGGACAGTACGTGACAGGCAGCCCTACGCGGCGAACGGTGTCGGTCTTGTCTCTCGGCGGCACGATTGCGATGACGAACGCGGGACGCGGCGGCGCCGGTGTGGTGCCGACCCTCGATTCGGCTGCTCTGCTGGCCGCGATACCAGAGCTGGCCAGGGTGGACTGTGAGATCACCAGCAGAAACGTCCGAACCTTGCCCGGCGCATCGTTGGGCTTTGATGATCTTTCCGTGCTGGTGAGCGTTGTTCGGGACGAGCTGGACTCGGGCGCGGATGGGGTAGTGATCACCCAAGGAACCGACACGATCGAAGAGACCGCGTATCTCCTCGATCTGACCGTGGACCGCGCCGCGCCGGTGGTGGTGACCGGTGCCATGCGTAACCCGACAATGGCCGGCGCCGACGGACCAGCCAACCTGCTGGCCGCTGTGCAGACCGCAGGTAGCGAGCAGTTGCGCGGCGTGGGATGCGTGGTCGTGATGGGCGACGAGATTCACGCCGCCAGGCACGTTCACAAAGTGCACAGCACGAGTCCTGGCGCGTTCGTCTCGCCGGACACCGGTCCGGTCGGGCAGGTGGTGGAGGGCAGTCCCCGGCTGTTGATGCGTCCGATAGCCGCGCCGACGTACCCGGCCCCTACTCACGCCGTTCGCATCGGGTTGGTCACGGCATGCCTGGGCGACGACGGGGAGCTGCTGCGTCGCCTGGATACCGGTTTCGATGGGGTGGTCGTGGCCGGATTCGGGGTGGGACACGTGCCGGCCGCGTTCGTTGCACCGCTTGCCGAGCTCGCCTTGCGCATCCCGGTGGTGCTCGCCTCGCGGACCGGCGCCGGTCCGGTGCTGCGCGCCACTTACGGATTTCCCGGCTCCGAGCGCGACCTCCAGGACTGTGGATTGATCAATTCCGGTTTCCTCGGGCCGTTCAAGGCCCGGATCCTGCTGCATGTGCTGCTGGCCGCCGGAGCTACCCACGGCGAGACCATCACAGCATTCGATGCAGCTGGTGGGTGCACCGGGTAATCGGCGGAGTAATGAAGGAGGTTTCGACGCGTGGTGAGCGGACCTGTCGTGATCCTCATCGGTCCACCGGGATCGGGCAAGAGCACCGTTGGACGGTTGGTGGCAGAAGAGCTGGGTGCATCGTTTCGCGACTTCGATGATGACCTGCAGGATGAGTGCGGTCTGCCCGCCGGCGAGCTGGTCGTCAAGCTGGGCCGGGAGAAATTCGGCGAGGTCGAGTGCCGGCTCATCGGTGACGTGCTCGCGGATCATTCTGGGGTGCTTGCGCTTGGTGGTGGCACGCCGCTGAACCCAGCAATTCAGGACCAACTGAAACCCTTTCACGTCGTATTCCTCGATGTGGACCTCGACGAGCTGCTCCGCCGGGAGGGTCTCGTTCCACTGCACCCGTGGTTGCTGCCCAATCCCCGGGCGCACCTGCGGCAATTGCTCGGGCAACGGCGCCCGGTCTATGAAGCGGTGTCCAACGTCGTCATACCGACGACTGGTCGTTCAGCCGCGGAGGTCGCGGCCGAGGTCTTGCAGACTCTGCACAATTGATTTCACGGGGTGGATGCGTGGCTCATGCGATGCTCAGTCGGGGCGTTCGGACGCGAGAGGAGTTGGATGAGCGAGACCGGTGAGCTGTTGGACGAGATCAGTGAGACCGAGGTCGGTGAGACCCAGCCGCTGCGGATCCGGGTGGCCACTGCCCAGCCCTACGACGTTGTCGTCGGCAGGTATCTGCGGGCTGAGCTGTTGGACGTGCTGGGCAGTGGCGCCGTGGCGATCGTGCATCAGCCGACGATGGTCGAGTCCGCGGAGTCACTGCGCACCGTGCTGGAGCACCTTGGTTCGCAGGCTTACCGCATCGAGGTGCCCGATGCCGAGGACGGCAAGAAGCTCGCGGTGGCGGGGTTCTGCTGGGACGTGCTGGGAAAGGTAGGTCTGGACCGCACCGGCACCGTGGTGGGCTTCGGCGGCGGAGCGGTGACCGATCTCGCCGGGTTCGTGGCGGCCAACTGGCTGCGCGGGGTCCGGGTGGTGCACGTGCCTACCACCCTGCTGGGGATGGTGGACGCTGCGGTAGGCGGCAAGGCCGGGATCAATATCGACGCGGGTAAGAACCTGGTCGGCGCATTCCACGAGCCCGCCGCGGTGCTGGCAGACCTCGCCACGCTGCAGACGCTGCCGCGCGCTGAGCTCGTCGCCGGGATGGCGGAGGTGGTCAAGGCGGGCTTCATCGCCGATCCGGTGATCCTCGAGCTGATCGAGGACGACCCAGCCGCCGCGCTGGATCCGTCCGGGCCGGTGCTGGAGGAACTGGTCGGCCGCGCGATCCGGGTCAAGGCGGACGTGGTGGCAGCCGACCTCAAGGAATCTCACCTGCGCGAAATCCTCAACTACGGGCACACCCTGGGCCACGCGCTGGAACGTCGGGAAGGCTACCGGTGGCGCCACGGTGCCGCGGTCAGCGTCGGCATGGTGTTCGCGGCCGAATTGTCCCGACTCGCCGGGCGGCTGGACGACGCCACCGCGCAGCGCCACGGCACGGTGCTCCGCTCAATCGGCCTGCCCACCGGCTACGACGCAGACGCGCTCCCCGAGCTGCTGGAAGGCATGCGCAACGACAAGAAAACCCGGTCGGGAGTGTTGCGTTTCGTGGTGCTCGACGGCCTGGCGCAGCCGGGCCGACTGGAGGACCCGGACCCCGAACTGCTCGCCGAAGCCTACGCCGCTGTCGCAGGTGCGCCGGAGGGTGTGGAGTGAAGGTCCTGGTGCTCAACGGGCCCAACCTGGGCCGGCTCGGCACCCGGGAGCCCGACATCTACGGCGCCTCGACTTACGACGATCTGGTGCAGCTGTGCCAGCGGGTGGGAGCCGAGCTGGGGCTCGACGTGGACGTGCGCCAGAGTGACCACGAGGGCGTCATGATCGGCTGGCTACACGAGGCCGCCGACACGGCCACCCCCGTCGTGCTCAACGCCGCAGCGTGGACGCATTACTCGATCGCGCTGGCCGACGCCGCCGCGCAGCTGTCGGCGCCATTGGTGGAGGTGCACATCAGCAACGTGCACGCGCGCGAGACCTTCCGGCACCACAGCTATATCTCGGCTATCGCATCCGGCGTCATCGTCGGCTTGGGAGTCGAAGGTTACCCGCTCGCGTTACGCTGGATCGCAGGGCGCGCCAGTACGTAAGTACCGTCGGGTTATGTCCCACCCCCTGCGCCGCGCGGCGCTTCGCGAGCGGCTACCCGAACTCGGCCTCCAGGCGCTGCTGGTCACCGATCTGTTGAATATCCGATATCTCACCGGATTCACCGGCTCCAACGGTGCCTTGCTGGTGCATGTCGACGGCGACGAACACAGTGTGTTCTGCACTGACGGCCGTTACCGCACGCAGTCGCAGCGGCAGGTGGCCGACCTGCGGCGGCTGATCGAGCGGTCGTGCACCCTGCGGCTGGCGAAGCAGGCTACCGAGCTCGGTATCTGCCGGCTGGGTTTTGAAAGCCATGTGGTGACAGTCGACGGGTATGCGGCCCTGCAGGAAGTCACCGAGCCCGGCGTGCTGGTCGCTACCTCACGGCCGGTGGAAGCGTTGCGGTCGGTCAAGGACGGCACCGAGATCGCCGCGCTGCGGGCGGCGTGCGCGATTGCCGACGCCGCGCTGGCCGGCCTGCTCGCCGACGACGGGCTGCGCCCAGGTCGCACCGAGCGGGAGGTGGCACGCGACCTGGAGGCTCGGATGGTGGCCCTGGGCGCCACCGGCCCGTCGTTCGAGACCATCGTCGCGTCCGGGACGCACTCGGCGATCCCGCACCACCGCCCTACCGATGCCCAGCTGTGCCGCGGTGACCTGGTGAAACTCGATTTCGGGGCGCTGATCGAGGGTTATCACTCCGACATGACCCGGACCGTGGTGCTCGACGGGCCGGCAGCGTGGCAGCGGGACCTCTACGAGCTGGTCGCCGCCGCGCAAGCGGCGGGACGCGCGGTGCTGCGGGCCCGAGCCGATGTCCGGGATGTCGATGCGGCGGCCCGGAAGGTCATTACCGACGCCGGGCATGGTGAGAACTTCCTCCATGGGCTCGGCCACGGCGTCGGCCTGCAGATCCACGAGGCTCCGGCGTTATCGCAGTTCGGCGTCGGTACACTGCAGGCAGGCATGACGGTTACCGTCGAGCCGGGTGTGTACCTGGCCGGTCGGGGCGGCGTGCGCATCGAGGACACTCTCGTCGTCACCGGCGGCGAGCCGGAACTCCTCACCCAGACCACGAAGGACCTCGTGGTCGTGTCCTGCTAACAAAGATCTTGCTGGCACCTCCGCCAGCCACGACCGGGGAGTGACAGGCTGACGTGGCCACGACCAACGACCTCAAGAATGGACTTGTGCTCAACCTCGACGGCCAGCTGTGGTCGGTCGTGAACTTTCAGCACGTCAAACCGGGCAAAGGCGGCGCTTTCGTACGCACAACCCTGAAGAACGTGCTGTCCGGCAAGGTCGTGGACAAGACATTCAACGCCGGCACCAAGGTCGACACCGCTACTGTCGACCGGCGCGATATGACCTATTTGTACGCAGATGGGACCGATTTCGTCTTCATGGACTCCGACACTTTCGACCAGATCACGATTCCCGGTGACGTCGTCGGAGATGCGGCGAAATACCTGCTGGACAACCAGACCGTGCTGGTGGCCGTGCACGACGGCACTCCGCTCTACATCGAGTTGCCCACCTCGGTGGAGTTGGTGATCTCGCACACCGACCCCGGTTTGCAGGGAGACCGGTCGACTGGTGGTACCAAGCCGGCCACCTTGGAGACGGGTGCCGAGATCCAGGTGCCGTTGTTCGTGAGCACCGGCGAAAAAGTCAAGGTAGACACCCGGGACGGCCGCTACCTTGGCCGGATCAGTAGTTGACATGGGTGCTCGCAGTAAGGCCCGCAAACGCGCCGTCGACATCCTGTTCGAATCCGACTTGCGCGGGCTGGATCCATTGGAACTGCTCGCTGAGCGGGTCGGGGCGCCGGACCTACCCCCGGTCAGCGACTACACCGTCTCGTTGGTGCACGGCGTGGTCGAGCACGCCGCCGACATCGACAAATTGCTGACCGATCAAGCCCACGGTTGGGCCCTGACCCGGATGCCCGCGGTCGATCGGGCGGTGCTGCGGCTGGGTGTGTTCGAGCTGCTGTTCTCCGACGAGGTGGATGATGCGGTAGCCATCGACGAGGCCATCGAGCTGGCCAAGTTGCTGTCCACCGACGACTCGCCGCGGTTTGTCAATGGGGTGCTCGGCGCGCTGGCTGCATTGCCGCGCGGTTCGTGAGCGAGATCAACCCCTGGCTCAGGCCTCTTCCTTGTCCTTCGCGGGGCGAGCCTCGGGCGGTAGCACGCCCCAACCGATCAGCTGCTCGGTGAGGTCGCCCGGCGACATGTCGTAGATGATCGCCAGCGAGCGCAGGTCCTCGGTGCGGATCGAGAGCACCTTACCGTTGTAGTCACCGCGCTGGCTCTGGATCGTGGCGGCGTAGCGAGCCAGTGGACCCACCTTGTCGACCGGCAACTGCTGCAGACGCTCCAGATTGATGACGATCTTGGTAGCTGGTTCGCTGCCGGACGACACCCGGCCTTCAGGCAGTAGTTCGGGAACCGGAACCCCGTAGAAGTCGGCTAGCTCGGCGAGCTTCTGCACCGTGACCGCCCGATCGCCACGCTCGTAGGAACCGACCACCACAGCCTTCCAGCGGCCCGCAGACTTCTGCTCGACACCGTGCAGGGACAGACCCTGCTGCTGACGGATGCCGCGCAGTTTGGACCCCAGTGCTTTGGCATAGTCGCCCATCTGGCCCCTTCTCCTTCTTCAGACCCCGACCAGTCAACGCCTTGGGGCGCCCCGCGAAAATCGGGATGATACGGAGAGTAATGCTGCGCTGAGTAATCCACTAGGTCAAGCCATCGGGAGCCGAAGACCGCGCAGAGTCACGCACACCACCCGGACGGGGCAGCGCTACCGCGGTTGCCGAACCCTCTAAAGCGTCCCAGCTGTGGCCCAGTGATACTGTCCGGTCCGGGTCCCGGCGCCAGCCGACGCCGGGAGTACCCATATTGCCGGCTCAGCCGGCGGTATCCATGACGTCCTTTAAGGCCCGTCCCGTGAGGCGGGGAAGGAGGTCCACCGTGTCGTCCCCGTCCGGGACGGGCGCGGTGGGCGAGGCAGGGCCACCGCGGCAGCGTGAGTTGCTGTCGGCGGCCCAGGTCGCGCGCATCGTCGCCCGGATGGCGCATCAGATCATCGAGCGCACCGCCCCCGAAGCGGTGGTGATGATCGGCATTCCCACCCGCGGCGTGCCGCTGGCGCACCGCCTCGCCAGCCGGATCCGGGAGTTCGGCGGACCCACGCCGGCCGTCGGCACGCTCGATGTCACGCTCTACCGGGACGACCTGCGGCGCCGGCCAACCCGCCCGCTGCAGCCCACCGAGCTACCTGCTGATGGCCTGGACGATGCGCTGGTCGTTCTGGTCGACGATGTACTGTACTCCGGACGTACCGTGGCGGCCGCGCTCGATGCGCTGCGCGAGTACGGCCGCCCGCGGGCGGTACAACTCGCCGTGCTGGTCGACCGGGGCCACCGTGAGCTGCCGATTCGCGCCGACTACGTGGGTAAGAACGTGCCGACCTCCCGGGACGAGGAGATCGGTGTGCTGCTCACCGAGACTGACCGCACCGATGCGGTCGTGCTGCGTGGTTACGATCGGGGCGCCTACGACCGGGGGCCGCGGTGAGGCATCTGCTGACCACCACAGACCTGCCGCGGGAGACGGTCACCGCGCTGCTGGACACCGCTGAGGCGCTCAAGCAGGCGCTGCTGGGCCGGGAAGTCCGCAAACTCCCCACCCTGCGCGGGCGCACCGTCGTCACCTTGTTCTACGAGAGCTCCACGCGGACGCGGGCTTCGTTCGAGATCGCCGGCAAGTGGATGAGCGCCGATGTGGTGAACATCTCGGCGAGTGCCTCGGCGGTGGTCAAGGGAGAATCACTACGCGATACCGCGCTCACGCTGACCGCGATGGGCGCCGACTGCGTGGTGATCCGCCACCCCGCGTCGGGTGCGGCGCATCGTCTCGCCGGCTGGATACCCACCCACGTCGTCAACGCCGGTGATGGCACTCACCAGCATCCGACCCAGGCGCTCCTGGACGCCGCTACTCTGCGTGAGCGATTGGGAACCCTAAATGGGCGGACCGTCACCATCGTAGGCGATGTGCTGCATAGCCGGGTCGCCCGCTCGAACATCGAGCTCTTGATCACGCTGGGTGCCCGGATCCACCTTGTCGCTCCGCCAACCCTGCTCCCCTGGGACGTCGAGCATTGGGGCAGTGGCCAGGGTTCGACAATGCGCGATTGGCCAGTCACGGTGGGGCACGATCTCGACGCAGCGTTGCCCGGCTCGGATGCGGTGATGATGCTTCGCGTGCAGTCCGAGCGGATGCAGGGTGGGTTCTTCCCGTCCGCCCGCGAATATGCGATCAGCTACGGGCTCACCGAGGCGCGCCTGGGGTTGTTGCCCGAGCATGCGGTGGTGCTGCACCCCGGGCCGATGCTGCGCGGCATGGAGATCGCGCATTCGGTCGCCGACTCTCCCCGGGCCGCGATCACCGAACAGGTCCGAAACGGCGTGCATGTGCGGATGGCGGTCCTCTACCACCTGCTCGCAGCCCAAGATGATCAGTCACCGCAGGAGCAGGCATGACCCGGCCGTTGTTGCTGCGCGGAATCCGCCCCTACGGCGCGGGTGACCCGGTGGACCTGCTGGTCCGAGACGGGGTGATCACCGAGCTGGGTTCCGGAGTGGACGGCGCGGGCGCCGAGGTGGTCGATGGTGGCGGGCTGGTGGCGCTGCCAGGCCTGGTGGACCTGCACGTCCACCTGCGCGAGCCCGGCCGGGAAGATGCCGAGACGATCGCCACCGGTTCGGCCGCCGCAGCGCTGGGCGGCTACACCGCGGTGTTCGCGATGGCCAATACCGATCCGGTGGCCGACACCGCGGTGGTGGCCGAATACGTGTACCGGCGCGGGCGCGAGGTCGGGTTGGTCGAGGTGCACCCCGTCGGTGCGGTCACCGCCGGGTTGCGCGGCGAGCGACTCGCCGAGTTGGGTGCCATGGCCGCGTCCGCCGCGGCGGTCCGGATGTTCTCCGACGACGGGTTGTGCGTGCACGACTCCCTGCTGATGCGCCGGGCTTTGGAGTACGCCCGCGGGCTGGGCGGTGTGATCGCCCAGCATGCCGAGGATCCCAAGCTGACCGCCGGCGCGCAGGCGCACGAGGGACGCGTCGCGGCCCGGTTGGGCCTGGCCGGGTGGCCGGTTGCCGCGGAGGAGTCGATCGTGGCGCGGGACTGCCTGCTCGCCCGGGATGCCGGCGCGGCGCTGCACATCTGCCACGTGTCCACCGCGGGCACGGTGGAGCTGTTGCGCTGGGCCAAGCAGGGCGGTATCCGGGTATCCGCCGAGGTCACCCCGCACCACTTGTCGCTCACCGATGAGCGACTGTCCGGTTACGACCCGGTCAACAAGGTCAACCCGCCGCTGCGCACCGCGGCTGATACCGAGGCGCTGCGCGCCGCGCTGGCGCAGGGAATCGTGGACTGCGTGGCCACCGATCATGCCCCGCACGCCGCGCAGGACAAGGACTGCGAATGGTCCGCAGCGCGGCCCGGCATGCTGGGGTTGCAGACCGCGCTGTCGGTGGTGGTGGCCACGATGGTCCGGCCCGGTCTGTTGGATTGGCGGGGGGTGGCCCGGGTGATGAGCGAGCGCCCGGCGCAGATCGGCCGGGCCGCTGATCAGGGCCGCCCGATCGCCGTGGGGGAGCCGGCCACCTTGATCCTGGTTGATCCCGACGCCACCTGGACGGTACGCGGGGCGCAGCTGGCCAGCCTGGCGGACAACACGCCCTATGAGGGAATGGAGCTGCCCGGCCGGGTGGCGGTCAGCATGCTCCGCGGCCGGGTCACCACCGAGGACGGGAAGGTGCTGGGTTGATGGGTGCCCTGGCGATGCTGGTGCTGGAGGACGGCGCCACTGTGCGCGGCGACAGTTACGGAGCGGTGGGCCAGGCGCTGGGTGAGGCGGTGTTCGCCACCGGGATGACCGGCTACCAGGAAACCCTCACCGACCCGTCCTACCGTCGCCAGATCGTCGTGCAGACCGCCCCGCACATCGGCAACACCGGCTGGAACGACGAGGACGACGAGTCGCGGCGGATCTGGGTGGCCGGCTACGTCGTGCGGGACCCGGCCCGGATGCCCTCCAACTGGCGGTCGACCCGTTCGCTGGGCGAGGAGCTGTCCCGCCAGGGTGTGGTGGGAATCGCCGGTGTCGATACCCGCGCGCTCACCCGAAGACTGCGTGAGTACGGCTCGATGCGCGCGGGAATCTTCTCCGGCGACGCGCTGGCCGAGCCCTCCCAGCTGATGGCGCGCGTGCTGGCCAGCCCCCCGATGGCGGGGGCGGACCTGGTCGGCGAGGTGACCGCCGCTCAGCCCTACGTCGTGCCCGCCACTACTGCGCGTCGCTTCCGGGTGGTGGCACTGGATCTGGGGATCAAGTTCAACACACCCCGGATGCTCGCTGCTCGGGGCGTCGAGACGCACGTGCTGCCGGCGACGGTCGCGGTGGAGGAGCTGCTGGCGTCGCAGCCCGACGGGGTGTTCCTGTCCAACGGTCCCGGCGACCCGGCCACTGCGGATCATGCGGTGGCCCTGACCCGTGCCGTGCTGGGGCGGCGAGTACCACTGTTCGGGATCTGCTTCGGCAACCAGATTCTGGGCCGGGCGCTGGGACGTGGTACCTACAAGATGCGCTACGGGCATCGCGGGATCAACGTCCCGGTCGTCGAGTACGCCACCGGGCGGGTGGCCATCACCTCGCAAAACCATGGTTTCGCGGTGACCGGGGAGCCGGGGGAGCGCTTCGACTCCGACTTCGGCGCCGCGGTGGTAAGCCATTCCTGCCCCAACGACGGCACCGTCGAGGGACTCACCTGCCTGGAGGTGCCCGCGTTCAGCGTCCAATACCACCCGGAGGCCGCCGCCGGCCCGCACGACGCCGCCGACCTGTTCGACCGCTTCTGTGCGCTGATGGAGGCGCAGCGATGATCCCGCTGTGGCTAGCGGGCCCGGGAGGTGCACAAGCATCCATAAGACCGGGTGCGGAGTGTGGAGGCTGCTGTGCCGCGCAGGGATGACATCTCGCACGTGCTCGTGATCGGGTCTGGGCCGATTGTGATCGGGCAGGCTTGCGAGTTCGATTACTCCGGGACCCAGGCGTGCCGGGTGCTGCGGGAGGAGGGGCTGCGGGTCAGCCTGGTGAACTCCAACCCGGCCACGATCATGACAGATCCGGAGTTCGCCGATGCCACCTACATCGAGCCGATCACGCTGGAGTACGTCGAGAAGGTGATCGCCGCTGAGCGCCCGGATGCGCTGTTGGCGACGCTCGGCGGCCAGACCGCGCTGAATACCGCAGTTGCCCTGCACGAGCGTGGCGTGCTGGCCCGGTACGGCGTCGAGTTGATCGGCGCGGACATCGAGGCCATCCAGCGTGGCGAGGACCGGCTGAAGTTCAAGGACGTGGTGCGCGCGGTGGGAGCCGAGGTGCCACGCAGCGCCGTCTGCTCCTCGATGGACGAGGTCCGCCAAGCCGTCGACGAGCTCGGCCTGCCGGTGGTGATCCGGCCGTCGTACACCATGGGCGGGCTCGGCTCCGGGATGGCGCACACCGAGGACGACCTCGTCCGCATCGTCTCCATCGGGTTGGCTGCCAGCCCGGTGCACCAGGTGCTCATCGAAGAGAGCGTACTGGGCTGGAAGGAATACGAGCTGGAGCTGATGCGCGACCACCGGGACAACGTGGTGGTGGTGTGCTCCATCGAGAACGTCGACCCGATGGGTGTGCACACCGGGGACTCGGTGACCGTCGCCCCGGCGCTGACCCTCACCGACCGCGAGTACCAGCACATGCGCGATGTCGGCATCGCGGTGCTGCGCGAGGTCGGGGTGGACACCGGCGGCTGCAACATCCAGTTCGCGGTGCATCCGGCCACCGGCCGGCTGGTTGTCATCGAGATGAACCCGCGGGTGTCCCGATCCAGCGCGCTGGCGTCCAAGGCCACCGGTTTCCCCATCGCCAAGATTGCCGCGAAGCTCGCCATCGGCTACACCCTGGATGAGATCACCAACGACATCACCGGCGAGACTCCGGCCAGCTTCGAGCCCACCCTGGACTACATCGTGGTCAAGGTGCCCCGGTTCGCCTTCGAGAAGTTCCCCGGCGCGGACCCCACGCTCACCACCACGATGAAGTCCGTCGGCGAGGCGATGGCGCTGGGCCGCTCCTTCCCCGAGGCGCTGGGCAAGGCGCTGCGCTCGATGGAGACTCCCGCCGCCGGCTTCTGGACCAAGCCCGACCCGCCCGATGCCACGGTGAGCTCAGAGCTGTCGGCGGTGGCAGTTCCCCATGACGGACGGCTCTACTCCGTCGAGCGGGCGCTGCGGCTGGGCGCGACCGTCGCGCAGGTCGCGCAGGCGTCGGGCATCGATCCGTGGTTCGTCGACCAGATCGCCGGCCTGGTCGAGCTGCGCGCTGACCTCGTCGCCGCGGCCGAACTGGACGAGCCGCTGTTGCGCCGCGCCAAGCGGGCCGGCGTCTCCGACCGGCAGCTCGCCGCGCTGCGCGGTGACCTCGACGAGCCGAAGATCGCCGTGCTGCGGCGCCGGCTGGGCGTGCGGCCGATCTACAAGACCGTGGACACCTGCGCGGCCGAGTTCGCCGCCCGTACCCCGTACCACTACTCCGCCTACGAGAACGACCCGCACGCCGAGACCGAGGTCAGCGAGCAACGGCAACGACCCAAGGTGATCATCTTGGGCTCCGGGCCGAACCGGATCGGTCAGGGCATCGAGTTCGACTATTCGTGCGTGCACGCCGCGATGGCGCTGCGCAGCGCTCCTGACAACGACGGCCTCGGTTACGAGACCGTGATGGTCAACTGTAACCCGGAGACGGTGTCCACCGACTACGACACCGCTGATCGGCTCTACTTCGAGCCGCTGACCTTCGAAGATGTCATGGAAGTCGTGCACGCCGAGCGCACGTCAGGCACCGTGGCGGGCGTGATCGTCCAGCTGGGCGGGCAGACCCCGCTCGGGCTGGCGCAGCGGCTGGCCGACGCCGGTGTCCAGGTGGTGGGCACACCGCCGGAGGCGATCCATCTCGCCGAGGACCGCGGGTCCTTCGGAGCGGTCCTGGAACGAGCCGGATTGCCCGCCCCGGCCTACGGGACGGCCACCTCGTTCGCGGAGGCTCGCAAGATCGCCGATGAGATCGGCTACCCGGTGCTGGTGCGCCCGTCCTACGTGCTCGGCGGTCGCGGCATGGAGATCGTCTATGACGAGCAGACCCTGGCGGGTTACATCGCCCGGGCCACCGAGATCACCCCCGAGCACCCGGTGCTGGTGGACCGCTTCCTCGACGACGCCATCGAGATCGACGTCGACGCGCTGTGCGACGGCAGCGAGGTCTACCTCGGCGGGATCATGGAACACATCGAGGAGGCCGGGGTGCACTCCGGGGACTCCTCCTGCGCGCTGCCACCGATCACGCTGGGGGAATCTGACCTGGCCGCGGTGCGGTCCTCCACCGAGGCGATCGCCCGCGGGGTCGGCGTGCGCGGTCTGCTCAACGTGCAGTACGCCCTGAAGGATGACGTGCTCTACGTTCTGGAGGCCAATCCCCGGGCCAGCCGCACGGCGCCGTTCGTCTCCAAGGCCACCGCGGTGCCGCTGGCCAAGGCCGCCGCCCGGATCATGCTCGGCGCCAGCATCGCCACACTGCGGGCGGAGGGCCTGCTGCTTTCTCACGGCGACGGTGGCGACCTGCCTCTCGACGCGCCGGTGGCGGTCAAGGAAGCGGTGCTGCCCTTTCACCGGTTCCGCACCCCGGAGGGTCACGGGGTGGACTCGCTGCTCGGGCCGGAGATGAAATCCACCGGCGAGGTGATGGGCATCGACGCCGCGTTCGGCCAGGCCTTCGCGAAGTCCCAGGCCGCGGCCTACGGCTCGCTGCCCACCTCGGGGCGGGTGTTCGTGTCAGTGGCCAACCGGGACAAGCGGGCCATGGTGTTTCCCGCCAAGCGGCTGGCTGACCTCGGCTTCGAGGTACTCGCCACCCGCGGCACGGCCAACACGCTGCGTCGCAACGGCATCCCGTGCACCGTGGTGCGCAAGCACTTCGAAGGTCCGGACAACATCGTGGACCTGATCAATGCCGGACAGGTTGACATGATCATCAACACGCCTTACGGCAATCCTGGCCCCCGGGTCGACGGCTACGAGATCCGCACCGCCGCGGTAGCCCGCGGAATCCCGTGCATCACCACGATCCAAGGCGCCGCCGCCGCCGTGCAAGGCGTCGAAGCCCTCATCCGAGGCGACATCACCGTCCGTCCCCTCCAATCCCTACACGCGGCGCTGCGCGCGGTCCCCCCGCATTCAGCGGGCTCAGTGGGGCTATCCGGTGCCCATTAATCCCCCCAAAACCGCCACGGAGCCCGCTCAATGCGGGTTTGGGACGCGGTTGAGGAGCCTGATAGGGGTTAGGGGTCCGTTGTGTGTGGGGATTGATCCGCATCCGGAGCTGCTGCGGGCGTGGGGGTGCAGCCAGGACGTGCGGGGAGTGGAGAGGTTTGCACTGGGGGCGGTGGACGCGCTCGCACCGGTGGCGGCGGTGATCAAGCCGCAGTCGGCGTTCTTCGAGCGGTACGGGTCGCGGGGCATCGCGGTGTTGGAGCGCGTGCTGGTGGCGGCTCGGGAGGGGGGCGCGCTGGTGCTGCTCGACGTCAAGCGGGGCGACATCGGCTCCACGATGGCCGGCTACGCCGCGGCCTACCTCGACGACGGGGCTCCGCTGGCGGCCGACGCGATCACCGTGTCGCCCTACCTCGGGATCGGCGCACTCGATCCGGCGTTCGAGCTGGCCGGCCGGACCGGGCGGGGGGTATTCGTGCTGGCGCTGACCTCCAATCCGGAGGGTGCCGCCGTGCAGGCCGCCATGACCGGCACCGGCACGACGGTCGCGCAGGCCGTAGTGGACGCCGTCGCCGCGCGCAACGCCGGTCGGCGCCCCGCCGGTGACTTCGGGGTGGTGGTCGGTGCGACCGCGCCGGTGGAAACCTTGCGCCTGGACGGTCTCAACGGGCCGATACTGGTCCCGGGAATAGGTGCGCAAGGCGCCCGGGTGCGCGATTTGCGCCAGCTCTTCGGCACCGCGGCGCCGCACGTCGTGGCGTCGATCTCCCGTGAGCTGTTGGCGCACGGCTACCAGCCCGAGTTGTTGCGGCGCGCCGCCGAGCGCGTCGCCGGCGAGGCCGCGAGCCTGCTCCATCCAGGTTGGGGCAGGTCGGCCGGGATACCCCCGGGTTAAGCGGCGGGTGGCCAGGGGGATACGGTCGCCGCACTAACCTAGAAGTATCCCTCAAGCACTAGCAATCGACGGAGGAGACCGTGGCCCTTCCCGAGCTGACCGAGGAGCAGCGGGCCGCTGCGCTGGAGAAGGCGGCCGCCGCCCGACGTGCCAGGGCCGAGCTCAAGGAGCGCCTCAAGCGCGGCGGGACCAATCTGAAGGAAGTCCTGGCCAAGTCCGACAGTGACGACATCCTGGGCAAGATGAAGGTTTCGGCTTTGCTCGAAGCCTTGCCAGGCGTGGGCAAGGTCCGCGCTCAGCAGATCATGGAACGGCTGGAGATCGCCACCAGCCGGCGGCTGCGCGGGCTTGGTGAACGCCAGCGCAAGGCCTTGCTCAGCGAGTTCGGCCCAGAATAAGCACCCGAGTCAATCGGCCCGGAAATCGACACTTCAGTGATCAACGTGCGCTGCGACGGTGTGTGAGCCGGGGTCCAGTGAGGGTGCTGGGCCCCGGCTCACCGTCGTCTCAGGTCCCTCCGGGGTCGGAAAGTCGAGTGTGGTCGCCGAGATCCTGCGTTGCTGGCCAGAGTTGTTCGTCAGCGTCTCGGTCACCACCCGGCCACGCCGGGCCGACGAACGCTCCGGCGAGCATTACCACTACGTGGATCGCGCCACCTTTGCGCGCATGATCGAGAGCGGGGAGTTCCTCGAGTATGCCGAGTACGCCGGTAACTTCTACGGCACTCCCGCCCGCCCGGTGCGTCAGGCGCTGGCCGCCGGTCGGTCCGCGTTGCTGGAGATCGAGGTGCAGGGTGCCCGGCAGATCCGCGCCGCGATACCCGACGCCTTGCTGGTGATGCTGGTGCCGCCGTCATGGGAGGTGCTGGACGGCCGGCTGTCCGACCGTGGCACAGAAGATCCGGCGGTGCGGAAGCGCCGATTGCGAGTGGCTCGCGAAGAGCTGGCCGCCGCCGGAGAATTCGATGCGACAGTGGTCAACGACGACGTGCAGCGCGCCGCCGGAGAGTTGATAACCTTGATGCGCGGCACCCTCCGGTGAACAGCTTTATCCCGACCCCTATACACCAGCATCACTGTGGCACCGACATCATCTGACGTATCTGGAGATAATGAGTTGAGCATCCCCACCGAATTGGACGCGCTGAACGCATCCTCGGCTGCTGCCCCTGAGGGCATCACCAACCCCCCGATCGACGACCTGCTGACCAAGGTCAGCTCGAAGTACGCCCTGGTGATCTTCGCAGCGAAGCGGGCTCGCCAGATCAACGACTACTACGCTCAGCTCGGAGAGGGCCTGCTGGAATACGTCGGGCCGTTGGTGGAGCCAGGGCCGCGGGAAAAGCCCCTGTCGATCGCGCTGCGCGAGATCCACTCCGGGTTGCTCGAGCACACCGAGGGCCAGTGACCCAGGCCGGGCCCGTCCGGCCGGACTCCTCCCGCCGGATCGTGCTCGGCATCGGCGGCGGCATCGCCGCCTACAAGGTATGCGAGGTGCTCCGCCGCCTCATCGAAGCGGGCCACCTCGTTCGCGTGCTGCCCACTGAGGCAGCCCTGAAATTCGTGGGTGCACCCACGTGGGAGGCGCTGTCCGGGTTCCCGGTGCACCACGATCTGTTCGGCGACGTCGCAGAGGTTCCGCACGTGCGGCTGGGACAGACCGCAGACCTGGTCCTGGTCGCGCCCGCTACCGCGGACCTGCTGGCGCGCGCCGCGCACGGCAGGGCCGACGATCTGCTCTGCGCCACCCTGCTCACCGCCCGGTGCCCGGTTCTCTTGGTGCCCGCGATGCACACCGAGATGTGGGAGCACCCTGCCACCCGGGACAACGTCGCGCTGCTGCGCTCCCGCGGGACGGTCGTCGCGCAGCCGGCAGCCGGGCGACTCACCGGCGCCGATTCAGGTGCCGGCCGGCTACCGGAGCCCGCGGAGATCGTCGATCTGGCTACCCTGCTGTTGCACCGGGGGGATGCCCTGCGGACCGATCTCACCGGCCACGGCGTGGTGATCTCCGCAGGGGGTACCCGGGAACCCCTGGACCCGGTGCGCTACTTCGGTAACCGATCCTCCGGCCGGCAGGGATACGCGCTGGCCCGGGTGGCCGCGCAGCGGGGCGCTCAGGTCACTCTGATCGCCGCGCACACTGCCGACCTGACCGATCCGGCTGGGGCCGAGGTGATCCGGGTGGGCACCACGGGTCAGCTGCGAGAGGCGGTGCTCAAGGCGGCGAAGCACGTTGACGCAGTGGTGATGGCCGCCGCGGTGGCCGACTTCCGGCCGGCAGTCAGCTACCCCGACAAGATCAAAAAAACGGGAGCTGATCCGGATCCGGTGTCGCTGGTCGTCAATCCGGACATTCTCACCGAGTTGGTCCGGTGCCGCTCGCAAGGTCAGGTGGTAGTCGGCTTCGCGGCCGAGACCGGCGACTCCGAGGGTGACGTGCTTGCGCACGGGCGGACCAAACTCGCCCGTAAGGGTTGCGATCTCATGGTCGTCAACGCTGTCGGGGAAGGCGGCGCGTTCGAAGTCGACCGCAACAAGGGCTGGTTGCTCGGCGCCGACGGGACACAGACCGCACTTCCGGAAGGCTCCAAGAGCCTGCTGGCGTCCTACGTCTGGGACGCAGTCGCCACCCGACTGACCCGGTAAGCGTCCCGCTTCGCTGCTGAAGGTGCTCAAGCATCCATGAGACCCTTTTCGGCATTCCAAATGGTCGGCACCCACCGGCCGGGCGCCGAACCGTAGCCGCCCACCGTGCGCTACTGCCAGATCATGGGGTCGTCGGGGAGTTCTGGTAGACCCGGCATGTGAACGTCGGCCGGTCTCGTCGTGGGCAACGCAGCCCGGCTGCGGCGCTGCCCGTAGCCCGGGTGTGCGTGGATATCCCCCTGGCCCATCTCGATCGGCCCTTCGACTACCTGGTGCCCGCTGAATTCGACGCCACTGCGGTGCCGGGGGTACGGCTTCGGGTGCGTTTCGCGGGACGCCTGGTGGACGGATGGTTGCTGCGGCGAGTTGAGCGATCTGAGCACCCGGGCCGGCTGGGCTGGATCGAGCGGGTGGTCTCCGCAGAACCCGCCCTCAGCCCCCAGATCGCTGCGCTGGCGCGGGCGGTGGCCGATCGGTGCGCGGGCACCATGAGCGATGTGCTACGGCTGGCGGTGCCACCACGGCATGCCCGCACCGAAGCTGAGCCCAGCGTCGCGGTCGCAGCCTCGCCACCACGTCCGCCGGCAGGCGGTTGGCAAGCCTATCCCCGCGGGCCGGCCTTTCTCGACGCGTTGCATCACGGCCGTGCCGCGCATGCGTGCTGGCAAGCGTTGCCGGGGGAGGACTGGCCCGCTCGGCTCGCCGAGGCGGCCGTCACCGTCGCGGCCACCGGCCGGGGTGCCTTGCTGGTATTGCCCGATCACCGGGACACCACGCGGGTACACGCCGCGATTGCCGCGCTCGCCGGCCCCGATGTGGTGGTCACCTTGGCTGCCGAGGCAGGGCCCACGCAGCGCTACCGGAGGTGGCTGGCGGTGCGGCGTGGCGCGGTGCGCATCGTCGTCGGCACCCGAGCGGCGGCCTTCGCTCCGGTCGCCGAGCTGGGCCTGATGGTGCTGTGGGACGACGGAGACGATCTCCACGCCGAGCCCCGAGCCCCGTATCCGCACACCCGGCTGGTGCTGGGCCAGCGCGCGGTACTGGAGGGCGCAGCGCTGTTGGTGGCCGGCTACGCGCGCACCGCGGAGACACAGCTATCGGTCGATACCGGGTGGGCGCACGAGATCGTAGCCGCGAGGGACGTGGTGCGGGCCGCGGCGCCGCGGGTCACCGCGATCGGGGAGGACGGCACCCAGCTGGCGCGGGATCCCATGGCCCGCGCGGCCCGGTTGCCCACGGTCGCGTTCGACGCGGCGCGGGCGGCGTTGGGCCGCGACCGTCCGGTGCTGGTGCAGGTTCCCCGGCGTGGTTACGTACCCGCGTTGGCCTGTGCGCAGTGCCGTGCTCCGTCCCGCTGCCGGCGCTGCGCAGGACCGCTCGCGCTGCGCGGCGCCGGAGACCTCGCGTGCCGGTGGTGTGGAGTGCCTGAGGCACAGCCCCGTTGCGCAGCCTGCGGTGGCGCCCGCCTGCGAGCGGCCGTGACCGGTGCGGGCCGCACTGCCGAGGAGCTCGGCCGGGCCTTCCCGGGAGTGCCGCTGTACACCTCTGGCGGCGGCAGTGCGGGTCACCTGGTGGGCGAGGGCAAGGTGCTGGTGGGTATCCCGCCCGGGCCGGCCCTAGTGGTCGCCACCCCCGGCGCCGAGCCGCTGGCTCGGTACGGGGCGGCGCTATTGCTAGACGCTGCCGCGCTGCTGGGCCGGCCCACCCTGCGCGCGGCGGAGGAGGCGCTACGCCGGTGGATGGCCGCGGCGGCGATGGTCGAGCCGGCGACCGACGGTGGCCGCGTCGTCGTGGTCGCCGAGGCGTCACTGAGCGCGGTACAAGCCCTGATCCGATGGGACCCGGCCGGCCACGCAAGCGCCGAGCTGGCCGGCCGTGCCGAGCTCGGCTTTCCCCCTGCGGTCCGGATGGCCGCTCTGGACGGCGCCCCGGAGACCCTTGCCGGCCTGGAGATTCCCGCCGGAGCCGAGGTGCTGGGTCCGGTGCCGGTTCCCGGGCACCCGGAGGGCGAGCGGGAACGGCTGCTCTTGCGGGTTTCCCGCGCCGAGGGTTCGGTCCTGGCGGGGGCGCTGGCTGCGGTGCAGGCTGGGCGCAGCGCGCGGAAGGTGGATGACTTCCTGCGGGTCGAGCTGGACCCGCAGGAGATCTCGTGAGTGGTATCGGGTGCCAAGGCGCCCGATACCACTCACGAGGCATACTGCGCAGGTGGCTGTCCGACCCATCCGGCTATTCGGCGATCCAGTGCTGCGCGAGTGCGCGGCAGAGGTCGTCGACTTCGACAAGGAACTGCGCAATCTGGTCCGTGACCTGCTGGACACGATGACCCAGGAGGGCGGGGCGGGACTTGCGGCCCCGCAGCTGGGCATTTCGCTGCGGGTCTTCAGTTACCACTGTGATGACGGCAGCGGGGACGATGGCAGTGGGGATGGTGTCACCGGTCACCTGGTCAATCCCGTCATCGAGGTGCTGGGTGAGGAGATGCAGGACGGCCCGGAGGGCTGCCTGTCTATTCCGCGGCTGTCCTGGGACTGCCGGCGCCACCTGCGCGTCGTCGCTCGCGGGCGCAACCAGCACGGCGAGCCGGTCGAGGTGCGGGGCACCGAACGCCTGGCCCGGGCGATCCAGCATGAGACCGATCACCTTGACGGGGTGCTGTTCATCGATCGGCTCGACCCGGAGACCCGCAAGCAGGCGATGCGGGAAATCCGGCAAGCTCGGTGGTTCGGTGCTCCCGCGCCGGTGGTCAAGGTCAGCCCCCATCCGCTGCTGGGTAAGGTGCGCTAAGCGGTGCGGCTGGTCTTCGCAGGGACGCCTCAGGTGGCGGTGCCCGCGCTGCAAGCGTTGCTGGAATCCGGTCGCCACGATGTCATTGCGGTGGTGACCCGGCCGGACGCGCCGGCCGGGCGCGGGCGGCGACTGGCCCGTTCCCCAGTAGGAACACTGGCCGACGAGGCGGGCATCGAAGTGCTCAGCCCGCGTCGCCCCTCCGAGCCGGACTTCCTGGCTCGATTGTCCGCGCTGGCCCCCGACTGCTGCCCGATCGTCGGCTACGGGGCGCTGGTGCCACGCGCAGCACTGGACATCCCTCGCCACGGCTGGGTCAACCTGCACTTCTCGCTGCTGCCCGCCTGGCGTGGTGCGGCTCCGGTACAGGCCGCGATATGGCACGGCGATGAGATCACCGGCGCATCCACGTTCGCCTTGGAGGAGGGGCTGGACACCGGTCCGGTGTACGGCACTGTCACGGAGATGATCCGGCCCGACGATACCGCGGGACAGCTGCTGTCCCGGCTGGCCCGGGCCGGTGCCGCGCTGCTGGTCGCCACCCTCGACGGCATCGCCGATGGGACCGTGCATCCGATCGCCCAACCCGCCGATGGCGTTTCTTACGCGCCCAAGCTCACCGTGCAGGATGCGCACCTGAACTTCGCCGCCCCGGCGTTTGCGGTGCACCGCCAGCTGCGCGCGGTCACGCCTGCCCCGGGTGGCTGGGTCCTGTTCCGGGACCAACGGGTGGGCGTGGGGCCGATGCAGCCGACCGACGTCGACGGGCTGGCGCCCGGCGAGCTCCGCGTGACCAAACGGGAAGTGCTGGTGGGCACCGCCACCACGGCGCTACGGCTGGGAGAGATCACCGCGCCCGGTAAGCGGACGATGGCCGCGCCGGACTGGGCCCGTGGCGCTCGACCGCAACCGGGGGAACGTTTCGAGTGACGGCGCCGCGCAAACCCTCCCGGCCGCCCCGCCCCGGCCCGCCCCGGCGCAGCTCCGGGCCTAGCCGGCCGCCAGTGGAAGACCCCGCCCGCCAGGCCGCCCTCGACGTGCTCGCTGCGGTGCGCGAGCGTGACGCGTACGCGAACCTCGCGCTGCCCAGCTTGCTGCGCCAGCGTGGGATCAACGGCCGGGATGCCGCACTGGCCACCGAGCTGTGCTACGGGACATGCCGCACCCAGGGTCTGCTGGATGCGGTGCTGCAATCGTGCATGGACCGCGCCTTGTCCGAGGTGGATGGGGAGCTGCTCGACGCCCTGCGGATGGGCAGTTACCAGCTGCTCCGGATGCGCGTTCCGTCCCACGCCGCGGTCGCCACCACCGTAGATCTGGTGCGGGCCGGGCGGGGCAGCGCAGCCACCGGTTTCGTCAACGCGGTGCTGCGTCGGGTCGGTGAACAGGACGAGCAGAGCTGGGTGCGGGCAGTGGCGCCGGCGCTCGACGATGACCCGGTGGGGCATCTGGCGATGGCGCACCCGCACCCGCGGTGGATCGCGCAAGCCTTCACCGACGCGCTGGCCGGTGACCTCGACGAACTGGCGAACGCGCTGTCCGCCGACGACGCCCGCCCAGTGGTGCATCTGGTGGCCCTCCCAGGCCGGACCAGCGCTGCCGAGTTGGCGGCGGCCATCGGCGGCAAGCCCGCTCCCCATTCGCCTTACGGCGTGCATCTGACCGAGGGCGGTGACCCCGGCGAGCTGGCGGCGGTGCGCGAACATCTAGCCCAGGTCCAGGACGAGGGCAGCCAGCTCGTCACCCTCGCGCTGGCCGGGACGCCGCTGGAGGGCACCGATGCCCGCTGGCTGGATCTGTGCGCCGGGCCCGGTGGCAAGGCGGCCCTGCTGGGTGCACTGGCCATCGGCCGGGACGCCACCGTGGACGCTGTGGAGAAGGCCGAGCACCGCGCCCGGTTGGTCGATCAGGCCTGCGCGGGCCTCCCGGTGACGGTGCATGTGGCCGACGGGCGGAACAGCGGGCTACCGGATCGGGCCTACGACCGGGTGCTGGTGGACGCGCCGTGCACCGGCCTCGGGGCGCTGCGCCGCCGCCCCGAGGCGCGCTGGCGGCGGCAGGCCAACGACGTCGCAGGGCTGGTCCGGCTCCAACGTGAACTGCTGATAGCCGCGCTGCGGCTGGTCCGCCCTGGTGGCGTGGTGGCTTACGTGACCTGCTCGCCGCACCTGGCTGAGACGTCGGGTGTGGTCACCGACGTGGTACGGCGAACGCGCGCTGAGCAGCTGGACGCCAGGCCGGCGTTTCCCGGGCTACCTCAACTCAGCGACGGGCCGCACGTGCAGTTGTGGCCGCACCGGCACGGCACCGACGCGATGTTCTGCGCACTGCTGCAACGTTGAGCTAACGGTCATCATCGCTCCGGCCGAAAGCGTAGCTTAGAGGAATCATGGCTCGCGCATATTCCCAGGCAACTGTGAGGTTATGTCCAGGTTGCTCGCACCTCACCGGACCATAAACGGGAAGCGCGACCATATCGAGGAGCGGAATGATCGAACTTGAGGCCATCACCAAGGCGTACCGGATGGGTAAGGTCCGGGTGGACGTGCTGCATGGCATTGACCTGACCATCGACGACGGTGAGCTGGTCGCCATCATGGGGCCGTCCGGATCGGGCAAGACCACGTTGATGAACATCCTGGGCTGCCTCGATGCCCCAACCAGCGGGCGCTACCTGCTCGACGGCGTCGATGTCAGCCGGCTGTCCGACAACCGGCTGGCGAGGATTCGCAGCCACAAGATCGGATTCGTGTTCCAGTCGTTCAACCTGGTTCCCCGCACGAATGCGCTTCGTAACGTCGAACTGCCTTTGGTCTACGCCGGTGCGAAAGCCAGGCATAAAGCGGCCCGGCTGGCGCTGGAGCAGGTCGGTTTGGCTGATCGCCAAAAACACATGCCCAATGAGCTCTCCGGGGGTCAGCAGCAGCGAGTGGCGATCGCTCGGGCGCTGATCAACGATCCCGCGCTGCTGCTTGCCGACGAGCCCACCGGCAACCTCGACTCCGCATCTACCAGGGAAATCCTGAAGTTGCTCGGTGCGCTCAACGATGCCGGCCGCACCGTGGTGATCATCACCCACGAAGAGGAAGTCGCCGGGTTCGCCAAGCGGATTGTCCGGCTGCGCGACGGGCGCGTCGTGAGTGACGAGTGACCAACGTCACCAAGGGGCATTATCGACAGTGATGGCGCGAAGTGCGGGCGAGGAGGCTCGGTATGCCCGATGGTCCGTTCGGTCCCGGGTTCAACCCACTTGAGGACCTGGTGAGTCGTCTCGTCGGCGGGCTTGAGCAGTCCCTGGGAGGGATAACCCGGCCGGGCGCAGCGACGCGGCGATTGGACCGCCACGGCCGGGACCTCACCGCCGCAGCACGTGCCGGCCGCCTCGATCCGGTCATCGGGCGTGAGGACGAGACCGAGCAGCTGCTGGAGGTGCTGTCCCGGCGAACGAAGAACAACCCGGTGCTGATCGGCGATCCGGGCGTTGGCAAGACAGCGATCGTCGAGGGCCTTGCTCAGCGGATCGCCGCGGGCACGGTCCCCGAACCGCTGCGCAACCGGCGGGTCATCGCGCTCGATCTGGCCGGAATGGTGGCCGGCACCAAATACCGCGGGGAGTTCGAGGAGCGACTCACGGCGGTTATTGACGAGGTGACCGCCGCTGCGCGGATGGTAGTGCTGTTTCTCGACGAGCTGCACACGGTGATCGGTGCCGGCGCGGGGGCCGAGGGCGGTGCTATGGACGCCAGCAGCATGCTCAAGCCGGCGCTGGCCCGTGGCGACCTGCAGCTGATCGGGGCCACCACAGTCGACGAGTACCGTCGCCACATCGAGCGGGATCCGGCGCTGGAACGACGGTTCCAACCGATCCTGGTTGCCGAGCCGAGCATCGCGGACACCGTCGCCATCTTGCGCGGCGTGCGCAAGCGTTACGAGGTGCACCACCGGGTGCGTATCACCGACGAGGCCACCGACGCCGCCGCTCGACTGTCCGACCGTTACCTCACCGACCGCTTCCTCCCCGACAAGGCAATCGATCTCATCGACCGGGCCAGCGCGCGGGTCCGGCTGCGAGGCGCAATGCCGGACGAGGACACCCGGGTCCTCGAGCAGCGCGTCGAGCAGCTGACTCGGGCCAAAGACGTTGCCGTCGATGCCGAGGACTACGAACGCGCCGAAGCCCTGACCCAAGAGCTCGACGTGGCGATCGTTGCGCTGGAGACCGCGCGCGCCGGCTCGACGCGACCGCCGGAGATCGGTGCCGACGATGTCGCGGACATCGTCGCGCGCACTACCGGCATCCCGGTTGCCCAGCTCACCGAGGTCGAGCGGCACCGGCTGCTGCACCTGGAGGAACAGCTACGGCGGCGGGTCATCGGGCAGGACGAGGCGGTGGAGGCCGTCGCGGACGCCATCCGGGCCAGCCGCGCGGGGCTTAAGCACCCGGACCGCCCAGTCGGTTCTTTCCTGTTCCTCGGCCCGACCGGCGTGGGCAAAACCGAGCTGGCTCGCGCGCTGGCGGAAACCCTGTTCGGGTCGGAGCAGCAACTCATCCGCATCGATATGAGCGAATTCCAGGACCGGCACACCGTGTCGCGCCTCGTCGGAGCCCCACCCGGCTACGTCGGCCATGAGGAGGGTGGCCGGCTCACCGACGCGGTCCGCCGCACGCCTTACACCGTGCTGTTGCTGGATGAGATCGAGAAGGCGCACGCCGACGTGTCGAACATCCTGCTGCAGGTTTTCGACGCCGGTCGGCTCACCGATTCCCGAGGCCGGACCGCCAACTTCGCCAACGCGGTGATCATCATGACCAGCAACCTCGGGGCGGACCAGTTGCTGGCCGCCACCGGCGCCCGGCGTTCGGTCGAAGAGGTGCGAGAACCGCTGATGGCCAGCGTACGTCGGCACTTCCGACCGGAATTTCTCAACCGGATCGATGAGATCGTCCTGTTCCGAGGCCTCGATCCGGCGCAGCTGCGCGCGATCACCGCGATGCTCGTGGAGCAGACCCGGCAGCGGCTGGCGGCACGGGACATCGTGCTGCGCCTCGATGATCGCGCGATAGACTGGCTTGCCGACCGCGGCTACCAGCCCGAGTTCGGAGCCCGGCCGCTGCGCCGGGTCATCGGGCGGGAGTTGGATCGGAACCTGTCGCGCATGTTGCTGTCCGGTGATCTGCGAGATGGCCAAGAAGTGCGCGTCAGCGTCGTCGACGACCGGCTGCAGCTGCACTGCTCATGAGGGGTGTAACACTGTTTGCCTCGCACGACGCGATACCGTGCACCTTGTGTCGCACCAGCCAATGATCGCGCCGTCCCTGCTCGCTGCTGACTTCGCCCGGCTGGCCGATGAGGCCAAGGCGGTACCGGGCGCCGACTGGTTGCACGTCGACGTGATGGACGCGCATTTCGTGCCCAACCTCACGTTCGGTCTTCCTGTGGTGCAGAGCCTGATGAAGTACACCGACATCCCGCTGGACTGCCACCTCATGATCGAGAATCCCGATCGGTGGGCGATCGGGTACGCCGAAGCGGGGTCGCACAATGTCACGGTGCATGCCGAGGCCGCGCAGGACCCGGTGAAGCTGGCCAAGGACCTGCGCGCGGCAGGGGCCAAAGCGGGCCTGTCGATCAAGCCCAAGACCCCGCTGGAGCCCTGGGTAGAGGTGTTGCGGCACTACGACACGCTGCTGGTGATGAGCGTGGAGCCGGGTTTCGGCGGGCAGTCGTTCATCCCCGAGGTACTGGACAAGGTGCGCACCGCCCGCCGGATGGTGGACACCGGACACCTCACCGTGCTGATCGAGATAGACGGAGGGATCAACGACGAGACCATCGAGGCTGCCGCCGAGGCGGGGGTGGATTGTTTCGTCGCCGGTTCCGCGGTGTACGGGGCCGACGACCCGGTGCGGGCTATGGAGTCGCTTCGGGCGCAGGCCCGGGCGTGCGGCCGCCGGTGAGGCGGATTGCTCAGGAGGGTTGAGCCGTGTTCACCGGCATCGTCGAGGAACTGGGGGAGTTGCTCAGCCGTCGCGAGCGGCCCGATGCGGCGCGCTTCACCATCAGCGCTCCGGTGACCGGCTCCGATGCTCAGGCCGGTGACTCGATATCGGTGAACGGCGTATGCCTGACCGTCGTCGACGTCCAGGATGGGGAGTTCAGCACCGATGTGATCGGCGAGACGCTGCGCCGTTCGAGCCTGGGCGCCGCCCGGTGCGGCGATCGGTTGAACCTGGAGCGAGCGGCGAAGCTGGGCGACCGGCTCGGCGGGCACCTGGTGCAGGGCCACGTCGATGGCACCGGGATCGTGCTGTCCCGCACGGCACCGCAGGAGGGTGCACCCTGGGAGCTGATCCGGTTCGGGCTACCCGCGGGACTGGCCCATTACGTGGTGGAGAAGGGTTCCATCGCCGTAGACGGGGTGTCGCTGACTGTCATCGAGGTCGGCGGCGATGAGTTCTCGGTGGGACTCATCCCGACCACCCAGCAGCTGACCACGCTGGGCCTGCGACGTCCCGGCGAGCTGGTAAACCTCGAAGTAGACATCATCGCCAAATATGTTGACCGGATGGTGTATGGGTATTTTCCTGCTGGCCCGCGATAACGTGCGCCAGCAGACGTCCGCCTAGATCATGCTGATGCGTTGAATATCTTGCGCGAGCGCAAGGCTAGCGATTTCGTGGTCTGCCGCCTGAAGCGGTCGGCTCGCGATCTCATCGTCCAGGAACAGATCCTCGCTGAGGTCGGCGGCCGTCTTACTGCTCATGCTGCCGCCTCCTGCACTCGGAACAAATCTGGTCAGCATCGAGCGGCGCGCCAGGTAGCGGGCCCGGCCTGGGCGGCATCCCGACTGCCAGCGGGACGAACTCCCGCCCGCAGACTGCGTGCACTGATCGGCTGGCCGGTCTGTAGGCAGCCTTGTGCGTACCTCCATCGGCCAGAGATTCAACGAACCAGCGCAACTCGGGGGCGTCCACAGTCTGCGATCTTGCTGGGGCGGTATGTACTCGTCGAGTGGTTTGTCGGGTTTACCTGACACCGCCAGGCCCCGGCGACCGCACGCAACCCGCCATCCAGGGGCGACGGTAATCGTGGTCTTGACCGACGGATGCACACCGTCCCCGCCGCTCCAGGTCGGAGACGCCGATCATGACGGGGTGGTCGTTCTCGTGCGCCATCAAGGCCGTGCCGGCGGCGATTCGGGCCAGCCGCGAGAGTGCTCGACGTAGGGCGAGCCTGCGCGGATCTTTATACACTGCTCGCAGAGGCACCCGCCCTCACGAGCGTGCGAACAACACCAGTCGCATGAACACCCGCCGTGGAAACTGGCAAGGGTCCCGTGACCGGTGGGATCGTGTCGTTCCGGCTGCCGTTTCACTCGCCCCTCCTCGGTGGTGCACAGGCCGGGAAGATCCACCCGGATGGATGTACATGCAAGGGCGTCACAAGCAGCCGTCACCAGTGTCCGATAGGCGTCGATTGGGCGATCAGCGAACTCATCGAGGGCGGGTGTCCGCCAATTCAGGATCGGTATGCCCCAATGCATGGCACTCACCGCTTCCAGACGCTCCACTGCGGCGCCCAAGGGATGGACGGTATCGATATCGGCCACGTGCTCACTGGGGGCGACCACTCCAAGCGTCGATCACGTCGAGATCGTCAATAACGGCGATTGTTCCCCTAGCCGCCTTATTCATGGTTTCATCTCGCTTTCTCGTCACTCATTTCGGTGCCCCGCGACGGCCCGCAGTGCACACTCCCGTACCGTGCCGCCGCCGGTGGCGAGAAGCCGCGCGACAGCCACAGACTGGTTCCGCTGTCCGCCGTCTGTCCGTTCCCCGCCGCGGCGCGTTGAACTCGGGTACATCGCCGGCGCGACCCACCGCCATGCGGAGATGCACGCTGCGCAGGGCCTCGAGTGGTAGTCCTAGACAGTCAATAAGCTGCATCTACTCTCTGTGGCAGGCCGCTGAGAAAGACTTGCTCACTAGGCGGAGCGGTTGGCCTGGCCACATTTTGCAGGCGGTAGCGGCCGGCTGGGGGGATGATGCGGGGGAGGAGGACGCGATGACCCAGAGCGCCTTTGCCGGCATCGATCGCGCGATCGCCGACGTGGCGGCCGGGCGCCCGGTGATCGTGGTGGACGACGAGGATCGGGAGAACGAGGGAGATTTGATCTTCGCCGCAGCTCGGGCCACTCCCGAGTTGGTGGCGTTCATGGTTCGGTACACCTCGGGATACATCTGCGTGGCACTGACCGGCGAGGACTGCGACCGGTTGGACCTGCCACCGATGTACCACACCAACCAGGACAAGCGGGGCACCGCGTACACCGTGACCGTGGACGCCCGCGAGGGTGTGACGACCGGTATCTCGGCAGCGGACCGGGCTCGCACCATCCGGCTGCTGGCCGATCCGGACGCCAAATCGGTCGACTTCGTGCGCCCTGGCCACGTCGTGCCGTTACGAGCCAAGGAGGGCGGGGTGCTGCGCCGCCCCGGCCACACCGAAGCGGGGGTGGATCTGTCCCGGATGGCTGGACTGCCGCCGGCCGGTGCGCTGAGCGAAATCGTCTCCGCCAAGGACGACGGCGACATGGCCCGTCGCGATGAGCTGGAGGTATTCGCCGCCGAGCACGACTTGGCGCTGATCACCATCGCTGATCTCATCTCCTACCGGCGGCGCTTCGAAAAGCAGGTGGAACGGGTCGCCGAAGCGCGCATCCCCACGGTGCACGGTGAGTTTCGGGCGATCGGGTTCGATTCGCTGCTCGACGGGGTCGAGCACATCGCCCTGGTCGCAGGGGAGATCGGGGACGGCACCGACGTGCTGGTCCGGGTGCACTCGGAATGCCTCACCGGAGACGTGCTCGGCTCGCTGCGCTGTGACTGCGGCCCGCAGCTGGACGCTGCGCTGGCCGCCATCGCCGCAGAGGGTCGTGGGGTGGTGCTCTACGTGCGTGGTCATGAAGGCCGCGGCATCGGGCTGATGCACAAGCTGCAGGCCTACCAACTACAGGACGCCGGCGCCGACACCGTCGATGCCAACCTAGCTCTGGGCATGCCCGCCGACGCGCGTGACTACGGCACCGGGGCGCAGATCCTGGTGGATCTGGGCGTGCGGTCGATGCGGTTGCTCACCAACAACCCGGCCAAGCGGGCCGGTCTGGAGGGGTACGGCTTGGCGATCACTGGCAGGGTCCCGCTGCCGACCAGGCCGAATCCGGAAAACCTGCGTTATCTGCGGACCAAACGCGACCGGATGGGTCATGACCTCGATGGGCTGGAGCGGGTGCAGCAGTGAGCGGTACGGGTCAGCCTGCACTGGAGGTACCGCGCTGCGGTGACCTGCGGCTGGGTATCGCCGCGACCCGCTGGCATGAACGCATCACCACGGCATTGCTGGACCGGGCGACCGCCGCGGCAGCACAAGCGGGGATCGCCGCCCCCACGGTGGTACGGGTACCAGGGGCCGTGGAGCTTGCTGTGGTGTGCCAGCAACTGGCCCGGGCACACGATGCGGTGGTGGCGCTCGGAGTGGTGATCCGGGGTGGCACGCCGCATTTCGAGTACGTCTGCGACGCGGTCACCGCGGGTCTGACCAGAGTGGCGCTGGACGCGGGCATCGCGGTCGGAAACGGGGTGCTCACCTGCGATACCGAGGAACAGGCGTTGGACCGCTGCGGGCTGCCCTCCTCGGCGGAGGACAAGGGATTCCAGGCATGCGTCGCGGCCTTGCAGACCGCCCTGGTGCTGCGCGACCTACGTCAGACCCCGCGGAGCGCGTCATGAGCTTCCCCCTTCCCCGCGTGTCGCGTCGTCCTGCACGCTGTGTCGGTCATCTGTGCACGGGCGGGGCAGGATGAAACCCGTCGGCGTGCTATTCCAGGCCCGGCCGCGGAAAGCTCGCCACGTCGCGGTGGCGGCCGCTGTAGTGCTGGTCGTGGTGTTCACCGTGGTCGCCGTCTTGTTGCGGCGCACGCCCACCGGCGTCTATTTCCGGTTCTCCGACCAAGTGGCCATGGTGCTGCTGGGACTGTTACTCGCCGGTGCAGCTCTGTTGTTCGCCCGGCCGCGGGTGCGCGCCGTTGCAGATGGCGTGGAGGTGCGCAACGTACTCACGACCCGCACGGTGCCTTGGGATCTGGTGCTGCGGGTGTCCTTTCCCGATGGCGCTCCATGGGCGCGCATCGAGCTGCCCGACGACGAGTACATCGCGGTGATGGCCATCCAGGCTGCTGACGGCCGGTACGCGGTGCAGGCCATGCGCTCGCTGCGCGCGGTTCACGCCGAGCGCACCGCACCCAGCAATATCCCGGAGGGGGACACTGACCAGGCCGGATGACAATGAATTGGCCCGGATGCAGCTGCGGGCCGCGCGGGCATCACGTAGCCACGGTGAAGTGGCCGCTGGGTGCCGGCGGTGGGATTCGAACCCACACTGGCGGGCTCCTAAGGCCCGTGCCTCTGCCGTTGGGCTACGCCGGCTTGCGGTTACGGGCACACCAGGTCTCGGTGAGCGCATGGCAGTTGGGGCAGAGAATACGGCGGTTCGCCAGTCGATTAGCAGCGTGGTCGCCCAGTGATGTTCCTGCCCAGGATATGGGTCAGACTCCGAGGTCTTTGCGCAGTCTGGCCACGTGGCCGGTGGCGCGGACGTGGTAGAGCGCCTGGTCAATGCGGCCCTGCGGGTCGATCACGAAGCTGGATCGGATCACACCGGTGACCGTCCTGCCGTACATCTGCTTCTCGCCGTAGGCGCCATAGGCCTTGAGCACCGAGCGGTCCTCATCGGACAGCAACGGGAAAGTCAGGCCCTCGGCGTCGCGGAACTTCGCCAGCTTCGCCGGCGGGTCCGGCGAGATGCCGAGTACCGCGAACCCGGCCGTGTCCAGTTCGGCGAGGCTGTCCCGGAAGTCGCAAGCCTGCTTCGTACAGCCCGGCGTGCTCGCCGCCGGGTAGAAGTAGACCACCACGGACCGGCCGCGGTAGTCCGACAGCGCGACTGGCTTGCCATCGGCGTCGGGCAGGGTGAATTCGGGAGCGGGATCGCCGGGGAACAGCCGGACGTTGTCAGTCACGAGGTCCGACGGTACCGCTGCGATGGGGTGGCTTCGGCACCCGGCTGCCGGTCGCCTACGGTGTGCCGCACGCACACCCCGCGAGGAGGACTGATGGCCCGCGATGCTGACACCATCGAACGCGATATCGAGCAGGCCCGCGATGCGCTGGCTGCCACGCTCCAGGAGATCGGTACCCGGGCGAATCCCCAGCGCCTTGTCGAGGCCGGCAAGGAGCAGGTGGAGTCCACCATGGCCGATCCGCGGGTTCGCTACACGCTGATGGGTATCGGTGCGCTCATCGTGCTGGTGTTGTTGCGCAAGCTGTTCCGCTAGGACGCGACGGCAACCACGGCGAACGTCTCGCCGTCAAGCTGCACGGTGTGTTGCGCGGTAGTGGCCTGCCCTGAGCTGAGTAGAACTCGGGTTGGTGCGCTATCCAGCGCAACGGTGGCCGGCTGGGCGTTGAGGTTCACCACCACCCGCAGCGCACCTCGGTGCAGCACCAGTGTCCGGGCCTGGTCATCCGCATCGACGGTCAAGGCGTCCAGCCGAGGGTCGGAGAGTTCCGGGTGGCGTATGCGCAACGCGATCAGCTCTCGGTACATGCGCAGCACATTGGCATGCGGTTGCTTCTCGGGCTCGGACCAGTCCAGCTTGGAACGTTGAAACGTTTCATCATCGTTCGGGTCAGGAACGTCCGTTTCGTTCCAGCCGTGTTCGGCGAACTCGGCGTAGCGCCCGCGGCGGATGGCCTCCTGCAACTGCGGATCGGGCATGAACGAGAAGAACTGGAACGGGGTCGCCGCCCCCCACTCCTCGCCCATGAAGATCATCGGTGTGTAGGGGGTGCACAACACGAGTGCCGCGCCGCAGGCCAGCAGGCCGGGGGACAGCGTGGCCGAGATGCGGTCGCCGGTGGCGCGATTGCCCACCTGGTCGTGGTTTTGCAGGTAGCTGACGAATTTCCAGCCAGGTAAGTGAGCGGTGTCCACGGGGCGGCCATGGGTGCGCTGGCGGAAGCTCGACCAGCGACCGTCGTGGAAGAACACCGTGCGCAGGGTCCGGGCCAGGTCGGGTAGCGCACCGAAGTCGGCGTAGTAGCCCTGCCGTTCGCCGGTCAGCGTGGCATGCAGGCAATGGTGGATGTCGTCGTCCCATTGCGCGGTCAGTCCGAAGCCCCCGGCGGCCCGGGGCGTGACCAGGCGGGGATTGTTGAGGTCGGACTCGGCGATCAACGACAGCGGCCGTCGCAGGTGCGCGGCCAGGGCGTCCACCTCGGCGGCCATCTCCTCCAACACATGGGTGGCACGGGTGTCGCGCAGCGCATGCACCGCATCCAACCGCAGGCCATCGAGGTGGTAGCCGCGCAGCCACTCCACCGCGTTGTCGATGACGTACCGGCGCACCTGGTCGGAATGCGGGCCGTCCAGGTTGAGGGTGGGTCCCCAGATGTTGCTTCCGGCGAAATAGGGCCCGAAGCGGTCCAGATACGCGCCCGATGGGCCGAGATGGTTGTGCACCACATCGAGGATCACGCCCAGCCCACGGGCATGGCAGGCGTCCACGAAGCGCTTGAGGCCGTCCGGCCCGCCGTAGTTCTCGGTGACGGCGTACCAGCCGACCCCGTCGTAGCCCCAGTTGCGGGATCCGTCGACGGCGTTGACCGGCATCACCTCGACCAGGTCGATGCCCAGCTCGACGAGGTGGTCGAGACGCTCGATCGCGGAGTCGAAGGTGCCGGGTGGGGTGAACGTGCCGATGTGCAGTTCGTAGAGCACGCTGCCGGCCAGTGCGCGGCCGGTCCACTTGTCGTCGGTCCACATGAATGCGGCGTGGTCATAGACCCTGGATGTTGCGTGCACCCCGTTCGGTTGCCACCGGGATCGCGGATCGGGTAGCGGAGTGTCCTCCTCATCCAGCCGGAATGCGTAGTCGGTCCCTGATCCGGCACCGTCGATGTCGACCCCCCACCAGCCGCCGGTGGTTCGAGCCAGTTCGTGTTCAGCTCCGTCCACCACTACCGCTACCCGCTGACGCAGCGGGGCCCACACCGTGAACTCCATAGGCACCGATCTTGTCAGGGTCGTGCGGCATTGTCCTGGCCATGACCACAGCGAGGGGGCACGATGGCGGCATGGCCACCGGAATGGACGCGTTCGGGCCGGTTGGTGAATTCACCGTTTCCGACCTTGAGCGGATGCCTGACGACGGGCTGCGCTACGAGTTACTCGACGGGACGCTGCTGGTGAGCCCGGCACCAGGATTATGGCACCAGGAGGTGGCGTTCGCGCTCGCCCGAGCGCTGCACGCCGAATGCCCGCCGGATCTGCACGTGGTGCTCGCCCCGTTCGAGTGGCGTGGCAGCCATCGGATTGCGTTGCAGCCCGATGTGCTCGTCGCGCGGCGCGGTGACCTGCTGGCCGTGGACGGTGGGCGCTACCTCGAAGCGCCTCCGGTGCTGGCCGTCGAGGTGCTTTCGCCGAGCACTCGGCGGATCGATCGGTTGTCGAAGCTGTCCGCCTACGAGGAGGCCGGCGTTGCCTCGTACTGGCTGGTCGACCCCGATCCCGACACGCCGTCGCTGCACGTGATGGAACTGGAGGACGGCCGCTACGTCGAGGTCGGGTGTCCGTCAGGTGCACAGGCTTGGCATGCCCAGCGGCCGTTTTCCGTTACGGTGGTGCCCGCGGAGCTCGTCGCTGGACTGCATCGCGGTTAGTCGGCGATCAGCAAGGCGACGGGATAGCGGGCGAGCAGTTCGGTCAGCGCCACCTCGCCTGAAGTCGACAGGCCGGTGAAAGCGTCGGTCCAGGCGCCTTCGGGCAGGGCCAACGCGGTCTCACCCCAACCGCCTCTGGCGGACAGCCCGACGGGCAGCCGAGTTGCCACCGCGACCACCCCATCGCGGGCGAATGCCACGGCGTGCGAGGCGGCCGGCCCGGTAGCGCGCAGCGGGAGGTAGCCGGTGAACCGCTCAGGCTGATCACGGCGAGCGCGCAGCGCACGGGACACCACCAGCAGTTTCACCGCGCCAGATTCGTCGATGTCAGGTAGCCGGCCGTGGTCGATCTGCGCCAGCAGATCCGCACGCGCGGTGAAGTCCACGGGCCGACGATTGTCCGGGTCCACCAAGGACAGATCCCACAACTCGCCGCCCTGATAGGTGTCCGGCACCCCCGGCATGGCCAGTTGCAGCAGCACCGCCGACAGCGAGTTCGACCGTCCAGGCGCGATGATCCGTGCCGCCGCCGTGGCGACCGCGGAGCGCAGCCCGGGGTCGTTCAGCGTTGCGTCCGCGATGCTGTGCATGGCGGTCTCGAACGGCTCGTCCGGGTCGGTCCAGCTGGTCCGGGTCCGCGCCTCCCGCATCGCTTTGTCCAGGTAATTGTGCAGCCGCTCGGGAGGCAGTGGCCAACCGCCGACCACGGTCTGCCACAGCAGGTGACCGATAGCCGGATCGGGCACGGGAGCCCCGGCCGCCGCCGCCAGCCCGGTGAATTCCCGGACGGTCCAAGCCCACCAGTCCGGCAGTTCGGACAGCACCGCGAGCCGGGCCCGCACATCGGCTGAACGCTTGGTGTCGTGAGTGGACAGGGTGGTCATCCCGTGCGGGGCGATCTGCTCGCGGTGCGCCATCGCGGCGTGGAAGGCGTCGAGATCGAGCCCGAAACGGTCCGGATCCCCGCCGACCTCGTTGAGCGCGACGAACCGGGTCCAGCGGTAGTAGGCGGTGTCCTCGACGCCTTTGGCCATCACGGCGCCGGAGGTTTGCTGGAACCGGACGGCCAGCTCGTCGCGTGGATCCCGCAGCCGGGACGACAGGGCCGCCAGCGCCGCCGTGAGATCGGGGCGCCGACGCTGGGCGGCCGCCAGCGCCTGATCGAGATGTGCGACCCCGTCTGGCAGGTAGGAACGGTAGACCGGGAAGCAGGCCAGCAGCTCGGCGAGCGCATCGGTCACGTCGGGTACGGACGGCGCCAGCTCGGCCAGGCGACGCAACTCCGAGCAGAGCATGCCGGTGGCCACATCGAGCTTGCAGTCGTGCACCAGCTGCGGCCAGCTGGTCTGGACGCCGGTCAGCTCGGTGTCCAGCGCGGTGAACACCCCGGCTCCAGCTGGGTCGATAAGAACCCCGTCGACCTCGGCGAGCGCGTCGTAGCCGGTGGTACCGGCGACCGGCCAGGATCGGGGCAGCTCTTCGCCCGGCTCGAGGATCTTCTCCACCACGATCCAGGTATCCGCGGCGTCGGCACGCAACCGGTGCAGGTAACCCGCGGGATCTGTGAGGCCATCCGGGTGATCGACGCGCAGGCCGTCCACATCCCCGTCGGCGACCCAGCGCAGCACTTCACGGTGGGTGGCGTCGAATACCTCCGGGTCCTCGACACGGACGGCGGCGAGGTCGCTGACCGCGAAGAAACGCCGGTAACCCACGTCCGCCCGCCAGGACACCAGCCGGTAGTGCTGCGCCTCGTGCACATGTTGTGGGCTTCCGCCGGCTGTCCCCGGCGCGAGCGGGAAGGCGTGCTCGTGGTACCAGAGCAGGTCACCGTCCAGCCGTAAGTGAGATAGCGCGTCGGGGGAGTCGGCCAGGACCGGAAGGCGCAACGGCCAGCCGGTGATGTCGAACCACCGGGCAAAGCGTGACGACGGCCCGTACCGCAGCAGATCCCACCACGCCGGGTTCGCCTGCGCTTCGGCCACCCCGAGGTGGTTGGGCACGATATCCACCACCAGGGCCAGCTCGTGTTTACGCACGGCCGCCACCAGGGCGTGGCGGCCCACTTCGCCGCCGAGTACGCCGGCTACCTGGCTGGGATCAGCCACGTCATACCCGTGCTGCGATCCCGGCATCGCCGCCAGCAGCGGCGAGGTGTATACCGCGCCGACGCCCAGCGATGCCAAGTACGGCACCACGGCAGCGGCGTCGGCGAAAGGGAACTCGGCGTTGAGCTGCAGTCGGTAGGTCGACGCGGGGATCAGCATGGCGTGCTACGCGGCGTCATGTGACACGCTCCAGAATCACTAGCGACCGGCCGGTGACAGTCATCTTCGCGTCGCCCGGGGCAGTGCCACCACGGCTGCCCGGTAGCTGGTCGGTCGCGGTATCCAGAACGACGGTCCATTCCTCCCCGTAGCCGTTGCCGGGCAGCTGCACGTCGATGTCTGTGTAGTGGGCGTTGAAGCACAGCAGAAACGAATTATCGGTGACCAGCTGGCCGCGGGCGTCGGCGTCCGGGATGCCGTCTCCGTTGAGGAATACGGTGAGGTATTGGCATACCTGAACTTCCCAGTCCTGCTCGGTCATCTCCTTGCCGGACTCGGTGAACCACGCGATGTCGCGCAGGTCGTCGCCGCCGCGGATCGGACGCCCGGCGAAGAACCTGCGGCGCCGGAACACCGGGTGCTCGCGGCGCATCGCGATCAGCGCCGCGGTGAACGCGGCCAGCTCCTGGTCGGCCGAACTCCAGTCCACCCAGGACAGCTCATTGTCCTGGCAATAGGCGTTGTTGTTGCCCCGCTGGGTGCGGCCGAGCTCATCGCCGTGCAGCAGCATCGGTACGCCCTGCGAGAGGAACAAAGTAGCCAGCATGTTGCGTCGTTGCCGGGCCCGCAGAGCCAGCACCTCGGGATCGTCCGTGGCGCCCTCCACTCCACAGTTCCAGGACCGGTTGTCGTCGGTGCCGTCCCGGTTGCCCTCACCGTTGGCCTCGTTGTGCTTGTCGTTATACGACACCAGGTCGGCGAGAGTGAACCCATCATGGGCGGTGACGAAGTTGATGGACGCGTACGGTCGCCTCCCGTCGTCCTGGTAGAGATCCGAGGAGCCGGCCAGCCGGTAGCCGAACTCTCCGAGTGTCCCGGGCCGGCCCCGCCAGAAGTCCCGCACCGTATCGCGGTACTTGCCGTTCCATTCGGTCCACAGCGGTGGGAAGTTCCCCACCTGGTAGCCGCCCGGGCCGACGTCCCACGGTTCGGCGATCAGTTTCACCTGGCTGATCACCGGGTCCTGCTGGACCAGGTCGAAGAACGTGGACAGCCGGTCCACGTCGTAGAACTCCCTTGCCAGCGTCGAGGTCAGGTCGAAGCGGAAGCCGTCGACATGCATCTCGAGCACCCAGTACCGCAGCGAATCCATGATCAGCTGAAGGGTGTGCGGGTGGCGCACGTTGAGCGAGTTGCCGGTGCCGGTGTAGTCCATGTAGTAACGAAGGTCGTTTTCGACGAGGCGGTAGTAGGCCGAGTTGTCGACGCCGCGCATCGACAACGTCGGTCCGAGGTGATTGCCCTCGCCGGTGTGGTTGTAAACCACGTCGAGAATCACCTCGATGTTCGCCGCGTGCAGCTCCCGGACCATCGACTTGAACTGCGTGACAACCTCGTGCGCCCGAGATCCGACGGTGCCCGCTGCGGCGTAGCCGTTGTGCGGGGCCAGAAAAGCGATGGTGTGGTAGCCCCAGTAATTCGTCAGGCCTCGTTCGGCGAGATTGCGGTCGGTGATGAACTGATGCACGGGCATCAGCTCCACGGCGGTAATGCCCAGTGACGTGAGATAATCGATCATCGCCGGGTGCGCGAGACCGGCGTAGGTGCCGCGCATGCCCGGTGGGATCTCGGGATGGGCGATGGTCAGGCCGCGTACGTGCGCCTCGTAGATCACCGTCTCGTGGTAGGGCGTACGCGGATGCCGATCGTCAGCCCAGTCGAAGAACGGGCTGATCACCACTGACTTCGGCGCGTGGGTCGCAGAGTCGGCGTCATTGCGCTGTTCCGGGTCGGCTAACTGGTAGCCGAACAGCGACTCGTCCCATTCCACCCCGGGCTGATTGATGGCGGATACCGCTTTGGCGTAGGGATCGATGAGCAGTTTGGCCGGGTTGCACCGTTGCCCGGCGGCCGGATCATACCGGCCGTGCACCCGGTATCCGTAGTGCTGACCGGGTCCGATACCGGGCAGGTAGCCATGCCAGACGAATCCGTCGACCTCGGGCAGCCGGACCCCGGTCTCGAGCGCGTGGGCATCGCCGCCGTCGTCGAACAGGCACAGCTCCACCTCGTCGGCGACCTCAGAGAACAGTGCGAAATTGGTGCCTGCACCGTCGTAGGTGGCACCCAGCGGGTAGGCGGTGCCGGGCCAAGGCCCGGCGCTCGTGCGTGGCGTTCGGTGCCAGAACACGGTTACGCACTCACGTGCGCGGGAACCTGGCCGCGCACGCGCCCGCGCACTTCCCCCAGCCCGATGGTGCTGCCCTCGGGTCCCGGTGCGGTAGCGGTGATCGATACTTCGTCGCCGTCGGCGAGGTAGCTTCGAGTGGCGCCGTCGTCGAGAGTCAGCGGTGACGAGCCGTTCCAACTGAGTTCGAGCAGCGACCCCCGCTGCTCCGGCGCGGCCCCGCTGACCGTGCCGGAGGCGAACAGGTCGCCGGTGCGCAGGCGGGCACCGTTGCTGGTCAGGTGCGCCAGCTGCTGCGCGGCCGTCCAGTACATCCCGGCGAACGGCGGGCGGGACACCAGTTGGTCGTTGAGCCGCACCTCCAGCGTGATGTCCAGACCCCAGGGCTCGGTGTGGGTGTCGTCGAGGTAGGGCAACGGGCGGGGCTCCCGCGGCGGGGGTCGGACGCGGGCGACGGCCAGGGCGTCGAGCGGGATCACCCACGGGGAGATCGAGGTGGCGAAGGACTTGCCGAGAAACGGCCCGAGCGGAAGGTATTCCCACGCCTGGATGTCGCGGGCGGACCAGTCGTTGACCAGGCATACGCCGAAAACGTGATCGGCGAAATCGGTCAGCGGCACCGGTCGGCCGGACGTCGACGGCGCGCCGACGACGAAGCCGACCTCGGCTTCGAAATCCAGCGCGCTTGACGACGCGAAGGTGACGGTGCCGTCGGGGAGACGCCGTTGACCGGGAGGCCGGCAGATCGGCGTCCCGGAGATCATCACCGTGCCGGCCCGGCCGTGGTAGCCGGCCGGCAGGTGCCGCCAGTTGGCGGGCAGCGGGGGTTGTCCGGGCCGCAAGATCCGCCCGACGTTGGTCGCATGCTGCTCGCAGGAGTAGAAGTCGACGTAATCGGCGACCGTGAACGGCAACCGCATCGTCGTACCGCTGGCCGGTACCAGTAGTGGCGCCAGCACATCGGCGTACTGTTCGTCGGTCAGCCACTCGGTCAGCGCGGCCCGCACCGCAGTCCAGGTCTGGCGGCCGGCGGCCAGCAACGCATCAAGGGTGCCGCCGCCGAACAGCGTGAGGAGTTCGGGCAGTAGGGCCGCTGCAGCGGCGGTGAGGTCGAGGATGGCGTCTCCCACGGCTACCCCCACGCGCGGCTGCTCGCGCGCCGCATCGGTGAAGACACCGTAGGGCAGGGTATGCATCCCGAAGGGGTGGTTCGCGGCCACCCCGGTCCAGCTGGTCTCACTCCAGCCCGTGGCAGTTGCGCTGCTCACTGGCCGGGACCTCGCCCCGACCAGCTCCAGGGATAGGTCCGGTCCTCGCACGCGGCACCGCCCTCACCCAGTTCCAGGGGGCGGAAGGTGTCCACCATGACCGCCAGCTCGTCGAAGAACTCGGCTCCGAGGCTACTTTCAATCGCGCCGGGCTGCGGGCCGTGCGAGTGGCCACCGGGATGCAGCGAGACCGATCCGGGGCCGATCCCGCTGCCCTTGCGCGCCTCGTAGTCGCCGCCGCAGTAGAACATGACCTCGTCGGAGTCGACGTTGGAGTGGTAGTAGGGCACTGGTACCGCCAGCGGGTGGTAGTCGATCTTGCGCGGCACGAAATTACAGATCACGAACCCGGCGCCGGCGAAAACCTGGTGTACCGGCGGCGGTTGATGGATGCGCCCGGTGATCGGCTCGAAGTCGGCGATATTGAGCGCGTAGGGGTACAGGCACCCGTCCCAGCCCACCACGTCGAAGGGATGCCGGGGATAGATGTATGCGGTACCGGTGGCGCCGTGCGCTCCGCGGTGTTTGACCAGCACCTCCACGTCAGCTGCCTCGACCACCTCCGGTGCGCCGGGGCCCCGCAGGTCCCGCTCGCAGTACGGGGAGTGCTCCAGGAATTGCCCGAATCGGGACAGGTAACGTGGCGGCGGCGCGATGTGGCTGTTCGCCTCGATGCAGTACGCGCGCAGCGGTTCGTCCGGGCCCGGCAGCCACCGGTGCGTGGTGCTGCGCGGCAGTACCACGTAATCGCCCGCCGCGACCTCCAGCGCGCCGAACACCGTCTGCACCGTCGCCGAGCCGGATTCCAGGAAAATGCACTCGTCACCCAGCGCGTTGCGGTACAGCGGTGAGGCAACGCCCGCGACCACGTAGGAAATCCGCACGTCGGCGTTACCGAGCACCAGCCGCCGGCTGGTCACCACGTCGCAGCGTTTCCATTCCTGGCCGGCGAACAGCTCGTGCAGCCGCAGGTGCCGGGGCATCAGCGGTTCATTGGGCACCGTGGCGTGCTCGGGCAGCTTCCAGGGTCGGGCGTCGACGATCGCGGAGGGAATCTGCTCGTGGTACAGCAGCGAGGAGTCCGAGGAGAAGCCTTCCGCGCCCATCAGCTCCTCGTAGTAGAGGCTGCCGTCGGGGCGGCGGTGCTGGGTGTGTCGCTTGCGGGGAATCGTGCCCGCCTGCCGGTAGAAGGCCATGGCACCTACAGGTTTCCCCGGCGGGCCTGCTCGCGCTCGATGGCCTCGAACAGGGCCTTGAAGTTGCCCTTGCCGAAACCCATCGAGCCGTGCCGTTCGATCAGTTCGAAGAAGACCGTTGGCCGGTCCTGCACCGGCTTGGTGAACACCTGCAGCAGGTAGCCGTCCTCGTCGCGGTCGACCAGGACACCCGCTGCACGCAAGGTCTCGACGGGCACCCGGGTGTCGCCTACCCACTCGCCCAGCGCGTCGTAGTAAGAGGCGGGTGTGTCCAGGAACTCCACTCCCCGTTCTCGCATCGCCGTGACAGCTCCGACGATGTCGCCGGTCGCCAGCGCGATGTGCTGTACCCCTGGCCCCCCGTAGAACTCCAGGTATTCGTCGATCTGTGACCGCCTGGCACTGATTGCCGGTTCGTTGAGCGGGAACTTGATCCGGTGGTTACCGCTGCTCACCACCTTGGACATCAGGGCGGAGTACCTGGTGGCGATGTCCTCGCCGACGAACTCCGCCATGTTCTCGAAGCCCATCACGCGGTTGTAGAACGACACCCAGGTATCCATGCGGCCCAGCTCGACATTGCCGACGCAGTGATCCACCGCCTGGAAAAACCGGCGCCCCGGGCGCACCAGGGGTGCACGTGCGATGAATCCGGGCAGAAAGGGACCGCGGTAGCGCGATCGGTCGACCAGAGTGTGCCGGGTGTCCCCGTATGTTGCCAGCGCTGCGAGCCGTACCGTGCCGTACTCGTCGCTGACGTCAGCCGGCTCCGCTAGCACGGTGGCGCCTTGCCGGCGGGCGAACGCGATGGCCCGGTCCACGTCGGGCACCTCGATCGCGAGATCGCTCACCCCGTCGCCGTGGACTGCCACCCGCTGGGCGAGTGGCGCGCCGGCTCGGGTCGGTCCGGTGAGTACGAACCGGACCCGGCCCGCTATCAGCACGTACTCCGCCGTGTCCCGGTAGCCCTGCTCCGGACCCCGGTAGGCCACGCAGGTCATCCCGAACGCCGTCGAGTAGAAGTGCGCGGCCTGCCGGGCGTTGCCGACGGCGAAGCGGATGTGGTCCATACCGATGACCGGAAACGGATCCGACCCAGCGTCTGTTACGAGGCCACCGATCAAGGCGTCGACATCACGACGTTCCGGCGGCCGGAACGATGTGGTCATCCCTCGATGTTAACCCTGTCGTGGCCACCGCTTCCGATCTTTTATGGCCGACCCTGAACAGGTCCTAGCGGGATCGGACGGCGGCGTCCAAGGCCGCGCGCATCTGGGCGATCGGTGCGTCACGGCCGGTCATCAGCTCAACCTGAGCGACGGCCTGGTGCAACAGGACAGCCAGACCGCTGACGATCTGGCAGCCCGCGGCGAGCGCGGAGTAGGCCAGCGGCGTCGGCCAGGGCGTGTAGACG
>Ga0134126_10000361_pt1 | contig 58800 bp, 48 predicted proteins | sample KB31752_FD_96881 | JGI IMG/M metagenome (GOLD analysis project Ga0134126, IMG submission 96881) | Terrestrial soil microbial communities with excess Nitrogen fertilizer from Kellogg Biological Station, Michigan, USA - KB3-175-2 | ecosystem: Environmental > Terrestrial > Soil > Unclassified ...
GCGTGAGGAGATGCCATTGCTCGTCCGTGAGGTCGCTGCGATAAGTCTTGCGTAGGGTCTTGGCATTCATGCCGGGTCCTCTCAGGGACTGGGGAATAGTCGAAAATACCGCTATGGTTATGCCCTCAACGTGCCAGCTTGTCCAGAGGTATCAGATTCCCGCGCCCGCTCTAAGATAATGTACACGATTTCGAGGCTGATGGGCAAGCAGTTACGGAGAGTTTGGGGCATTCTTGTTATTGCGCCGGTGGTATTTCGTAGGGTGTGCCGAAGCTCTGCGAGGCTCACCAGCAGGGGCGTGGTGAGCCTCGCAAACTCGGCACACCTACACATACCGCTCGCCCCAGGCAAAAAAGGATAGGCACCTTGGAGAGTTCCTTGGGGGCAGGATCGCTGTTTCGGGACATCGTGCGGAATTTTCCGCGTTGCGAGTGCCCCTTGCCCCCAACGATTTCGAGTCCATCGGTATCAAGGAACGGGAACTTTCTCGGAACCGAAGACGGGCAACGGTTGAGCCGCCTTTGGACTCGCGGCGTTGAAATCCTCGCCAATAGCCCTGGCAATGGTGGCGGCGACTTGGCTCTGAGTCGTCTCGATGTTCTCGCGCTCGCCGAGCGCCGGCGTGTCCGGCCCCATCACGGCGATCCAGATGAATTCCGCTCCGGGCACGTTTTTGCCGTGGTCGGTCCAGTCGGCGCGGGTGGAACCGCGTCCGTGGTCGGTCGTCACGATGAGGGTTGTCTTGTCCCGATACCGAGGCGATTGCTGCATCGTTTGCCAGGTCTGGGCCAGGAACTGATCCGCCTTGTGGGCCGCATCGAGATAGAGATCGTAACGCCGGCCGTGGCCCCACTCATCCGTCTCGCCAAGGCCGATGTACAGCACACGCGGTTGCCGGCGCTCCAACGCCGATTGAGCCGCCCCCATCGTGAATACATCGAAGGTATTGCCCGGCCAGTAACGGGGCGTCATTGCCATGAACTCATTCAGGTGACGCTCGCGCTCGGTGAGCGACTTGCCTTTGAACGGTTCCCAACCCGCATGGACGGGCAGACCGCCCTTGCGCGATCGGAAGATGAAAGGGAATACGTCCCAGGTGCAGACGGCCTCAACCCGGCCGCGCAAACTCGGTCGGCCGTTGAGGTATTCCAGCACGGACAGGTTCGGATTGTCCTTCTTGGCGTTCGAGTCGATGCGAGGATCGCCGAAACCGCAGAAAATCTCGTTGTAGCCGGGATAGGAGAACTTCAGGCCATTCGTGCTGCGGACGCGGGCTTTGCGTAAGGGGTTGCCGAATAACTGCCCCTTCTTGACGACGGTTCCCCACAGGAAGGGCATGAGCGCCTCGCGGCGAGCAAGGGACGAAGCACGCCAATAGCGATTTTTGAGGTCAGAAAAGTCGCGAATACCGCCCATTTTGGCAAAGGATTCGTCGGCTCCGGTGAAGATTTCTTGCCAACGGAAACCATCCAGCGTGACGATAAGAACATTCTCCGTTTTTAGCGCTGGTTCGCCGGCCCGCGCCGCGCACGGGAAAAGGGCGACCAATAGGAACGCGGAGAACATCCACGTTGACGGCAGGAGCTTGTTCAGTCGCATCGGCATGTTACGAAGTCTCGGATGGTAAATGGCGCAAGCTCAGTCCCGTTTACGTTTCGCGCATCCTCGGCGAAACATAAACGGGACTGAACGTAAGCCGGCTGTGGCAAGTCTCACGCCACAATCTCCTTGATGGGCTGCGCGTTTTTGTCGGCGATGCGAATGGGCCGGCCGACGTTCGAGTTATTTTGCTTGAGCGGATCGATACCCAAGGCGAGGCAAATCGTGGCCAGGAAATCGCTCACCGCAATCGGCCGCGTCTCAACCTTGGTGCCGTCGGCACTGGTCTTACCGAACGCTTGCCCGCCCTTGATGCCGCCGCCCGCCAGCACCGTACTCCACGCATTAGGATAGTGATCGCGTCCCTTGCCGTTGTTGATTTTCGGCGTTCGGCCAAACTCGCCCATCCACACAATCAAGGTTGAATCGAGCAGACCGCGTTGTTTGAGATCCTCCATGAGTGTGCCCCAGGCCGGATCGAGTACCTCGCTGAGCCGGCGCACTGCCTGGAAGTTTTGTTGATGCGTGTCCCAACCGAATGCGTTGTTGCCGGGAACGCGAGCCAACGTCACTTCGACAAACGGCACGCCACGTTCGACGAGTCGCCGGGCCAGCAGACACCCTTGGCCAAACAAGTTGCGGCCATAGGCGTCACGCAAGATCGGCGGTTCCTCATCCAGGTTGAAGGCCCGGTTCGCCTCGGTTTTCATCAGCTTGACCGCTCGGTCGTAGGCAGTCTTGTGGCTGAGCGGGGCGATGCCTGGATGATTGGAGATAAAATCGCTCTCCATTTCTTGCAACAACTCGATGCGGGCGTCGGCGTGGACGCGCTCGACGCCGCCGGGCAGTTCGATGTCCTGCACCTTGAGCGCTTGTTCGTAGCCGCGACCTTGCTGTCCGAAGAACTGGTTGCCGTCGCCGACGATGAGCGGCGCATACTGCGGTCCCAGAAAACCGGGACCATAGGCAGCGGCGTTGAAGAAGCGATAGGGGCCGATGCTGACGAAGTTGGGCAGCGGCGCATCCTCAGCGCCGAGTTCCCGCGACACGAGCGAGCCGAGCGTCGGATATTGGATCGGCCCGGTCGGTTGATAGCCGGTGCGCATCAGAAAGGTGGCTCGGCCGTGTTCGCCTTCCTTGGTACTCATCGAGCGGACGACGGCCAGGCGATCACCGAAGCGAGCGAGTTTCGGCAGATATTCGCTGATGCGCAAATCCGGGGCGGAAGTCTTGATCTCCTTGAAGGGGCCGCCGTTAGCGTGACCGGGCTTCAAATCGAAGGTGTCCATCTGACTGGGGCCGCCGGTCATCCATAGAAGAATGCAAGCGCGTTTACGTTTGGGGTTGGCGGCCGTGTCGGCGGCCAACGTCTCCAGCCAGCCCGACATCGAACTGCCCATTACGCCCGCGGCGGACAAACGCAGCCAGTCACGACGAGATAATTTTGGATACGTCATGGGGAGAATCTCCTTGCGTCTGGCGAGCGGGGTCGCGTAAGCGCCCCGAGCGGTGTCTGTTCTCGGGGCGCTTACGCGACCCCGCTCGCCGTGTTCGTTAATGATTGAAGATAAATTCGCTGCTGTTGAGCAGAGTCCAGAAGACATCAGCGAGGGCACGGCGTTTGTCGCCGCTGGGACCGCCGCGTTCGACATACGACAGCAGACGATCGGCCTCTCGCGCGTGCATCGGCCGCCCCAGCGCCGCCAGGTGAAGCGCATCGAGACGCTGGCGATTATTCATGAACGGCGCGTCGAGTAGGCCGGCCAGCGTCTCGCTGCGGTCGAGACTGGTGGCATTGGCGATGAATGTGCCGTTCATCAACGATAGCGCTTGCAGGATCGAGGTCTGATACTCGGTTCGTTTGTCGCTGTTGTTGGCGAATTTAAGGAGAAACTCGGCCCGCGCCCCATTGAATCGATTGAATCCGCCGGCGCTATTCGCTTGCGGATCGCGGTAGCCGGTGGCCAGCGCCAGGCTATCGAAGATTTGTTCGGCCGTCAGTCCCTTGAGCGGCATGCGTGCGAACAACCGAGGATCTTCCTGGCTCGAATCGGTCATGCGGCTGGTGCGCTGATACGTGCGGCTGGCCGTGATGGCGCGGATCATGAACCGCATGTCGAACTTGTGCTTTACCATCGCTTGGCCCAGTTCATCGAGCAGTTGCGGATGACTGGGCGGATTAGCCTCGCCGAAATCGTCCACCGGATCGATGATGCCCAGGCCGAAGAAATGCCCCCACAGGCGGTTAGCGATGGCCTTGGCGAAGAACGGATTGTCGCCCGCCGTCATCCACTCGGCCAGCGTGGCGCGAGTGGATGCGCCGTCCTTCCACTTCGGCTCCTTGCCATCGAGGAAGTGCGCCGTGACGGTTTTGTCGCTATTGGGGATCTTAATTTCGCGCTTTGTGGGATCGTCGAGAACTTGCGAGAAGACGCCGGCCTGCGCTTGTTGCGGGCGGATGCCGGAGAAGAAAGCGGCATATTCCCAGAACTGTTTGCGACTCCAGCGCGCGAACGGGTGATTGTGGCACTGCGCGCATTCGAGTTTGATGCCAAGGAACAGCCGGGAGGTGGCTGCGGCGACGTTCTCCGGTTTGCTCTCGTTGGCCTGATAGAAGGCGATCGCGCCGAAGTCAGTCCCATTCCGCTGAGGCATGCCGCCGCGATTGAAGACCACCGGCGCGGTGAGCAGTTCGCGCACCATCTGGTCATACGGCTTGTTATCGCGCAAGCGCGGACGCACCCAGCCCTCGATCTGGCCGGCCAGGAACTGCACCTGCTGATTGTTGTTTTGCGGCAACAGCAGGGCACGCCAGACATTGGTGAAATGATTGACGTAGTGCGGCCCTTTGAGCAATTCCTCGACGAGAGCGAGGCGTTTGTTGGTCGCTTTGTCATCGAGAAACTTGTGGACCTCGGAGACGCGCGGAATGTGTCCGGCCAGGTCGAGATAGACGCGACGGATGAATTCGGCATCGTCGGCCAGCGGCGCTGGTTCGACGCTATTCTCCACATAGCCCGTTTCGATGAGTCGATCGATCCGCGCCGCCAGCGTGGCCACGTCGTCGGGCGGCGGCGATGCCTTCGGAGGAGGTGCCGCTCGCGCAACCGATGTCGCCAGGGCCAAACACACAAGACCCACGCTCAGTCGAATACGTCCCATGCTGCGCTCCTTCGAGTCCTCAGGGTTGGGCCGTCGCGCGATTCGCCGGCGCATGGCGAAGAGGGATCTGCATAAATAAACGTCTCGAACGTGCATTCCTAACCGCGCCGGAGGCGACCATTGTTATGTGTAACAGTGACATAGTACACAAGATATGCGGAGCGCGTCAAACAAATAATTCGGCGATCCGCTTGCGGTTCGCGCGAAACGCAAGCGGGCAAGCGGCTTGCCGAACCGCGCTCGTCGCGCCATAACAGAGAACAACCGAATGTTTCCGCGGAGGTGCAATCATGGCGCTGCTGGTCGTTGGCTCACGCAATCGCAAGAAACGCGACGAAATTGTCGAAATTCTCGGTGATCTCGGTCTGGATTTGCGCGACCTGACGAGTTGGCCCGACGCGCCGGAGGTGGTTGAGGACGGGGCTACTTTTGTGGACAACGCCCGTAAGAAGGCGGTCGAACTGGCTCGTTATCTGGGCCAGTGGGTGCTAGGCGAAGACAGCGGGTTAGTGGTGCCGAGTTTGAATGGTCGGCCCGGCGTATACTCGGCGCGCTACGCCGGCAAACAGGGCGACGATGCGGCTAACAATGCGCGTCTGCTGGCGGAGTTGGCGCCGCTGCCCGAGGATCGCCGCGCCGCCTACTACGTTTGCACGGCCGCGCTCGCCGATCCGCAAGGCGAGGTGCGCGCCGTGGTCGAGGGCCGCTGTCATGGCGTCATCCTCCGTGATGCGCGCGGCACTGGAGGATTCGGCTACGATCCTCTCTTTCTCATCCCGGAGTATCATCGCTCTTTCGGCGAGCTGAGTCCTGCGTCAAACACGCTCTCAGTCATCGCGCGCGGGCGCTGGCTCAGTTGCGGCCGACCTTGCGTTCGCTGCTGGTTGGCTGAGAAGACGTTGCCTGGATTGTCCTTTTCCCCAATTCGTCCCACTTTCGATTGGCTCCCATAACTCAAGCCGCACAGGCGAAATCACCGATACTATCAGCACGGACGAAACAACCGATCTCACCGCCGCGCTCCGCCCAGGTAAGTGGGGCAACGCCGTGTGGTCTGGAGGAGGTGGCAGTCATGGCCGTTGGATCGACCCCGTGCGGCATGGCGCAATCGATGCTCGCCAAGTGGATCAAGCGCCCGTTTGTTAGGCCCGTTTTCCGAAGTGCCTGTTTGGTCGTGCTGGCGTTGGTCAGCGTCGTGGTTGCCAGCGGTCCCGCCGCTCCACCCTCGGCCGCTGACACGAAGCCCGAGTCGGAATCTCCGGGTTTCTTGCCGCCGTACATGCCGCCGACAAGTGAAGGGACCGAGTTGCCGCCGACCACGTTGCCTCCGCCCGATACGGACAAGAAACCGGCGAAGCCGGCTCCGGTAGTGCTACCGCGCATCCGGACGTCTCCCAAGTCCAGCGCTATCCCGCTGCCCGCGCATACCTTGCCGTTTTATTCTCCGAGCAAAGGCGTCTCCAACGCAACGCCTCCGACTGCTTCGCTTCTCAATCCGCCCCCTGCCGTCGGCGTCAAGCCTCGGTCGGCTGCGGATACCATACTCGAAATCATTATCGGCCAGCCGCGCGTTTTGAGCTTCCCGGACGTGCCCCAGCGCATCGCCCTGACGGTGGACGAAAAGGATCCCGTTGCCACGCTCAAGGAAGTGCCGCACAAGGACCATCAATGGTATCTGATCGGCAAAAAGCCAGGCACCGCCTTCCTCGACGTGTGGCTGCCCGATACCACGAACGCTACCCTGTATCGAATCGTTCACTATGTCATCCGCGTCCTGCCCAACCCGGCCGACAAGCAAGAGGTGGAAACGATCTACGACACCCTGGAACGCGAGATTAACCGGACCTTTCCGGGTAGCAACGTCCACCTGAAGCGGGCTGGCGATACCCTCGTGGTGTCCGGCAACGCACGCAACATCTTCGACGCGACGCATATCCTGGACATCGCTCGCCAGAATGCGCCGGGCGCTCAGCCGGGACGGCCGGCCCCCAAAACGAATGAACCAAATCCTGTCGCGTCGCCGTCGCTGCAAGCGACGCTCGATAACTACGCCCACGCCGGCGGGCCGCGCGTCATCAACCTGCTGCGCATTCCCGGCGAGCAGCAAATCATGCTGCGTATCGTTGTCGCCGAGGTGAACCGATCGGCCGCGCGGAGTCTCGGACTCGACTTCGGCATCGGCGACAAACAGGCGACGATCTTCAGCAACCGTGCGGGAGCCAAGGAGGGTTCCTCGACCCTCGTGGACAACGGTTGGATCGCTCAAGCATTACGGTCGTTACAAGATCTCCATTATGCGCAATCGTTGGCCGAGCCGACGCTGACCACGGTGAACGGGCAGACGGCTCGCTTTCAGGTGGGCGGCGAATTCGCGGTGCCGGTCGTGAGTCCCTCGGCTTCGGGAGCGGTGCAGGGAGTCGCGTTCCGATCGTACGGCGTGAAATTAAGCGTGCAGCCGGTCGTCGCCGACACGGATCGCATCCGCCTGATGGTTCAGGCCGATGTCAGCGGCATGGACCCGCGCACAGCCGCCCAAGTGGGTGCCGCGGCGATACCGGGGCTGAAGGTTCGCAATTTTGAGTCTACCGTCGAGTTGCGCGAGGGCGAGACGCTGGCGGTGGCCGGGTTGATTCGCGGTTCACAGGGACAACCACCTCGGAACGCGGGCTTCGTCTCCGCCGACAATCCGCCGTCCGATCAAGAGTTGGTGGTACTGATTTCTCCGCTACTGATTCGGCCATCGACCCCGGACTACCGCGCCGGTAGTCCCGTTGCCAGCCCCTTCAACGCGGCGGATATCGAACTCTATCTGCGCAGTCGCAAAACGCTGCTGCCGCAAGGCGACGCACTGTATTTGATTGGGCCGCAGGGTTATGCCGGCGATGCACGGCACGGAGCGACAAGGCGTTAGTGTAGTCCTCTCGCTCCGTGAGGGGACCGGCACTCGCGGAGCGAGTGCCCCACACTGCGGTGCCGAAGGTAGGAGCGACGAGGCTTGCCTGGAAGGAGACGCGATGAGTTGCCGTTACGGCCACACACTACCGGCGATGATGTTGGGACTGCTGGCGTCGCTCGGCTGTGCAAACGGTCGGCTGGGCAGGCCGGTGACAACCACCGTCCAGTGTCCGCCCCCGGCCGGCGGCAGCGCTTCGAGCGAGTTAACGCCCAGCCAGGCCGCTCAGTTGTGTCTGACGACTGCCGAGGCGTTGGAGAAAAAAGGCTACGCGGCCGAGGCCATTCGCCAGTATGAGAATGCGCGGAAGCACGATCCTCAGATGAGATCGGTATCGCGCCGCCTGGCCGTCCTCTACGATCTGCAAGGCGATCCGCGGCAAGCCGAAGCGGAGTACCTGCGTGCGCAGCAGGAGCAGCCCGGCGACGCCGAGTTGCTCAACGATCTGGGCTATTTCCATTATCGCCACGATCATCTGTCCACGGCGGAGACCTGGTTGCAAAACGCCATCGCGGTCGATCCCAACTGCCATCGAGCCTGGATCAATCTTGGCCAGGTGCTGGCGAAACAGGGGCGTCCGGAGGAGAGCTATCAGGCATTTGCCCGCGTGCTTCGGCCTGCCGAGGCGTACTCGAATCTCGGTGTCTTGCTGGCCAAACAAGGGCGCGCGACCGAAGCCCGAACCGCTCTCCAGCACGCGCTCCAACTCGATCCGACGCTGAAGCAACCGCAGGCGTTTCTGAACGTCTTGGCCAACGCGCCATCGCCCCTACCGCCGGGCATCACCCATGTTCCTCCGGCTCCCTCAATTGAGCCGCGCGCGCCGGCACCTCCCGCCGTTGTCATGACCCCACCGCCTCCGCCGGCTCGGCCGCGAACACTGCCGCCTCCATCCTTCCCGAATCATCCACCGACGCCAACCCGTATCAACACTGCGCCGCCTCCCCGAGCCGTCGCGCAAACACCGGCGTCTCCTCCGGTTGTCGCGCAAGCGCCAGCGGATCCGTTGCCCATCATTCGCACGGTGCGGCAGCCGTCGGTCGCTCCCTCTGTTCCGCCGCCGGCCTCATCCATCCGGTACAGTCCGACAATGCCGAACATTATCCACAATACACAGACACTCTCGCCGGCTGCTCCTCTCACGGCTCCCGCGCCTCAACCGGCCAAGCCATTTGTTCTGCGCGTCAGTCCGCCGCCCATCGTTCCGAAGCCAGAGGTCCGGCACCCGGAGGTTATCATCACCGATTGCCAGGGCGAGCCGGATAATACCCCGTAGCTTCAAGACTCGGAATGCAGAATGCAGAATGAAAGACAACTTTCTTTCATTCTGCATTCTGCATTCTGCATTCTGCATTCTGCATTCTGCATTCTGCATTCTGCATTGGTGAGGCATTCTCTCCGAAAAAACTCTCCTTCCGGACATGAAAATCCTTGAACCTCACTTGCGCATCTGCGAAGATGTTCGGTAGAGTTTACTACAACCCGCCACGCTGCCTTCCGTGTGAAGGAAATCCGCGGACGGTTTTACACAAGCCGCAAGCGGCAATCCCTCCATCCCCAAGCGCTTGCTGAGGTATCGCGCATGAATCTGGGTCGTTATCTCTTTCTCGCCGGCGGATTGCTGGCACTGTCCGCCTCGTTCGGTAGCGCCGCCGAGCCGCCCGATAAGAAGGAACCGAGCGAGGTCAGCTACTACAAAGACGTTCGCCGTATCTTTCAGCAGCATTGCCAAGGCTGCCATCAGCCGGCCAAGCCGCAGGGCGGCTACGTCATGACCAGCTTCGCCGATCTGCTCAAAAAGGGCGATCACGAGCAGGCCGGCGTTGTGCCCGGACATCCCGAACAGAGCATGATCGTCGAGCAAATTCTGCCCCAAGCCGGCAAGAAGCCGGCCATGCCCAAGGGCAAGGATCCGCTGCCCGCCCCCGATGTCGAGATCATCAAAAAGTGGATCGCGGCCGGCGCCAAGAACGATACGCCCAAGACGCAAGAACACGTCATTGATGCCGGGCATCCGCCCGTTTACACGGTGTCGCCCGATCTGAGTTGCGTCACCTATTCGCCCGACGGCAGTTTGCTCGCCGTCTCCGGCTATCACGAAGTCCTGTTGCACAAGGGCGATGGTTCCGGGTTGGCGGGCCGGCTCGTTGGCCTGTCGGAGCGAATCGAGTCGATCGCGTTTTCACCCGATGGCAAATCGCTCGCGGTCGCCGGCGGTTCGCCGGGGCGCTTCGGTGAGATTCAGGTCTGGGACGTGGCCAAACGCAAGCTCAAGCTGTCGGTGCCCATCACCTTCGATACGGTCTACGGCGTCAGCTGGTCGCATGACGGCAGCAAGCTCGCCTTCGGCGCGGCCGATAACACGGTGCGCGCCATCGACAGCACCACCGGCAAACAGGTACTTTTTCAGGGCGCGCACAGCGATTGGGTACTCGGCACCGTGTTTTCCAAGGACTCGACGTATCTGGTATCCATCAGCCGCGATCGCTCGATGAAGCTGACCGAAGTGGCAACGCAGCGTTTCATCGATAATGTCACCAGTATCACGCCGGGAGTTCTCAAGGGCGGTCTGCTGGCCGTGGCACGCAATCCCAAGAAGAGCGATGTCAAGGTCAAGAACACCGCGGTCGGCACCGACCAGACCGAGAAATTCTACGACGAGTTGCTCATCGGCGGTGATGACGGTGTGCCGCGTCTGTACAAGATGCACCGCACCACCAAGCGCGTCATCGGCGATGACGCCAACAAGGTCCGCGAATACGCGAAGATGCCCGGCCTGGTTTACGCATTGGCGTTCAGCGCCGACGGCAGTTTGTTCGCGGCCGGCAGCAGTCTCGACGGCAAGGGCGAACTGCGCGTCTACCAGACTGCGGACGGCAAGGTCGTATCGAAGTTGGAGGGTATCGGGCCGATTTATTCGGTGTCGTTCCGTCCCGATGGTACGCAGGTCGCCTCCGCCGGCTTCGATGGCGTGGTGCGCCTCAGCGATGCGAAAACAGGTAAAGTCGTCAAGGAATTTGTCCCCGTGCCGTTGGTCAAGACGGCGCAGGCTCGGTGATTCTCACCAGCGGCGAGCGGGGCCGCGTTAGCGCCCCGAGTGCTTCTCTCGGGGCGCTAACGCGGCCCCGCTCGCCGCCGGTGAAACAAAAGAACATACGTCCGCGATCATACCCCATGAGGACCGCCATGATTCGATACATCATTGCCGCTGTGACACTCGGCTTGTTCGTCTCGGCAGCGTCTGCCGATCCCACCGAAAAACTGCCGCCCGACGCCAAGATCGTCAAACTCGAAGCGCATCCGTCGCGCATCGAACTGAAGACACCCTTCGAGTATCGCCAGCTTTTGCTGACCGGCCATCTCGCCAGCGGCGAACAGCTCGACGTGACGCGCTTGGCCAAGATCGAAACGCCGGCGCAGCTGGCACGCGTCAACGCCACCGGCGTTGTGCGACCGATTGCCAACGGTAGCGGCGTCCTCAAGATCAGTCTGCAAGGACAGACCTTGACGCTGCCGATCGAAGTGAAGGGGCAGAAGGATAAGGTCAACGTCAGCTTCGTGCGCGACGTGATGCCGACCATGTCGCGCATGGGCTGTAACGCCGGAACCTGTCACGGCGCCCAAAAAGGTAGAAACGGCTTCAAATTGTCGCTGCGCGGCTATGATCCGCTTTTCGATCACCGTTCGCTGACGGACGATCTCAAGGGCCGGCGTTTCAACCGCGCCGCCCCCGATACGAGCCTGATGCTGCTCAAATGCACCGGCACGGTGGCCCATGTCGGCGGCGTGCTGACGCAACCCGGCGAGCCGTATTACGAACTATTTCGCAGCTGGATCGCCGACGGCGTCAAACTCGATCTCAATAGTCCGCGTGTCGCCAGCATCACCGTACATCCGCGCAGCGCCGTGATCCCGTTGCCGGGCATGAAACAGCAAATCGCCGTGCAGGCTACGTACACCGATGGCAGTACGCGCGATGTCAGCGTGGAGGCGTTCCTGGTCAGCAGCAATACCGAGGTGGCGACGGTCGATCGGGCCGGCACCGTGACGGCCGTGCGCCGCGGCGAGACGACCATTTTGGCCCGCTACGAGGGCGCTTACGCCGCCGCCGTCCTCGTTATCATGGGCGATCGCAAGGGCTATCAGTGGAAGGATGTGCCGGAATATGGCTACATCGACAAGCTCGTCGATGCCAAGCTGCGGCAAATGAAGATTCTGCCCAGCGCGCTATGCACCGATGCGGAATTCATTCGCCGCGTCTATCTCGACCTGACCGGCTTGCCGCCCGAACCGAAGGAGATTCGCGCCTTCTTGGTCGATCCGCGCGACAGCCGCGCCAAGCGCGACGCCTTGGTGGACAAGCTCGTCGGCAGCCCTGAGTTCATCGAGCAATGGACCAACAAATGGGCCGACTTGTTGCAGGTCAATCGCAAGTTCATCGGCGAAAAGGGTGCCACAGCCTTCCGCAACTACATCCGGCAGGCCATGACGAGCAACAAGCCCTACGACAAATTCGTCTACGACATTCTGACGGCCAGCGGCTCGAACATGGAGAACCCGGCCGCCAGCTATTTCAAGATTCTGCGCGACGCCGACGCGGTCATGGAGAACACGACGCAGCTATTCCTCGCCGTGCGCTTCAACTGCAACAAGTGTCACGATCATCCGTTCGAGCGCTGGACGCAGGACCAGTATTATCAGACGGCCGCCTTTTTCGCGCAGGTGGCTCGCAAGGAAGATCCCAAGTTCAAGGGGCAGAGAATCGGCGGTACAAACGTCGTGGGCGCGGTGCCGCTCGTCGAGGTCATCGCCGATCAGAACGCCGGCGAGGAGACGCACATCCGCACCGGCCAAGTGGCCAAACCGACCCTCCCTTATATGCACAAGGATCTGGCGCCGTCCACGGCATCGCGGCGCGTGCAGATAGCTCACTGGATCACGTCGAAGGAGAATCCGTATTTCGCGCGCGGCTACGTCAATCGTCTGTGGAGCTATTTGCTTGGCACCGGCATCATCGAGCCGGTCGATGATGTTCGCGCCGGCAATCCGCCGACGAACCCGGCCTTGCTCGACGCCCTAACCGATGATTTCGTCGAGAGCGGTTTCAACGTCCAGCACATGCTCAAGACGATCTGCAAATCGCGCGTTTATCAACAATCGATGCAAACCAACGCCTTCAACCGCGATGACGAGACCAATTACTCGCACGCGCTGGCGCGTCGCCTGCCGGCGGAAGTGTTGTACGACGCCATCCATCGCGCCACCGGCTCGCTAAGCCGTCTGCCGGGTCTGCCGGCGGGCGCGCGGGCGGCGCAGATGCTCGATTCCTCGGCGGATGTGCCGGGCGGTTTCTTCGTGCAGTTCGGCAAGCCGGCCCGCGAGAGCGCGTGCGAATGCGAGCGTTCCTCAACCATGATGCTCGGCTCCGTACTCAATCTGGTGAACGGTCCCGTCGTCGGTAACGCCATCAGCGATCCCACCAACCGTTTGTCCAAACTGGTGGCGACCGAGAAGGATGACGGCAAGGTGATCGAGGAGTTGTATCTCGCGTTCTTGGGCCGTCTGCCGACAAAGGCGGAATTGCAAGCCGGTCTGCTGACACTCAAGAACGGCGAAGGGGACTACCCGGCGCTCGTCGCCGAGGCCAAGCAGCATCAGAACGCCCTGGCCGCGCGCGAGAAAGCTCTCGATGCTCAGCAAGCGCAATGGGAGGCTGGCCTCAAGAATACGGTGCCGCCGACATGGACACCTTTGGAAATCGTCAGCGCCATCTCCAAGGGCGGCGCGACGCTGACCAAACAGACGGACGGCTCGATTTTGGCCAGCGGCAAAAATCCGTCGCCGGAGACGTACACCGTTAAGGTCCACACGAAGTTGAACGGCATCACGGGCATTCGTCTGGAAGTGCTGCCCGATCCGAGTTTGCCGGTCAAGGGGCCAGGCCGTGCGCCCAACGGCAACTTTGTCCTCAACGAGTTCCAGGTCACGTCTAACGCGGTCGGCGAGAAGAAGCCGCCGCAAAAGGTCGTTCTGCAAAATGCGGAGGCGACGTTCGCGCAGGCGACGTTCTCGGCGGCCGCCGCCATCGACGGCAAGCCGGCGACCGGCTGGGCGATTTCGCCGCAGTTCGGCAAAGCCCACACCGCCACCTTCGAGTTGAAGACGCCTCTCGCCGCACCCAATGGACTGAACCTGACGATCGCGCTGGTGCAGAAGTTTACCGGCAAGGAACACAACATCGGCCGTTTCCGTCTCTCGGTGACGACGAGCAAGACGCCGTTGTCACGGAAGGGACCGCCGGAAGCGATCGTGAAAATCCTCGCCACGGAGCCGGCCCAGCGCACGCCACAGCAAAAGGCGGAACTGACGAACTACCATCGGTCAATGGATGCGGAACTGCCGCGTCTGCGTCAACTCGCCGCCGAGCACCCGACGCCGGTGGATAAGCGCTTGCCCGGCGCGCAGGACCTCGCCTGGGCGCTCATCAACGCCAAGGCGTTCCAGTTCAATCATTGAGGATGCCGCTTGCGGCTTAGCATTGCGCGGAGGCTAAGCCGCAAGCGACCGAGGAGTAGCCATGAGAGCGGAAGAATTTATGCAACTGCTGCGTGTCCGTCCCTTCGTGCCGCTGCGCCTTCACATGACCGATGGCCAGACCTATGACATTCGCCATCCCGACTTGGTAATTGTCCTCCAGTCGCGCGCGGTCATTGGTATAGCGCCGAACCCGACCACGGGAGTGGTGGAACGTACGGAACACTTGTCGCTGTTCCACATTGTTCGCGTCGAAGAATTGCAGACTTCCGGCACCCCCCACAACGGCCCGGCATCGTAGCGGAAGAATCCGTCATGAACGAAGGGCATTCCATGAAAAGTCCATTCGCTAGCTCGCTGGTTGTACTCGGCCTGTGGATTCCCTGCTCCGTCGCGACGGATACCAAGCCTGAACAGGTGGCCAAGGCCAAGGCCGAGGAAGTTCTCCAGGCCACTCTGAAGGGCGACTTCGGCAAGCTCGCCGACCTCACCTATCCCAAGGTGGTCGAATCGCTGGGCGGCCGCGATAAGATGATCGCCAAGCTCGAAGCCAGTTCCAAAGAGATGAAGTCCAAAGGTGTTACGTTTCGCTCGGTCAAGGTCGGCGATGTTTTACAGCTGGCACCCAGTGACAGCCATCTGTTCGCTCTCCTGCCCATGACGCTGGAAATGAAGATCCCGACAGGCACGATCACGGTCAAATCGTTCCTTCTGGGCATCTCCAGTGACAAAGGCAAGACATGGACCTTCTTTAATGGCGACAAAATGGACGACGAAAAGGCCAAGAAATTGCTGCCGAGCCTGCCTGCGAAACTCAAGCTGCCGAAGAAGGAAAAACCCGTTTTTCGCAAGGATGAGTGAGAGAAGATCTCTCAACGTCCTGCTCGAGTCGGCCTTTCCTTGATTTTATCGAGTGCTTCCTTGGCGGCCTTGCGGACCAGCGTATGGGGATCGCTCTGGCAGTGGCGCAATTCCGCCTCCGCGGAGCGGGCCAGCGGCCCAATCTGCCCCAACGCCACAGTCGCCTGGCGACGAACCGTCCATTCCGGGTCGTGCAAGGCTGCCGTGAGCGCCGGCACAACCCCTTCCTCCACTGTACCGATCTGCCCGAGCGCCATCGCGGACTGCTGGCGCACGAGAGCGTTCGACGACTGGAGCGCGCGGATCAAAGCGGGGATCGCCGGGCGAGCCTCCTCGCCGTGTTTCCCGAGACCGAACGCTCCCTGAACTTGTACCGTCGAGTTGGGATCATCCAACATGCGTTCCAATTCGGCGACACTTCGCCCCTCATAAGGCGGCTTTCGGCTGCAACCCAACAACAGCGCCAGCAATATCAGGTGCATCGATCCGCGGTGCATGGCTCCTCGCTTTCTCCCGCCTCAGAAGTCCGAAGCAGAAATCACTTCGCCACCCGCGTAGGTGGACAGGGCGCGATACACGGCCGGCTCGATCGCTTGGGGGATGAAGTGGACGCTGCCGTCGGTGTACAGGAAGTTGCAACCGCCGCCGTGCATGCTGCGGAAACCGCTGATGCGGTCCTGAAACAGTTCGTGATCTTGCCGGTTAGAACTCAGGCCAATGATCGACGGCATACCGGGCCGGCGGTTCATCGGCTCGTCCATCGGATCGGGAGACAAACCCCACTGAGCCGTCACGCCAAAGATGCCCGCGTACCAGGGGTGTTGCGTATCTCCCAGGCTGGCGACGCCCCAAGCTTGATCCATCACTGCCGGGCCGTTGATGAACGGCTCGGTCGCGGGCTGATTGAGATTGTTGATGTCGGCGACCACGTAGTAAGAAGTGCCGCCGGCTGCTTCACCGAGCGCAAATGTGGATGATAAGCCATCGGTTACGTCCGTCAAGCGCACGCGAAACTGCGGCGTCGCCGCCCATTGCATCTGTCCGCTGTTCGAGACCGACCAGTCGGCCTGGCTGATGTTGAACAGGCCACGAGCCGCCAGGGGGATATTCGCCGGAGTAACGTCGATCTGCGCCCGCGCTCCCTTGCACAGAACGTAATCGCTGGCACCAACGTAGGGCGGCATGGGAGCGTTCCACTGCTGAATGAACGGCGTCAAGTCGATGTTACCGCTGGCGCGGTTGCTGGGACAGAAGAAGATCGCCGCTTGCTGCTCGACCGCCGTGTAATTGTCCGCGTCGTACCACGACTTGTCGTAGTGATAGAGGCGGTGGATGTTGTCCTGTTCGAGGTATGGCAGCAGGTAGGTGAAGCCGGTGTGGTAGGAATCCTGAATGTTCTGCTCGGTGACCATACCGGCCGGCAGGTAGCCGTTGGCGTCATGGAAGCCGTGCAGCGCCAGACCGAATTGCTTGAGATTGTTCTGACACTTCATGCGACTGGCGGCCTCGCGCACTTTCTGCACCGCCGGCAGCAGCAACGCCAGCAATACGGCAATGATGGCGATCACCACCAACAATTCGATCAGCGTGAAGCCGCGCCGCCGTTGCGGCACGCTTCTTTCCTCAATGGCGGCGAATATCGCGGGCTGAATCATCGATGGATCTCCACGGTGATAATTGGCATTGGCGCATCAGCCGGCCGTTCGCCCATCCCCTCCTTTAGTAGAGCAGAGCAAACCAATCCTTGATCCTCTTTTTCTTTATCCGCACGAAAATAATTTGGCATGCCCCGATGCGGTTGACGGGGTGGATCTTGTTCTGAATGCTCTTTCCTTCCCGCCCGCGTCCATTAGAATGGGGCGCGTAGGGCAGGTGTGTTTGAATTTGTTGGCCGAGGTAATTATGGCGTCTTCCTGGATCGTGCGACACGGTGCCATGCGCTTCTTGGGTGAGTTCGATCCCGAGAGCGAAACCTATGCGCGCGGTCAAGAAGTTGTCGTCCGCACCGACCGCGGTCTCGAAGTGGGGCAGGTGCTGTGTCCCTCCACACCGCAGGCCGTTGAGTTGATTGGCGAACCGACGCGCGGCCGGATCGTTCGCATCTTGGCCGAGCAGGACCGCGCCGAGCGCGAACGGTTGCGCGCGCTTGAGGAAAGCGAGTTGGAGACGTGCATCCGTTTCGTGCAGCAGCGACATTTGCAGATGGAACTGGTGGATGTCGAACACCTGTTCGGCGGCGAGCGGATTGTCTTTTACTTCCTGGCCGAGAAGCGCGTCGATTTCCGCGATCTAGTCAAGGATTTGGCTCGCGAGTATCAGACACGCATCGAGATGCGTCAAATCGGCGTGCGCGACGAGGCGAAGTTGCTGGCCGATTACGGCGACTGCGGCAAGCCGGTCTGCTGCAACACGCATATGGTCGCCATGCCGCCGGTGTCGATGCGCATGGCCAAGCTGCAAAAATCCACCCTCGATCCGTCGAAAATCTCCGGCCGCTGCGGGCGGCTCAAGTGCTGTCTGCGTTTTGAGCAAGACGTGTATGAAGAGTTCCAGGGAGCGCTGCCGCCGATCGGCAGCCGCATCTTGACGCAGAAGGGACAGGGGCGCGTGCTGGCCCAGGAAGTGTTGGCACGCCGCCTGCTGGTCGAGTTCGAGGATGGCCGGCGTCTCCCCGTGGCCGCAGGAGAGGTTCTCACACGACTGGGAAAATAAATCCGAAATCCGAAATCCGAAAGAAATCCAAATGCGGAAAAAGAAAATCAGAAAGCACAAGCGAGTTTGTTTGGGATTTCTTTCGGATTTCGGATTTCGGATTTCGGATTTCTCTTGATGGATATGACGATGCATCATCCGAAACTCGATGACATGGTTCGGCGCGATCCGCGTTACACGTATGAGGCGTATGAGTTTGTCTTCGCCGCGCTGGCGCACACGCAGCGAATGCTGGGCCGCGTGCCGCCGCAGGAAGGGGCCGGTGAACAGGATTATCATGTCAGCGGCCCCCAACTGCTGGACGGCATCCGCGACTTGGCTTTGCGCGAGTATGGCCTGATGGCTCGCACCGTCTTGCATATGTGGGGCATCGATCACACGGCCGACTTTGGCGAGATTGTCTTCAATCTCGTCGAGGCCAATCTCATGAGCAAGACCGCCGAGGATACCCGCGAACACTTCCGCGACGTGTACGATCTCGATCAGGTACTCGTGCGCGATTTTCGCATCGACTTCAAGGAAGAAGTGGAGGAAGGCTCATGAAGCCCACCGTGGGACGCCTGCTTGTGACGATCGCGCTCTTCGTCGGCTGGCTGGTTTATCTAGGCTTTCTCGTGCTGTGCCGGCCGCACACTCCCGACGGTCTGCGCGGCGCGTTCGAGGGCCGGGCCGTGACTGTGTCACGCCCGCAAATCCTCGTATCCATGCTCGATGTCGTGGCTCGCGTGGACAATGTTCAGGGCGAGGATGTCCTTGTGGAAGAAGTACTCTATCCCAAAGACAATCCGCCCGTGAAGGTCGGCGACAAGATCAAAGTCAGTAACATTGATCAATGTCAGCCTCTGCCCGATCCGATGGAAATTACCCAGAAACCGCCGTTGGACTGGACCGGACCGGGTTCCTATCTGCTCCCCTTGCAGATTGAAGAAAAGAACGGCGAGCGTCATTTCAAGGTGGTACCGACGCCACCCTCGCCGGGCTATCCGCCCCAGTTGCAGTCCCCTCCCGCTGACTATCCCAAAGCCGGCCATCCTGGCCCGCCGCGCATCTATCCTGCCACATCCGAAATGCGCGCCGAGTACAAGAGCATCCCCAAGGGGGAGTGAAAAGCAAGGAATTGCCAGCCCGCAGCGTCAGCAAGGGAGTCTTTGCCAGCCCGCAGCGTCAGCAAGGGAGTGTCCCTTGCTGGCGCTGCGGGCTGGCAAAAATTTCGGGTTTCTCAGCCGCCGGCAATCGCCCCCACGACGAAAAAGGGTTCTGCCCCCAATGCGACGGCACCGGGCAGAGGGGCGTCCGGCGGCTCATGGGACAGATCCTCTTCGCAGGCGAAGAAACGCACGAACGCGCGGCGTTGCTGAGTGACGTGGTCGCGGATTGTGCCGCGCAGCGTCGGATAGCGAGCCTCCAGCGCGTCGAGAACCGAGCGCTGTGTCGCTCGCCCCTCGACGACTAGCTTCACTTCACCAACAATGTGCGCCAGCGTCCGCAGATGGTGCGGCAGTACGACTCGAATCATGGCAGCGTTTGCACCTCAACGGATACCACGGCCGGTAGATCGCGGACAATCGGCCTCCAGTTATCACCCGCATCAGCCGAGGCGTAGACCTGTCCGCCGGTGGTGCCGAAATACACGCCGCACGAATCGAGCGAATCGATGGCCATCGCATCGCGCAACACATTGACGTAGCAATCGCGCTCAGGCAGGCCTTTCGAGAGGGCTTCCCATTCGTGTCCCCCCGTGCGGCTGCGGTAGACGCGCAATTTGCCCTCAAGCGGATAGTGTTCCGAGTCGCTCTTGATCGGCACAACGTAGATGGTTTCCGGCTCGTGCGCGTGAACATCGATCACGAAGCCGAAGTCGGTCGGCAAGTTGCCGCTGACCTCGTGCCACGAATCGCCGGCGTCGTCGCTGCGCATGACGTCCCAGTGTTTCTGCATGAACAGCACCCCCGGACGCGAACGGTGCATGGCGATGCGATGAACGCAGTGGCCGACCTCGGCGTTTGGGTCGGGAATATATTGGGACTTCAATCCGCGGTTGATCGGCCGCCATGTCTTGCCGCCGTCGTCGGTGCGGAAGGCGCCCGCCGCCGAGATGGCGATGAAGATTCGCTCCGGATCGCTCGGATCGAGCAGAATCGTGTGTAAACACATGCCGCCGGCGCCCGGCTGCCAACGCGGCCCGGAGCCGTGACCGCGCAATCCGGGGAGTTCGTGCCACGATTGCCCGCCATCGGTCGAGCGGAACAGGGCTGCGTCCTCCACCCCGGCGTAGACGGTATCCGGATCGGTCAGCGAGGGTTCCAGATGCCAGACACGCTTGAACTCCCAGGGGTGCGGCGTACCGTCGTACCACTGGTGCGTACCGGGAACGCCGTCGTACACAAACTTGTTATCCACTGGCTCCCACGTCTTGCCGCCGTCGTTGGAGCGCTGGATCAACTGCCCGAACCAACCGCTGGATTGCGACGCATACAGCCGATTCGGATCGACGGGCGAACCTTTCACATGATAAATTTCCCAGCCGCCAAAGTGGGGACCGCTAACATCCCACCGTTCGCGCTTGCCGTCTGAGGTCAGCACGAACGCGCCTTTGCGCGTACCCACCAGAACCCGTACTCCGCTCATCCCTTCCTCCTTGTTGAGTTCCCCTTTGAGAGACACTAACTTTTTGCCAGCCCGCAGCGCCAGCAAGGGACATTCCCTTGCTGGCGCTGCGGGCTGGCAATTCATTCGGTTTGTCCGCCCATTCTTACTTTGCCACGTAGATCATCCAGGACACGCCGAAGCGGTCGGCGACCATGCCGAAGCGTGGGGAAAAGAAGGTCTTGGTCAACGGCATCTGCACCTGTCCCCCGTCGCCCAGAGCAGCGAATAGCCGCTCGGCCTTGGTCTCATCCGGCACCGTGAGCGATAGTGAAATGCCCTGGAAACTGGGCCGTCCCTGGCATCCACAGTCGGAAGCCAGTATCGTGGTTTCGCCGATGCGGAAACTGGTATGCATCACCTTGTTCTCGGAGCTGGGCGGGACCATGCCGGAGTCACAAGGCTCGGGACTGTCCTTGAAACGCATGAGCATCGTCACCTCAGCGCCGAGCGTGCGGCGATAAAACTCGACCGCTTCCTCGCAACGGCCATCGAAGTTTAAGTAAGGTTGGACCTGCATGGGATCTCCTTCTCGCGGGTTGGAGTGATTGTGGCGAACGCACCACGCTCGGAACACCAAGGGCTAATTATGTAGCGATCGCTAAATATATAAGACTTGCAGCCGCCCGTCAAGGTGAATAGAATAGCAATTGCTAAATAATTGAGGAGGCGGTCGATGCCGAAAGGACGTCCGCGTGAATTCGACATTCAGAAAGCGCTCGATGCGGCGCTGCTGCTCTTTTGGCGGCACGGTTACGAAGGCACTTCGCTGGCGGCCCTCACCAAAGCGATGGGCATCAACATGCCCAGTTTGTACGCCGCTTTCGGCAACAAGGAGATGTTGTTTCGCAAGGCACTTGATCGGTATCTTCAAAAGCCGGCCTCCTACCTGCCGATGGCTTTGCAAGAACCCACCACCCGCCGCGTGGCCGAGAAACTTTTTTCCGGTGCCATCGACATGGCCATGAATCCGCGTCATCCCGATGGCTGCCTGCTCGTGCAGGGAGCGCTCGCCACGGGGCCGGCCGCCGCCCCTATCCGCAAGGAACTAAACCTGCGTCGGGCAGCAGCCGAGGCGGCCGTCCGTCGTCGATTTGAGCAGGCGATCACAACGGCCGATCTGCCGGCGAGCGTCGATGCCGCCCAACTCGCTTGCTACATTATCACGGTAATTTGGGGGCTTTCCGTCCAAGCGGCCAGCGGAGTCACACGCGCTCAACTGCAAGACGTAGCCCAATTCGCGATGCGATGCTGGCCGAATTGGGCTTGATCGTCAAGTCCGATTCGCCAATTGCACCTCAAGTTGGTTTCTGTTTGTAGTCCAGACTTGGTAGACAATCAAGCTTGGTAGGCACGAATCGCATGAATTGCCAGCCCGCAGCGCCAGCAAAGGACACTCCCTTGTTGAGGCTGCGGGCTGGCCAAAAGATAGTGTCTCATGCCTGCGGCAGATATTCGGCGAGTTGGTCCAGGCTTCCGCCCCAGCCCATCCGCATGGATTCGTGCCCGGCCTCGAAAGTCTCGCGCTCCAACTCGGACGCATGAAGCGGGATCGCCTGCATGGTGAGCGTTGTCCGGCCTTCATGCTCGGCGAACGTCAAAGTTGACAGCACTTCCAACGGCCAGGTGGGACTCATGGGATGCCGAACGGGGTTGCCCGCCTCATCCGTGAAGGACACGACGAAAACGAGTCGCTCCGGCGCGGCGATTTCGCGGTAAACAAATTTGCCCCACATCTCGCGGCCATCGGGCACGCGCATGGAGTAGAGAAAGATACCGCCTGGGCGAAGATCGAGTTTGCGGACTTGTATCGAGCAGCCCTTCGGCCCCCACCAGTGCGTCAAGCGCTCGGCCTCGGTCCACGCCTTGAAAACGAGATCGCGCGGCGCGTCGAAGACACGCGTGAAGGTGAATTCCTGCTCGGCGGTATTCGTCACCCGTTCCTCAAGGCGCTCCAGGCTCTGCGTCCAGCCCGCCTCCATCCCTTCCAGCATGGGGGCGGCTTCGGGAACCAAAACGACCATGTGCGTTTGCACGGTGAGCTTTGTTTTTCCGTCGTGTTCGGCGAAGGTGACGATCGTTAGTCCTTCGGCGAGATGATTGCCCGCCTGGTCTATCACGATGTTGGTGAACACAAGCCGCTCGGGTTCGACGATCTCGCGGAAGATGCCCTTCATCGGATAATCGACGCCATCGGGGCCGCGCATGACGATCCGAAGGGTGCCGCCCGGCCTCACGTCCAATTCGCAGACAGGGTTCGTGAAGTAGTGCGGCCCCCACCACTGTGCCAGCTGCTTGGCATCCGTCCACGCTTTGAACACCCGTTCGCGCGGTGCATCGTAAACGCGTGTGAGGATGACCTCGCGTTCGGGTCGAGCGGCCGTGGCATCACTCTTGTTCACCATCTGGTTTCTCCTTGGTTCGCAACTCGTTCAAGTAATCGCCCAATCGATCGAGACTCTCCTCCCAGAAGCGGCGATATTGCTCGATCCAGTTGGAGGCATTCTTCAAGGGGCCAGCCTGAAGGCGACAGGGCCGCCATTGCGCTTTGCGCCCACGCCGAATCAGCCCTGCCCCTTCCAACACCTTGAGGTGCTTTGAGATGGCTGGCAGGGTCATCTCGAACGGCTTCGCCAATTCCGTCACCGACGTTTCTCCCAAGGTTAGTCGCGCGAGAATCGCTCGCCGCGTCGGATCGGCGAGGGCCGCGAAGGTGGTGCTGAGATCATCGGCTGGCATTGTTGTATACCATAAGGTTAAATAACTAAGTGGTAAAATAACATTCCAGTCGATCTCCGTCAAGGGCCGTTTCGTGCGAATGCGGCGAAATACCCCCGGCAGCTCGCCTTGCGGCAGGTTGGGAAATCCGTTAGACAAAATCCTTGCTTGCCAGCCCGCAGCGCCAGCAAGGGTAAGTCCTTCCCTTGCTGGCGCTGCGGGCTGGCAGGATTTTGTTAGGAAAACCGTTAAATCTCTTCTCCTTTGTGCCGTTCGGCGAATCTCCCATGCATAAACCTATGTCTCGCGCGATCAAACCGTGTTCCTGCATTCTCTTGCTCCTCGTCGGTTGTGGTACTCCCGTCGGTCCGGCTCGCGCTCAGCCACCCAAGCCGGTCGCCTCTCCCGCACCCCCGGCGGCACTCAAACAAAAGCCCAAGGAAATCCCGCTGGCGGATCGGCTGCGCTCTCCCCAACAGGCCCGGCCGATGACGGACAAACTGCGTTCCCCGCGCGAGACAATTAAAAGTCTCTATTTCGGCGTCCTTCTCTGCGACCTCTTCCCTCAGATGATCGACGATGCAGTGGCTTGTCTGGACCTTGACGGCCTGAGACCCCGCCCCGCTCTTGAAGACGCAGCCATGCTGGCTCTCGATCTCGAATATGTTCTGCAAAGTCTCGCCCTGCCGCTAAGCGATGTGCCCGACGAGGGAGCCGGTGTCCGCGTCGTGCTGCACGATGCGGATGGATTCAAGCTTGCCCTGCAACGAGGCGAGGACGGCGGCTGGAGATTCGACGCGGAAACGCTGAACCGGGTGCCCGCGATGCGCCGCGCCGCGGGCGAGCGCCGGCAGCGCAACGTGGATCTGACAGCCCTGCGCGAAGGGTTCACCGATCCGCGCGCAACGCTGCGGCAATTCATCTCGGACACGGCTCGCAACGATTTCTACGCGGCGACTCGCGCCCTCGATCTCAGCGCGCTGAGCGCTGAGCAACGCCGGCGCGAAGGGCCAATCCTGGCTCAGCAACTCGCCTGCGTCATACAACGTCTTGGGTTCATGTTTCGTCAAGAAGTGCCCCAGCGCCCCGATGGGCCGCCCTACACCTGGCGCGCCAGCAAGAACGGCCGAGTCGCCCTGGAACGCATCCGGCAGCCCGATGGAAAAGATGCCTGGCTGTTCACGCGACAGACGGTTCGGAATATCCCGCGTCTGTACGCGGCCTTGCAGACGGCCGAACCCGATCCGCGCTACGTGCATCTGGGATTGGTCATCCCCGGATTGCAAGCGCAGGGTAAGTCCACCGTGCAGAAACGCCCCGAAGACGTGCCGGCCCACCTTGGCTCGCCGCGCGCGTTGCTCCAGGGTTTCTTCCGCACCATGGACGGCGCTGACACTGATGATGCTCGGCTGGCCGACGCGCTGGAATATCTCGACCTGGATAATGTCCCGCTCGCCGACCGCGCGGCCTTGGGCGGCAAATTGGCCGCCAAGCTGGATGCGGTGCTGCGCAAGTTGACGATCGATCTCCGCGCCATGCCCGATGACTGGAACGCGCCGCCGCAGATTCTCGGCGAAGCACAGGGTATTCGCGTCGAGATTGTTCGCCAGCATGACGGCAGTTGGTCCTTCAGCGAGGGCACCATCGCGCGCATCCCGGAGATGTTCGACAAGTTGGCCGGCAAAAATCGGCCCGAACAAGGAGGCGGCTCCCAACTGGATAGCCCACGCGACACGGTCATTACCTTTCAGACCGCCGCGCGCCGGCGCAATTTCACCCAGGCCGCGCGCTGCCTGAATCTGAGCGCGATTCGCGTCAGCGCTCAGGATGAGCTAGGTCCGGTCCTGGCGTTCAAGCTCCAGTATGTACTCGACCGGATCGGCCACATCTACGTTCAGGAAATCCCCGATAACGCGGAGGGGCCGCGCTACGTGTTGTACCGTGGTGAATTGGGGCGTGTCGTTTTGGATCGCAAGACGGAGGAGCCGAATAAGGGGCAATGGCAGTTCACCCCGGAAACGGTGAAGTATATCGAACCGATGTTCCTGGCCGTGATGGATCAGTCTCTCGAAGGGCAAAGCGGCGATGGCACGGCGAATGCCGTCGTGCCGCGCTTCTGGGAGACGCCGGGCGCGTGGCTGCGGCTGCGGTTGCCCGCCTGGATTCAGATGAAAGTGGGGCCGTTGGACCTCTTCCAATGGCTGGGATTGATTCTGGCTATCGTGACCAGTTGGGCGGGCGCCCGCGTGGTGATGGCCGGCGTCACTCGCATTGTCGCCTGGCTGTTGCGGCGCAGCGGGTCGGCGCTGTCGGCCAGCTTCGTGGCCTCGTCGCTTCGACCGTTGACGATATTGACGACCGTATGGACGCTCTTTGTGCTGCTGGAAGGGCTCGACTTGCACATCGCCGTCGCCAATCCCGTGTTCGGCGTCGAAAAGTTCCTCCTGGCGGGCCTGCTCGGTTGGCTGGGGCTGCGGCTCATGGATCTATCGATGGGCATTTACACCAACGCCGAATTACTGCGGCCGCACCGCAGCCTCGGCGACATGATCGTGCCGGTATCGATGCGTCTGGGCAAGGCCGCCGTGCTGCTGGTCGTGGCCATTTACATGATCTATCAAGTCGGTGAATTCGACTTGCTGGGCCGTTTCCTGACCGGCTTGGGCGTGGCCGGCCTGGCGGCTTCGCTGGCGGCTCAGGACGCCTTAAAGAGTTATTTCGGAACGCTGCTCTTGATTGGCGAGCGCGCCTTCAAGATCGGCGACCGCATCAGCGTCGGCGGCAAAGAGGGCGTCGTGGTTCAGGTCGGCTTTCGGTCCACCCGGCTGCGCAACACCGAAGATTCTCTGATTACGGTGCCCAACGCCGTCATCGCCGCCTCGTCGATCGACAACATGGGTTCCCGTTTCCATCGTGGTTTTAGCAGCACGGTCGTCCTGAGTCCGAACGTCCCACTGCCGCGCCTTCTTGAGTTCCGCGACCGGCTTCGCGGTTGGTTGACGGAGCAACCGCTCGTCGTTCGGGACAAGACGCAGATTCATATCCAGCAGATTACCGATAAGGGAATCGAAATGGGAATAAATCTGTCCTTCTTATCCGATACACCCGCTGACGAAGTGCATTTCCGCGAAGCGATGAGCTGTGAAATTCTCTGTCTGGCGGAGTCCTTGGGGGTCGAGATCGCAGGCGATGCATCCAAGGGAGATAGTGCGGAGAAAAAGTCGCAAGCGGCTTGATTAGAGACGCTAAATCAATGAATTGCCAGCCCGCAGCGCCAGCAAGGGAATCCCTTGCTGGCGCTGCGGGCTGGCAAAAATGTTCGTGCCTCTTAGCGAGCCTCTCTTGGACCAACGAGGACATCCTCAATGATCTGCTGAGGCGGCGTTATGGGCTGACGCTCTGGACTGGCGAAGATCATCGGAGAATAATCGCGGGCCAGCAGTTTATGCGTATCGGCGCTGAATATCTCATGCGTCCACGCCACGCCGGTATCACTCTGTTCGCAAACCCAACTCACAATCTCAATGTTGTCGTTCTCTAGCGCCGGCGCGAAGTATTGGATTTCATGGCCTGCGGGGAACACCATCCACCCCTCCTGGGGCGCTTTCTCGGGAGGATGGCCGACGGCACGCAGGGCGTCGAAGCATGCTTGGCCGGCCCACTGCAAGTACACGGCATGGTTGACATGCTGGACCACATCCAACTCGTGGAACTGAACGCGACGCCGGCTCGTATGCCGCGCGGCATCCTGGGTCGGCCGCGGATTGTCGAGGCGGACGCCGATGTCCTCCAACTTGTCCTTCGTAGCGTAGGGGGCAGCCCATTCATCGGGAACGCGGATCGGCTGTCCCGATGCGGCTTCCATGAAGACCCACTCGGCCCGACCCCGCGCCACCGGCACGCCGTCGCGGCTCCGCGTCACGTCGTATTCGCGCGTCGAACGCACGCCGCGCACGCCGGAAATCCAGGTGGAAATATGGACTTCGTCACCATAAGTAACAGGGGCGAAATAGCGAACCGACAGCCGCCGCACCACCCAGCCGACTCCGTGTTCTCGATACCATTCCGGGCTGAAACCCAGAGCCGTGGAAGCCTCAATCGCGGCCTCCTGCATATAGCGGACGAGGACCACATCGTTGACGTGGCCGAAGAGATCCAATTCATAATGGCGAACACGGAAACGCCGGCTGAACCGATCCGTCATACTACCTCCTTGTGAGCAAAACAGATAGAAATCATCCGGTTAAGAGACAATGCCCTGTCGTCTCCAATCCCGCCGCGTCGTGGCGGGATTGGAGACGCTGCTCCCTCTCCTGGACGAGAAGACTTCCCGGATAGCATCTCCGGCGCGAAGGCATCACTTCTTTTTCGCCCCGTGCCCGGCTGCTTTCTTCGTCGCGGTCTTCTTCGGTTTCGCTTTCGCCTCTTCGCCGTCTTCTTCCTCGGCTTCCACGTTGATTACTGTCTCGGCTAACTGGGTAAGTTTCTCGTCCGCCTCCGCTTCTTCCTCAAGTGTCTGCTGGAGCAACTCGGCCGCGTCCGTGTATCCCAATCGGTGGGCGAACGTGCGGACGCAGCCGTAGCCGGCCATCTCGTAGTGTTCCACTCGTTGCGCCGCGGCGATTAGGGCCGCGTCTAGCACGCTCGGCGTGCCATCCTCTTGCATAACTTCCTTGCCTTCCTCGATCAATCCTTCCATCGCTTTGCATTTCTTGCCCTTGGGACTGACGTTGAGTTTCTCGAAGATCGTTTCGAGCCGCTCGACATGGCCCTCGGTGACTTCCAGGTGTTCCTCGAAGGCGGCCTTGAGTTCCGGGGCAGAAGCCGCCTTCGCCATTTTCGGCAGTGCCTTGACCAGTTGATTCTCGGCGTTGTACAGATCCTTCAGTTCGTTGACATACAGATTGTGCAGCGAGTCGAGTGACATCGGACCCTCCAAGGGGGAGTAACAAGATCGGGAGATGTTGAAAGCGCGACGATACCGTCCGGCACGCTGGCGAGGAAGCTGAGCAGTTAACGTGCCAAAATCATTGGAGAGCCGACTTGATTCGTAACACCCTCAGCGCGCACGCGCCTACAACAACTCGGCGATCGGTTCGCCGTAAGGCAGGATGGGCATGGGCCGGCCGCTATGGTCGAGGAACGACGTGTTCTGATAGTCAATACCCAGATGATGAAACATGGTCGCCCATAGATCATTGGGCGTCAGCGGTCGATCCTTGGGATGTTCGCCGCGAGCGTTTGTCGAACCGACGACCTGGCCGGTCTTCATGCCGCCGCCGGTAACCAGGACCGACATGGCCTGCGGCCAATGATCGCGTCCGGGCTGTTTCACCTTCGTTTGCGTTCCTTCCGCATAGCTGATGCGCGGCGTCCGGCCAAACTCTCCCGTCACGATGAGCAATACTTTCTTATCCAACCCGCGCGCGTGCAGATCCTCAATCAGCGCCGTCACCGCCCGATCGTAGAGCGGGAAACGGACGCGGGCGTCGTTGAAGATATGACAGTTGACCGCGTGCGAGTCCCAGTTATAGGTACCGTCCTTCGGAAAGGCTACGCCCGATTGAAACGGATTCTCCATTACCATCGTCACGAAACTGGCGCCATGCTCGACCAGTCGCCGGGCCATGAGCGCCCGCTGTCCCCAGACGTGCATGCCGTAGTGTTCGCGCACCCTCCTCGGTTCTCGCGTCAAGTCGAACGCCTGACGCGCGGTGTCGCGCATCGCCAGATCGAGGGCCTTTCGCTTGTAAACGTCCATCGCCCCCATCGTGCCGCTGTTGTCGAGCTGCGCGGGCATGGTATCGAATCGCCCGAGCAGACGGAGACGTTCGTTGAGTCGCTCCTTCGCCTGTTGCGGGATCGAGACATTTTTTACCTCAAATATCGGCGAACTGGGATCGCCGACAACCATAAATGGATGGGTCGAAGGACCAAGGTAGGCGGAACCGAAGCTGTACACGTCAATCTGAGCGCGTCCGGGTTCGGTGCCGGCAATGTAATTGGGGACGCCGGCTTGCCAGTCCTGCCGCGCTCGGGCGACCATCGAGCCGACCATCGGATAGTCGTTGACGAAGCCGACCGGCGAACGCGGATCGCGGCCGGTCAGGAAACGCTTGTGACCGCCGCCGTGATCGGCGAAGTTATGGGCAATGGAGCGAATAAGGGTGAATTTGTCCGCGATCTTGGCGTGCAGGGGAAGCAATTCGCAAACATCAATGCCGGGGACGTTCGTCTTGATCGGCCGAAAATCGCCGCGATATTCCGCTGGCGCGTCCGGCTTCATATCATACGTTTCCATGTGCGGCGGCCCACCCGGCAGCCAGATCAGAATGACGGACGTATCAGGATTTTTGCCTGTCTCGGCCGATTCCAGCCGCAAGGGGAGTAGCCCCCGCATACCGATCCCGCTCAGTGTCAGAGCGCCCATCTTCAGAAAATGTCGGCGAGAAATCGGGCCTGGACAACGGCGGGGAGAATGGTTCATGCGGCAGCCTCGGCGGGAGGTGGGAAGGCGGGTGGGCGAAATTCCTCTCATACCAGGCTAAGCGCTCTCCTCCAAGCTGTCAACTTGCCCTCGTTCTTTTTGTCACGAGTCCGCAGGGCAAGAAAGAGAAGGAGTTACCTTTGCCTGCTCTGCGGATTGGTGGGGTGCGGCGATCAAACGCAACAGAGGGAATCATCCAACTCCTTTTTCAGATCGTGCAACAGCGCGGAGGGATCAAGGGGTTTCTGGAACCAGCGATCAATGCCGGCGGGACCGCGATCGAGGTCGAAGTCGCCGGGGGCGCTGCCCGTTACCGCGTAAATCCGCAGTCCGGCATAGGAGGGGTCGCGGCGGATATGCCGCACGGTCGTCGCGCCGTCGCAGCGCGGCAATCCCATGTCCATGAGAACCACGTCGGGCCGAGGTTGCGAGCGCAGGTAGTCCAGGGCGTCGGAGCCATCTCCCGCCGTGTCCACTTCCAACCCGGCCATACGCAAGAAGCCCGCCAACAGGTCACGCTGGTAACGATCGTCCTCAACCAGCAGCGCCTTGCGCGGCTTGCACGGCCGGGCGGGCGGTTCGGGCGGCGTCTCGTCCAGTTCGCCCTCCACACCGCGGCGCAGCAGCTGCAAGTCGTCGCGGATTCGACTCAGCACTTCCCTGGCTTCGTCGGTATTGCCGGTATCCAGGAGCAGTTGCACCGTGCCGAGGCCGACGCCGGTGACGTGCAGCCGATCGCGTAATTGCCCCATCAGTTTGCGCAACGTCTGCTCGTCCGCAGCCGGAACGGGGGGAGTCGAGACGGGGGACGTGGGAGAGGTGGTGAGGCGCGAAAGCTCTTCACGCAGAATTGTCACCTCCGGCGGCGCTGCGATGCCGAGGCGGACGACACCGCGTTTCACGGACACAACCTCAATGGCGGTGTTGATGTTGGGGATGAGAATTTTTTCGTTGATGCGGCGAGATAGCACGAGCATGCGGGAGTCCTTTCCAAACAACGGGCGACCAAGTGAAGGACACGGCCGCTCGTCGTTGAACGGATTCCCCAGGGCGGACCAGAGGAGGAGATTTAGAGTCGGGGTGCTTGGCAAATCATTGTCCGTCTTGGCGGACGTTTCCAAGCGAAGAACGATTTTGCATAAAGAGCGTTGTTTGTGCAAGACCAGTTTACAAGGAATTTAGGCCGGTTCCGCGTTTTGATCTTGGACGGCTCCGCTCGAACCTTAGCGCCTGTCCCCTAAACTCCCCTCTCCCCTGTACTCGGGGGAGAGGGGTTGGGGGGCGGTTTTACTCCCCTCTCCCCTGTACTCGGGGGAGAGGGGTTGGGGGTGAGGGGGCTGGAATCTCGCGGAAAATGCACCCCCTCACCCCAACCCCTCTCCCCCGAGTACAGGCGAGAGGGGCTTCTGAGACAGACTCTCAGCGCGGACGCTTGAGCCGCTCGCGCACCAACTCCGGCAGATACTTCACCGGCAGCGTGCCTTGATCCAAAACGGCTTCGTGATAACGGCCAAGTTGGAACGCATCGCCCCTTTCGCGCTGAATCTGCTGGCGCAGCCGATAGAAGGCCGTGCGGCCGACGAAGTACGTCGAAAGCTGGCAGGAGCTTTGCTTGGCGCGGACGATCTTGGCGACCGCCTCGCCCTCGGACTGAAACGCCCGCTTCGTCAAAAACGCCAACGCTTCCGCATCGCTCATGTTGGCGCAGTGCATCTGGTGATCGAGGATGGCGTTGCCCACGGCCCGCAGATAGAACTTGAGTTGATTCAACCGTAGGGGCAAATCGCCTTTGCCGTAGCCCTGATCGAGCATCATTTGCTCGGTGTATACGGCCCAGCCTTCGGCGAAGACGCCGGAAAACAGCACGCGGCGAATCAACGACGGATGACGATTGGCATACTCCAACTGCACGTAATGACCGGGATACGCCTCATGGATGGTCAGAACCTGCAACATCCGGCTATTGTACTCTTCCAGAAACGTCTCAACGCGGCGTGCATCCCAGCCGCTCGGCGGCGGACTGACGGCGTAATAACTCGAAGCCTTGCTATCGAGCGGCGGCGCGGGATTGAGGTAAGCCACGGAATTGCCCCGATGGAACTCCGGCATCTCGATTACCTTGCACTGATCCGGCTTCGGCAGACGTAAAATGTCGTTCGCGGTGATAAACGTCTTGATGCGTTCGACGGTGGCGCGCGCATCGCGCACCAGATCGGCCGGCTTGCCGTGATCCTGATTGAGACGATCGAGGACGAAACGAATGGTATCGGCGCGTCCTTTGGTGTCATCGGGCGGCAACGGCTTGCCGGCATGGGTGCTGCTCCACAGTTGGCGAGCGATGACGTACATCTCGCGCTCAACGCGGGCGAATTCGGTCTCGGCTTCCTTCAACACTTCATCCGCCGACAGATTCGCATCGAGTTCCAGATCGAGCTTGCGATAGAACTTCTCCTTGCCGATCCGCCATTCACCCTTCGCTTGCGGCAGCAATTCTTCGAGGAACTTCAAATAATCCTTCAGCAACGGCAACACGCGCGCCGCCGCCGGTTTCAACTCGCTCAGCTGTGGGTTTTCGCCGGCCAATTCGTAGATGCCGTGGTCGTAAAAGGCAATGGTGCCACGCGTTTGCCGGATGGCCGTCTCCAGAATCACACGCGGCGGATTGCGTAGATTCTCCTTCGCGGCGGCGATGATTTTCGGGAAGAACTTCATGCGCCCCACGCAATTGCGGATATTCGTCGCTTTCGGTTGCGTCGATTGTGTGAGAAGGAGATAAATACTATCGCCAAGGTAATCGTTATAGATGCGCGGATCGTTCTCGAAGGGATGCGTGTTCTCGGCCAACCAAAGAGAAGCGGTGAGATTGTGCTTGAGGATGTCGTGATCGATCTGGGCGGAGCGCGACAATTCCGCGTAGTCGATGTTCTTCGGAAGGTCGGCGAGCGTCTGGCGATAGTGCGCCGTCCAGCCGGCTCGCGCCTTGGCGGAGATGTCATCCAGCAGATGATCGAAACGATGATCGCCGAGTCGCGTCGCTTCCAACGGGCGTAGGCGGAAGGTCTGTTCGAGATAGGCCTTGAAGAACGCGGTCAGACGTTCATCCTCGTTTTCTGCCGCGTGCGCTGGGGCCGCCAGAGCCATGAACAAGAGCAGCGAAAAGAGCGGAATGGCCGGCGCGTACTTCATGGATCTTACTCCAGGCTTCAGGGGCAGATGCGCTCATCCTAGTAGAACTCCCCGGAGTCGGCGAACCAACGGTTCATCGGCTGACTTGGCCTTTTGCTCCGGCATAAGCCATACTGGTAAGGGCGAACAAACCTTCACCACAGACCAAACCACCATGCGCGCACCCTTACCGGGAAGCCCGGTCGATAAAAAAACCGGCTTCCTCTTGCTCGTGGGCCGTGTCCTCTTGTTGCTGCTGCCCTTAACGCTGCTGCTGGTTTGTAGTGTACGCGGCACCAGTCATTCTCCCCGCTTGCTCTGGCTGGGCACGCTGTTTCAGCTGCTGGCCTGCGGGCTATCGCTGTTCGGCCGGCAGGGCTGGCGCGAGCCGACCGGGGCGGCCGTCATTATGCTTTATGTGATCGCGCTCAGTTGGATGCTGCTGGGGACGATGGGAGCCGATGATTGGTTTTTGCACCTCTCGCAAGCGGTATTGCTCGTGGTGCCGTTGGTTTATTTCGCGGTGCAATGCCTGATGGAATCGGGCGCACCGACGCTGCGGCGTGCGCGACATTTGGCCCATCGTCTGACGCATCGACTCGATTGGCCGGTCCAGCTGCACGATTGCCGGCTGTTGCCGGAAGTGAAGGCGCTGCGCGAGGCGTTGCATATCGATGCGTCGCCGGCCCTGGCTTTGCTGTCCAATCCTCGCCCCGAGGTGCGCGTGGCTGCCCTGTCCGCGCTCGAATTTCGGCAGAACTGGCGACCGGGACAACCGCAGGTCATCTTGCAGCTGGCCCAGCACGCCATCGAGCCGGAGGTGCGCGCCGCCGCCATCAACGCCCTGGCCAACGTCGATGATCGATCCACCATCGAGGCGCTGGCGGAGTTCCTGCGCGATTCGGCTCCGCTGGTGCGGCAGACGGCGGCCGAGGCGCTGTTGTGGAATACCGAACAGAATTGGCCGTGGATTCGCCTGGCCATGCGCCGCGCTTTGGCCGATCCGGTGTGCGAAGACGATGGACCGATCCGTCATCAAGGCAACATCTTGACCACGGAGGCTGTGACCGATCTGACCGCGTGGACGGCCGAGAAGGGCATTCAGTCGCTGCGAGCGGCGCTAACGCTCGGTTGTCACTATAATCGCGTGCTGTCGCTGACGCCGGACGTGGCGTTGGTGGAGACGCTGCGCCGTCAGCTTGAGGACGGGCACACGCCGGCGCTGCTGCGTTTGGAGTTGGCCCGTGTTCTGCATATACATCGAGAGTTGGATTTGCCCTTGCTGCGGCAATTGCTCGATCCGGCCAATCCAACGCCGCTGCGTCTCATTGCCGTGGAAGCCTTGTTGGAGCAAGGCAATTCTGTCGAGGCCGTGTCCACGCTGCACGATTTGGCGCGTCTGCCCAACCGTGAGATTGCTTTGGGGATCGCCCAGGTGGTGCAGCGGCGTCTGGGTGTGGATCTCGGTTTGCCGCGCAATGAGCCTCTGCCGCCGCTGCACAGCCGGCAAGCGGCCGAGGTCGCCCGCCGCGTCCAAGTCTGGGCCGCGCACTACGGCGAGTCCGCCGAAGCCGCCGTTCGCAACGAGGAACCGGGCTGGCACGAGTTGAGTGAAGTGGAAAAGAGTCCGTAGTCTCCCTTGCCAGCCCGCAGCGCGAGCAAGGGAGCCGTTTGCCTTACTTGCGCTGCGGGCTGGCGGCAGACTATGTGAGGCTTGTCATGGACGTATGGATCGGCACATCGGGTTATTCGTACCCGGATTGGGTCGGCGACTTCTATCCCGCCGGCACGCGCTCGAACAAGATGCTGGCCTATTACAGCCGTTTCTTCCCGCTGGTGGAACTGAATTTCACGTTCTATCGGCCGCCCACTCGTGAGATGCTGGCCCGCTTGGGTGACAACTCACCCGCCGGTTTTCAATTTCTCGTGAAGCTGCCGCGCTCGCTCAGTCACGAGCAAAGTCGAACGGACCTGCCGGGTTTCCGCCTCGCCGTCAAGGAACTGCAACAACGCAAACAACTGATGGGCCTGCTCTGCCAACTGCCGCAGTCCACGCACTTCGAGCGAAAAACCCAGACCTGGTTAGAGACACTGGGCGGCGAATTGGCCGACTTTCGGCTGGCCGTCGAGTTCCGCCATCGTTCCTGGTGGCGTGAGGATCTTCCCAACTGGATGGCGACGAATCATCTCGATGTGGTAGCAGTCGATGTTCCCGATTTGCCGAAATTGTTCCCGCGCGGCTGGGTGCAATCGAGTCATCGCGCCTACGTCCGTCTGCATTCGCGCAACGCTGAGAACTGGTATCATGGCGACAAGGAGCGCTACGATTACAGCTACAGCGATGCGGAATTGCTGGAATGGGTAGCGTCTCTGACGACGGTGGCGCGGGAACGGACGGAAGAGGCTCTGTTTCTGTTTAATAACTGTTATCGCGGTCAGGCGATCCGCAACGGCAATCGGATGCGCGACCTTATCGCGGAGCGGCATCCGCAATGGAACATCCTGCCGCCGTTCGCGGCTCGACCGCCGGAACAACGCTCGCTGTTCGAGTGAGCCGCGTAGGACGAAAAACTTTTCCCTCTTGTAATCTCGCTTGTCGTTGATACGATTCCTGAAGTTGTAAGCGTAAAAAAGAACTGTCAATCAGGCAGGAGTAGCACCCGGCGGAGGTGACAAAGATCGAGATGACGATCACCAAGGACCGCAAGACTGAGATCATTGACCAGTACCGGCGCGAACCCACTGATACGGGGTCGCCGGAAGTGCAAGTGGCCTTGCTCACGGCACGTATCAACGAGCTGCACGAGCATATGCGCACGCACAAGAAGGATCACGCCAGCCGGCGCGGTCTGCTGAAGATGGTCAGCAAGCGGTCCGGCTTGTTGACCTACCTACGCAACAAGGATCGTAGCCGCTATCTGGCCGTAATCGCTCGATTGGGCCTGCGCAAGTAAGGGTCTGCTCCGAAAGCCGCTTGCGGCTTAGCGACAAACGCTAAGCCGCAAGCGGCTTTCGGAATAGGCATCCCCTCGAAGGAGAGGGGCGGCTGAACCTCGATTGTTGAAACCGAAAGCACGGTGACTACTCCCGCTGGGGGCATGCGTTTGGCATCGCCCCGAAGGAGGAATGTCCGTGCAGTCTTGTCGCGTTGAACGTCCGTTCGGATCTCAAGCCCTCATCCTGGAAACCGGCAAACTGGCCAAGCAAGCGCATGGCGCCGTTCTGGTCCAGTATGGCGATACGGTGACACTCGTCGCCGCCGTCGAAGGCGATGCCAACCCAGCCAAGGGTTTCTTTCCCCTCGTTGTCGATTATCGTGAAAAAACCTACGCCGCCGGCAAATTCCCCGGCGGCTTCATCAAGCGCGAAGGCCGGCCCACCACCAAGGAAATCCTCACCTCGCGCTTGATTGATCGTCCCATCCGCCCGCTCTTCCCCGCCAGCTACATCAACGAAGTCCAGATCATGGCCAGCACGCTGTCGGCCGACCGGGAGAACGATCCCGATGTGCTGTCGATGATCGGCTCCAGCGCCGCGTTGCACGTCTCGCATATCCCCTTCCTCCAACCGACCGGCAGCGTCCGCGTCGGCCGGATCGATGGCGAAATGGTGCTGATGCCGTCCCATTCGCAGCTGGAAGAGAGCGATCTCGATCTGATCCTGTCCGGCACGCGCACGGCCATCACCATGATCGAAGGTTTCGCGCGCGAGATGCCCGAAGATCAGATGCTCAAGGCCATCCTCTGGGGCCACAAGCACATCATCACTGTCATCGAGATGATCGAGGAACTGCGGCAGAAGGTCGGCTTGGGAGCAAAAACATTGCCGGAAGCGTCGCCGGTCAATCCGCTCATCGCCGAGGTCTTCAAGAAATTCGGCAACGAGTTCCGCGAGCGCAAGCAAACTTCCGGCAAGGCCGAACGCGCCACCAGTATCAAGGAACTGGAAGAGCGTATCGTCGCGGAATATCTACCGGAGGGCGAGGAAGCCAAATACACGCCGGCGCAGGTGTCGGCCGCCGTCAACGCCATGGAAGAGCGCGTGGTGCGCGATCTGATTCTGGAGGGCAAACGCATCGACGGCCGCGGGGTCAAGGCGCTGCGGTCCATCGAATGCGAAGTGGCCGTGTTGCCGCGCACGCACGGTTCGGCCATCTTCCAACGCGGCGAGACGCAAGCGCTGGTAACAACGGTTCTCGGCACGTCCAGCGACGAGCAGCGCGTCGATGGCTTGATGGACGAATACAGCAAGAAATTCATGCTCGATTACAACTTCCCGCCGTTCAGCGTCGGCGAATGCCGGCCCATCCGGGGACCGGGGCGACGCGAGATCGGCCATGGCGCGCTGGCCGAACGCAGCCTCAAAGCCGTCATTCCGACGCCGGATAAGTTTCCATACACGATCCGCGTTATCTCCGACATCCTGGAATCGAACGGTTCGTCGAGCATGGCGTCGGTGTGCGGCGGCACCCTGTCGCTGATGGACGCCGGCGTGCCGATCACCGATCCGGTGGCCGGCATCTCGATTGGTTTGGTCAAGGAGCCGGATCGCTTCGTCCTGCTGACCGACATCATGGGCGATGAGGATCACTTCGGCGACATGGATTTCAAGGTTGCCGGTACCGGCCGCGGCATCACCGGCATTCAACTCGATCTGAAGATCGACGGCATCGACGAGCCGATCATCAAGGGCGCACTCGATCAGGCGCGCGATGCTCGACGTGAAATCCTCAAAATCATGCTGTCCACCGGACTGCGCCAGCCGCGCCCCGAGATCAGCAAGACCGCTCCGCGTCTGCTTACCGTCAAAATCAATCCGGAGAAAATCGGCCTGCTCATCGGGCCGGGCGGCAAGACGATCAAGGGCATTCAGGAAGCGACCGGCGCCAAGCTCGACATCGAGGACGACGGCACGGTCTACATCTCGCACAGCGAATCGGCCGGCGCGGAGGCCGCCAAGCTCAAGGTCGAGGCGCTGACGGAGGAAGTGCGTGTCGGCAAAATCTACGAGGGCCGCGTCACATCCATCAAGGACTTCGGCGCGTTCATCGAGATTCTGCCTGGCCGCGATGGTCTGTGTCATATCAGCGAACTGGACGACAAGTATGTCGGCAAGGTCGATGACGTGTGCAAGGTCGGCGATCATCTGCAAGTCAAGGTGATCGCCATCGATGAACACGACCGCGTGAAGCTATCGCGCAAGGTGTTGCTGCGTGAGCAGAACAAACCAGCCGGTGGTGAAACGCCGCCGCCCCCGCCGCGCAAGCCGGCCGAATCGCGGCCTCCTCGTTCGGAATCCGGTTCGCCGCGCCGAGGCGAACATGAACACGGCCCGCGTGGAGAGGAGTAAGAAAATCCCAGGCGAGCGGGGTCGCGTCAGCGCCCCGAGTGTTTGCCGCACTCGGGGCGCCAACGCGGCCCCGCTCGCCTATTGGTCCCTGTCGGATAACGCCAATCGTGCTTAATCGAGAATATGTCGAACTGGCCGAGCTGGCGGGTGGGTTCGTCCACGATTTGAAAAACCACCTTAGTACGCTGCGACTCAATTTGCAATTGTTGGCCGAGGATTTTCAAGATCCGCAATCGCAGCGCGAACGCCGCGCCCTGGATCGCGTTCAGCGCATGCAGAACGAATGTCAGCGTTTGGTGGACATCTCTCAGGAGTTCCTCCGTTTCGCGCGCGTTGAAGATCTGGAACTGACACCGGCGAAACTCGGCGAAGTCGTCGAGGAAATGGTCGATTTCTTCGGCCCGACGGCGCGGGCGGCCGACATCGAGATCAAAACCTACATCCCCGTCGATCTGCCGCCGGTCGCCCTCCATCGCGATATGTTCAAACAGGCATTGCTCAATCTGTTGCTCAACGCGCAGCAAGCGATGCCGAACGGCGGTGAAATCACCCTTCAAGCAAGCGAAGAATCAGGCGGCATCGTCCTCAGCCTGATCGACACCGGCCAGGGCATGTCTCCGGAAGTGCTTGCCAAGGTGTTTCGGCCCTTCTACTCCGCGCGCAGCGGCGGCACCGGCCTCGGTTTGCCGACCACGCGCCGGATCATCGAGGCGCACGGCGGCACCATTGACGCGCAGAGCGAAGTCGGTCGCGGCAGCAAGTTCAGTATCCACCTGCCTGTGTCGAAACGGTCAGCGTAGGACCGGCGATCCATCCACGAATTGCTCTTGCGGAAAAACACGTCCCCGGTTATACCCCCGCGACTCAATCTCTATCCGAAGCGGGACGGACTCGGCGACCGATAGGCGGTCGCCCGGGCGGGGGGAGACTTCATGCGAACCGAGTGCGACGCCGCAGTCCTTGGCGGTGGTTTCTTCGGCTGCATGACGGCGCTGGAACTGCGCCGCCGTCACCGCCATGTCGTTCTGCTCGAACAGGGCGAGGATCTGTTGCAGCGAGCGTCGTATCACAATCAGGCGCGGGTACATCACGGCTATCACTATCCGCGCAGCTTGCGCACGGCTCTGCGTTCGCGGATCAACTTCCCGCGCTTCGTCGAGCAGTTCGCCTTTTGCATCGAGCGGAGTTTCGACAAGTATTACGCGGTGGCCCGGCAGTTCTCGAAGGTGACGGCCCGGCAGTTTCGCAACTTCTTCGCGCATATCCAGGCACCGATTGAGCCAGCTCCGGAAGCCGTGCGCCGCCTGTTCAACCGCGATCTCGTCGAGGAGGTTTTTCGCGTCACCGAATACGCCTTCAACGCCGTTCGCCTGCGCGAATGGCTGCGTCAGCGACTGTTCGACGCCGAGGTTGAAGTACGTTTGCGAACGGAGGCGAATCGCGTGCAGGCGCATGCGGACGGACGATTGTTGTTGACGACGGGGTTGCGTCAGCGCCCCGAGGGCTTGCTGGCGCGGGAGGTGTTCAATTGCACGTATGCACAGATTAACCGGCTGCTGGCCGGTTCGGGACTGCCGTTGATTCCCCTCAAGCAGGAGCTGACCGAGATGGCTCTCGTGCATGTTCCCGAGCCGCTTGCGCACATGGGCCTAACGGTCATGTGCGGTCCGTTCTTTTCGGTGATGCCGTTTCCGGCGCGTGGCCTGCATTCGCTGAGCCACGTCCGTTACACGCCGCACGCCGCCTGGTCGGAGGGCACCGGCATCTATCGGCCGGCGTATGCGGAGATGGCCGCTCATCCGCGGCGCTCGCACTACACCTGGATGATCCGCGATGCGGCGCGCTTCCTCCCACTATTAAACGAGTGCCGCTATGAGGATTCGTTGTGGGAGATCAAGACGGTCCTGCCACGCAGCGAAGTGGATGATAGCCGGCCTATCCTGTTCCAGCGTCATCACGGTTTGGCAAACTTGCATTGTGTGCTGGGGGCCAAAATTGACAACATTTTCGATCTTTTAGATGAACTGAATGGGACCGTGCATCAAGAAAGGCGATCGGCATGATGAACCCGGATGCGATCGTCTCCGTGGTGGCTTATTTGTGCAATGACGCGGACCTGCTGCGCGATTTCGTGGCCCGCACCACGGCGGTGCTGGAGACGAGTTGTGATCATTTCGAGTTGATCCTGCTGGACGATCACTCGACGGATCGAACGGCGCAGGCTGTGCAGGCGTTGCTCGAACGCTATCCTGGTCTGCGCTACCTCCGTTTGGCCCGGCGTTCGGGGGAGGAAGTGGCGGCCACGGCGGGACTCGACGCCGCCATCGGCGATTACGTCATCGTCATGCGGGCGCGCTTCGATCCGCCCGAAGCGATTGCGGACATGATGGATCTGGTAATACGCGAGGGCGGCAGTGTCCTGGGCGTGACGAGGACGCTGGCGGATCGTGGCTGGCTGTTTCGCGCGTGTCGCCGGCTGTTTTATCGTCTGGTCGGCTTGCTCCTGCGCGCCCCCATCCCGGCCGATTCCACCGGATTCTGTGTGCTGTCGCGTGCCGTGGTCAATACCATCGCGCGGACGCGATCTCGGAGCCGGCACCTACGTTTGTTGGCCTGCACGCTCGGCTATCCGGTGACACTGGTTCCCTACGAGTTGGCCGCACCCGCGCCGGAGAAACGCCGCCGCTCGCTTCTGGATGCGTTTCAAGACGCCCTGCGCATCCTCGTATCGAGTTCGCAAACGCCGTTGCGATTGGTCAGCGCCGTCGGCATTCTGGCCGGCTCACTCAATCTCTGTTACGTCCTCTACGTGCTGGCCATTTATTTCTTCAAAAAAGAAGTGGCGCCCGGTTGGGTGACGCTGTCGCTGCAACTGGCGGCCATGTTTTTCTTCGTGTTCCTCATCCTCGTTTCGCTATCGGAATACGTCGTGCAGATTTTGGCGGAATCGCAGAATAATCCGCTCTACCACGTCGAGAGCGACCGTACCAGCGTCCTCTCGGCCGGCGTGGGAAGGCGGAATGTCCTGACGGATTCCACCGCGCCGGTCGATAAACCCGAGAGAACCGATGAAGCCGCTTGATGTTCTTTTTCGTGCCCGAGGCTGGGCGGTGCCGGACTTCACGCTCACCGAGTGGGGCGAGCGGCGTTCGCCGTATGCCCTGTGCGTGTTCGTACTCAACGAGGGGGAGCGCATTCGCGCCCAGTTGGAACGCATGCAACCGTTGGCGAAACACGTCGATATCGTCCTCGCCGACGGCGGCAGCAACGACGGCGCGGTTGCACCGGACATTCTCGCGCAGCACGGCGTTCGCGCTCTGTTGACCAAACGCGGCTCCGGCAAGTTGAGCGCTCAGATGCGTATGGCCCTGGCCTATGCGCTGGAGCGCGGCTACGAAGGCGTCGTCGTCATGGACGGCAACAACAAGGACGATCCTTCGGCGGTGCCGGCGTTTCTGCAACTGCTGATGGCCGGTTACGACCACGTACAGGGATCGCGTTACGTTCCCGGTGGGCGAGCGATCCATACGCCGTGGTCGCGGCATCTGGCGGTCAAGTATTTGCATGCGCCGCTTATCAGTCTCGCCGCGGGTGTGCGCTACACCGACACGACCAACGGCTTCCGCGCCTACAGCCGGCGTTTGCTGCTCGATGAGCGTGTGGCTCCGTTCCGCGAAGTGTTCTCCGGCTATGAACTGCATTATTACCTGGCGATCCAGGCGGCACGTTTGGGGTTGCATGTGTGCGAGACGCCGGTGACGCGCGCGTATCCGCGCGGCCAAACGCCGACGAAAATTCGCGGTATGCGCGGCAATCTGCTGATCCTGCGGACGCTATGGAAGGCGTGTTTGCGTCAGTACGATCCGCCTTCGGCACCTCCGCAATCCTCGCCGCTTGCGGCTTAAAGGGCGCTTGCGAACTAGCCCGAAGCGCAAGCGCCGGGTGGAAAAACCCATCGCTTGCGCTTCGGGCTAGTCGTCTTGAAACGGTACTTCGCTTTCGGAAAGGAGCGACGATGAAAACCGCCTTGATCGGTTACACCGGATTCGTGGGGAGCAATCTGCTCCGCGAACGCTCTTTTACGAGACGCTACCGTTCCACGAACATCGAGATGATTACCCGCGAGCATTTCGATCTCGTGGTATGCGCCGGCGCTCCGGCGGTCAAGTGGAAGGCGAATCAGGATCCGCTCACCGACCGCGCCAGTCTCGGCCGATTGATGGCCGCTCTGGAAAGGCTGAAAACCAAGCGATTCGTCCTCATTTCAACCGTGGATGTGTATGGACAGGTCAACGGCGTGGATGAGGATTGTACGCCGACGGGAGCGACTCCTTACGGACTGCATCGGCTGGAACTTGAGCGATTCGTCGCCCGGCGCTTCCACGCTCTGATTGTCCGGCTGACGGCACTGTTTGGACCGGGTCTAAAGAAAAACGCTATTTACGATCTTTTGAATGGTAATCAGGTCGAGAAAATCGATGGCCGAGCGGTGTTCCAGTTCTACGATGTGCGCCGCTTATGGCGTGACATCCGCATTGCCGCGGGCGCGGGCCTGCCGCTGGTTCATCTGGCGACCGAGCCGGTTTCGATGAATGAGGTGGCTCGGTCGGCCTTCGGGATGCAAGCCCTCCATCATTTGCCGGGAACACCGCCCCTTTACGATCTGCGAACACGGCATGCGGAATTGTACGGCGGTGTCAATGGTTACATCTGCCGCAAGGAGCGTGTGCTGGCGAACCTGGCCGAATTTGTGCGGAAGCAGAGGGAATTGCAACAATGCGCCTAGCCATCTCGAACATCGCCTGGCCATCCGGCGCGGATGCAGTCATGACGCCCTTGTTGCATGCGCACGGCGTGGAGGGAGTGGAACTGGCTCTGACGAAGGTGTGGCCGGAACCGCTCGACGTGTCCCCCGATGAGGTACGCGCATACCGCGCTGGCTGGGAGAGACAGGGACTGCGCATCGTCGCTTTGCAGGCGCTCTTGTTCGGCAAGCCGCACTTGACCTTGTTCGATAGCGAAGCGACACGCCGGCAAACGCGGGATTATCTGGCGGGAATGATCGAGCGCGCCGGGCAACTTGGCGCGGGCGTGCTGGTGTTCGGATCGCCGAAAAATCGGCGGAGACAGGGACAAAGTCCGGCGGAGACGTGGGCCATTGCGGTGCCGTTCTTCCGAGAGTTGGGCAGCATCGCCCGGCGTCATGGCGTGTATCTCTGCATCGAGCCGAATCCGCCGGCCTACGGCTGTGACTTCGTGACCACGGTCGCGGAGGGAATCAAACTGGTGGACGCTGTCGCTGAAGACGGCTTTGGCCTGCACCTGGACACGGCTGGTATGAGTCTCGCGAGCGATCCGCCGATAGCGAGCATCCTGGCCGCCGGCAAGCGCTGCAAGCACTTCCATGTCAGCGCGCCGTTCCTGGCGGAGGTGGCCGGCGAAACCGTGCCGCATGCCGCATATGCCCAGGGTTTGCGTGTGGCGGATTATCAGGGCTGGGTATCGATCGAGATGGGCGAGGCGAGGGAAACCGGAGCGTGGTCGGCGGCCGTCGAGCGTTCGTTGGCGTTCGCGCGTGCGGCCTATGGTCCCGATGCGAAGTCCGGGCGAATCGAGAGGGGAGGTCCGTATGTCCACGCGACTCGCCACGACGGTTGATGCAGCGCCGGTTCCATCGGTAGACAGCCGCGCGGAGAAATGGCTGTTCGCTCTCGCGGCGCTGCTGGGCGTGCTGTTGCTGGCGATTCCCGCTTGGCCGCTGCTGAGCGGACGGGTGCCCATCTATCTCGACCTGAGCATGTTCCATCTGCCCATCCGCGCCTTCTACAGCCGCTGCCTGGCGGCGGGACATTCCTTCGATTGGATACCACACCTGTACGGCGGCATGTTCCTCACCGGCGAAGGCGAGCATGGACCGTATCATCCGCTCCATTTGCTTCTCTATCGCTGGCTGCCGCTCGATACGGCGTTTTCACTGGAGACGTTCCTTCATTGCCCGCTGCTGTTTCTAGGGCTGTTCGTCTTCCTGCGCCGCTACGTGCGCGGGACAGCCGCGCTGTTGGGCGCGCTCAGTTACACCTTTTGTTCCAGCAGCATATTGCACAATATCTACCCGAATTATCAGGGAGTAATCGCGCATCTCCCCTGGCTGCTCTGGCTGATGGACCTAGCGAGCGCGACGAACTCCGCGCCGCGGCGGCGATTGGCTCTGTCGATCCTGGCCTTGCTGACCGGATCGCAATTATTGCTCGGCGCGCCGCAAGCGCTGTCCTTCTCTCTGTTCGCCGAGGCGTTATTCGCGGTGTTCCTCGTGTGGCATCGCCGTCCGCGCTGGACCTTCTGGGCGTCCTGGATCGCTGCGAACTTGCTCGGCGTGCTGATCGGCGCGGTGCAACTCCTGGCCACGCGCGCGCTGCTCGCCAATTCGACGCGCGACCACTTCGATCCAATGATCGGCTCTCTGATGCCGTCGCAGCTGCTGCAACTCCTCGCTCCCAACTTGCTCTCGCGGCACTTGCCCCGTTTCGCCTGTTCGGAACCGTTGTATTTCGGGGCAGTTCCGCTGATTCTCGGTCTGTGGTGGCTGACTATCCGCTTTCCGCTATCCGCTATCCGCTATCGGACAGACGGCGGATTGCGGATAGCGGATAGCGGAAAGCGGCTCGGGTTATTCGCGATAATCCTGGGCGTGCTGGCCGGCTGGTTGGCGCTTGGTGATAATGGCTATCTGTATTGTCTACAAACTCGTTTGCCGCTTGTCGGTCAATTTCGTCTGCCAGGACGCTATTTCACGCTGGTCGCGTTCGCGGCATCCATCCTGACGGCCATCGCCTTCGATCATCTGCTCACCGGCATCAGGGCGGGATGGAAGGCATCGTGGCGACAACTCGCTTTGCCGTGGGCTGTCGTCGGTGTCGCCCTGGCGTTGGCGATCGCCTTCCGGTTCGCGTATCCCAAGGAGAACGGCAGCAGCATCCATCGCAATTACTTCGCGGGTCCGTTGTTTTTATGCGGAGCGGCGGCCGCGTTGACCTTGGCGGCGCGGGGGCGCATGGTGGGCTTGTTCGCTCTGCTGGCGCTGACCGTCGTGGACCTTGAGGTATTCAGTGTGCAAGCCCCGTTCTGGCGCGAGAGTTTATGGCGCGGTCTGCCCACCCTGACGGAGTTCGCGGAACGGGCCGAGTCGCCGCCACGACCGCGTGAGGGGCGATGGCTCGACGACGCCTTCGAGATGCCGCATCCGGCGTTTTTCGGTCAGCCGGTTCTGCAAGGTTATCACGGCGGTTTGGAGCCGATGAAACGGCTCAATTATCGCACGCTGGCCGCGCTTCGCGTCTCGCACACCGCCTGGCAACACCTGTCACGCTTCGACAAACCGAACCCGGTCCTCGGCCTGCGGCGCGTGGACGAATTGTGGTATGAAGTGCCTGATCCTTTGCCGCGTTTGTATCTGGTGAGCCGGGCGCAGGTGAGCGAGAACCCGGCGGCGGATATTCAACGCATCGACTTGAAGACGACGGCGCTGGTGACGCATCCGATAGAAGTGGAGGCGGGCGAAGTGGGCAGCGCCGCGCTGTTGCACGAGCAACCCGGCGAGTTACGGCTGCGCGTTGAAGCGCCCGGCCGCCGTCTCTTGGTAATCGCCGAGAGTTACGATCCCAATTGGCGGCTAACCGTCGATGACAAGCCGATGACCGTGGAGCGTGTCAACGGCGATTTTTTAGGTTGCGTCGTCGAAGCGGGCGAACACGACGTTCGCTTCGTCTTCCGCCCACCGAGCGTCCTTTACGGGCGTCTCCTCTCGCGGATCGGCTTCGGCATCGTGCTTCTGATCGCCGGTGTATCCTGTTTTCAAATGCTTATCCGATCACGACGCGCGGCCGGCGCGCGGCCTCCGCTTCGGTCTTGCGAATGAGGGCGTGGACCATTCACGGAATGTTTCCTTCGCCCCATAGCAGGAAGTGCAGGTTCGAGGCCAACGGCATTCAGAATACGTTCGGCGACTTGCGTGCGTGTCAATTCATCGACCCTCGCGCACAGTCTATCGTGCGCGCCACCGTGCCGTCCGGCAGAAATCGTGTCCAAGCCGACAACCGGCACGGCGGAGAGAACGCTGTTGGACGGAACCACCTGTTCCTCGCCCGTACCATACGGCTGTTAGAGACTTTCTATCCCAACGACTCCTCAACTCCACCACGATTCCACGATCCAGCGACTGGTGTTTCCGTCCAGGCAGGTGCTTGGCCTGGAAGTCAACTCAAACGCGATTCTTGACGATGCGCCGCGTCATCCACACTTCGCCGCACAACAGCGCGACCAGTCCAATCAGCAGCCACCACCACAATTCCTGGCGATGATTCTCGCTGATCCACTCCACCGCCAATTGCTCGCGGTCATTTTGATACTTCATGCCGGGAATGAGTTTCGCTACCGCCGCGCGGTCCTCGTCGCTGCACGGCGTCAGGTCGGATTCTTGCGCGTGCTTTGGCCGGACCACGTAATAGATGGTTTCGCTCTCGGCAGGTTTGAGACGATAAACGCCGGTTTCGCGTGTACCCTCGATCCGCAATACGGACCCTTGCGGTAGACGATCCACGGCGGCGAGGAATGCGTTCTTGTTCGCGGGATCGGTGCTGAGCGGTTTCTTGTCGCCCAGCGGTGTTTGTAGGGTGTACTGCTCGATGGTCCCCAGGCTATCGGGTCGATAACGCAATGGCTGACCCGGTTCGAGATTGAACTCCGCCGAACGCGCACCCGCGAGGTAGTAAACAAGTTCATGGCTGAGCGGCACGAAGGCCAGCGAACGAATGAGATCGCCGCCCCACGAATCATCGAGCGGGACCGCGCACACGAGCAGGCGACCGGCGCGATTGGGATCGATCCACTCGATCAACCAGGGATATTCGTCCGTCTCGGAGCGCAGCGCGGCGACTTGCACGCCGGTGGAATGGCGACCCGGCGTACTCAGCTTCCACCAGCGCGGGAAGCGAACTTTGCCCAACTGCGGAAAACGTGCTGGTCCCTGACCGTCTTTCGGTTTCTCCAAAAACAGCCGCAGGGCCGGATGATCGCTTCCTCCCGGAATCGGACGCACGCCATTCTCCGGCTTGCTGACATCGCCTTCCATCGCATCCAGGTGAGCCGGCAGCCAGCCCTTGCCACCACGGTACAGTTGCCCGTTGTAGTAATCCGCCAGGGCACGCTCGCCAAGCGTCACGAGTACGCCGCCGCCATCGGCGAGGAAATGGCCGACCGCCTCTTGCTGCTCCGCCGTCAAGCGAGCAACATTGCGCAGGATCAGAACGCGCGGCCGTGGGCTTCCGTCGTTGTCCTTGCTCGCTTCCGGCGCGGCCAGCAGAGCGGGATCGAACTCGCTGATGGGTACAATGCGCGTTCGCACGACGGGCATTGGGTCGCGCGCCGGCGCCAGCGCATCACGCAGAAAATCGCGGCCTGGCTTCGGTTTCGCCATTGTCTCGCCATCGACGATCAAAACCGGCAACGCCTGCACCACCTCAATGGCGAAGTCCTGCCGATTGTCGCCCGGCAATTCATCGCGAACCGTATATCCCGCCGGCCGCTCTTCCGGCGGCGGATCGACTTCGAGGACGACGCTGACCAGATGCGATCCCGTGGTGGCGAAGCCATGCGCGAACGAGAACGGCACCTTGCCGTTTTGAATTTCCGCCGCGCTCGGGACCGTCAGATCGCGCACCCATTTGCCATCGATCTCCAACCGCGCCCGATGCGGCGGCTTATATGCCTTTTGTCCGTGCAGATCCATCGCCGTGCGGAACACGACTTCTTTCTTGATCGGCAGGACGAGGCGATCGCTTTGCAGCGGTGTCAGCGACCAATTCGGCGGATCGACGTTGCGCTCCGGCGTGACATTGACCACCCAGAAACGCGGCCGAATCTGCCCCTCTGCCGGCTCGGTTTGATTCAGTCCCAATTCGCTCGCCAACAGCGACCAGTGAAATTGACTATCGCGGTCGGCCCAACCGAAGCGCTGCCCATCGCCTAGAAGGATGATCTCGCGTTCCGCGCGTTGACTGCGCGAGAGGATGCCGGCCGCCGCTTGCAAGGCCGGCCGCCAATCGCAACCGCCGCTCGGCGGTGGCAACTTGTCGATGCGGTCCTTGACGCGCTCAAGGTCATGGCTCGGCTCGGCAAGCACCGGTACCACCTGCTCCTTCGCTTGCAGAATGGCCACGCTATCGCCTGGCGTCAGATCCGCGACGAACGCCTTGGCCCATTCCTTGGCCTTCTCCTGCGGCACGCCCTCCTTACCGATCGAACCCATGCTGTACGAACCATCGAAGACGAGGACGACGTCGCGGTTGCCGCGCGGTCCCATGCGGGCGATGACCGAACTCGTAATGAAGGGGCCAGCCAGCGCCAGCACCAAAAGCGCGATCAACCCCATGCGCAGCAGCATGAGCAGCAATTCTTCGATGAATAGCCGGCGGCGCGTCACTTCGCTCACCTGCAAAAACTGCATGGCACCCCAGTCCACGACATCGTAGCGCCGCCGATTCAGCAGATGGATAATGGGCGGAATGAGGATGGCCGAGAGGCCAATCAGCATCCACGGATTAAGAAAGAACGAACTGAGCATATCCGCCTCTTTGCCAGCCCGCAGCGCCAGCAAGGGAATCCCTTGCTGGCGCTGCGGGCTGGTAGGAAACCCGATTTAGCGTTGCCTCTGCCGTCTCGTGAGATAAACCCCCAACGCCTTGTCCACGGGTTCATCCGTGCGCAGCAAATGGTAATCGACCTGAGCGCGGCCGGCCGCGTCGCGCAACTCTTTGCAAAAACGCTGGAAGTTGTGCAGATATTCCTTGCGCAGCCGCTGCGGATCGACCAAACGCTTATCGCCCGCCACCTCCAGATTGCGAAACTGCGTCCATTTCTTGAACGGAAACTCGATCTCCTCCGGCGCGAGAATGTGGAACAGCAACACCTCATGGCGGCGATGGCGGAAGTGTTGCAGGGCGCGCAGCAATGGCTCGACTTGCTCGAAACAGTCCGACACGATGACAACCAAACCGCGTTGTTTGATTTGATCGGCCACCTGATGCCACAACGGGGCCAGCGCCGTCTCGCCGCCGGGCTGTGTTTGTTCCAGCGCTTGCAATACTTGCAACAGATGTTTCGAGTTAGCCCGCGGCGCGATCATGCGGCGGATGCGTGTATCGTGCGTCGTTAGGCCGACGGCGTCGTGTTGATGCAACATCAAGTAGGCCAGCGAGGCCGCGATGTACTGGGCATATTGAAATTTACTGGCGTGCTTGCCCTTGTAGGCCATGCTGCCGCTGGCATCGACGAGCAGATGGCATTTAAGATTTGTTTCTTCTTCATACTCTTTTATGTAGTAGCGATCCGTCTTGCCGTAGGCGCGCCAGTCGATGTGGCGAATCTCATCACCGGGATAATACTGGCGATGCTCGGCGAATTCGACCGAGAAACCCTTGTAGGGACTCTTGTGCATGCCCGTGAGGAAGCCCTCGACGAGGTTGCGCGCCACCAGCGATAGATGGCCATACTTGGCCAGGGACGTGGGATCAAAGGAGACCACCGAATCCGGCATGAGCCTCACCTAAAAGAATTCACCACGAAACACACGAAATACACGAAAAAAAGACAAAATCAAAATACGTAAAGAATCAACCGTAGGCTCTCACCATGTTTAGTTCATAATTTTCTTTGGTTTTGTCCTTGTTTCGTGTGTTTCGTGTGTTTCGTGGTGAAATGTTTTTCCACGTCACGCGCGTTTGACCTTTGCCGCCGCTTGATCTTGTGGTAGCGGCACCGCTTCGATTAACCGCTGAATAATATGATCTGTCGTGATACCCTCAGCATCGGCATTGAACGTCGTCACCAGGCGATGGCGCAGCACCGGATAGGCCACGGCGCGAATGTCGTCGGTGCTGACGTGCAGGCGGCCATGCAGGATGGCGCGAGCTTTGCCGCCGAGAATCAGATACTGACAGGCACGCGGCCCCGCGCCCCAGCTTAATAACTCCGGCACGAACTTCGGCACCCCCGCCTCGCGCGGCCGCGTCGCCCGCACCAAGTCGGCGACGTACTCGAAGACGTGATCGGCCACTACCACCTGCCGTACCACTTCCTGCAAACGCTGAATCTGCTCGCCGTCGAGCTGCGCCTGCAACTCGACATGCTGCGTACTCGTCGTCCGTTTCATGATCTCCATCTCCTCGGTTCGGCTGGGATAGCCGACCTTGATGTTGAACATGAAACGATCGAGTTGGGCTTCCGGCAGTGGATACGTGCCTTCCTGCTCGATGGGATTCTGCGTGGCCAAGACGAAGAACGGTTCGGGCAGATGATACGTTTGCGATCCGGCCGTGACATGATGTTCCTGCATCGCTTCGAGCAGCGCCGCCTGCGTCTTGGGCGGCGTGCGATTAATCTCGTCGGCGAGAACCATGTTGGCGAAGATCGGGCCTGGCAAGAAGATGAATTTACGCCGTCCGGTTTCGGGATCGTCCTGCAAAATGTCGGTGCCGGTGATGTCGGCCGGCATCAGGTCCGGCGTGAACTGAATGCGCTTGAACGACAAATGCAAAATCTTCGACACCGTACTGACCAGCAGCGTCTTGGCCAGGCCAGGCACACCGACCAACAGACAATGACCGCGGCTGAACAGGGCCATGAGTAGTTGTTCAACGACTTCATTTTGTCCGACGATGACCTTGCCGATTTGTTCGGTCATTTGTTGATAGGCGGCGGCCAAATCACGTACGATGTCGGCTTCGTTGGCGGCGGGGTTGACCATGAATGCGCTCTCGTGGAGGTCCGGCGGGTAAGGCAGGCAGTGTTCTCATTCTATCGCCGGTTGTGCGTGGTGCAATCGTGCGATCCAATTTGCCAGCCGAATCCGCGCATCCGCTTCATCATCGGCTTGTACCTCTGGCGTGGGCGAGGATGGCCTGATAGCCTACAAACACCATTTTACGGAGGCTTCCTATCGTGTTGCTTCGAGGAACGGGGCGCGTCTCCCCATCGTTCCTGGCGCTGTGCTTGCTCGCGTCCTTCGGCTGCGCGGGCGATTCGTCGCGGCCGGAATGCACCTGGGGGCGGCGCGGCGTGCAGAATGGCGACATGGTTCGTCCGCGTGCCGTCGCTCTCGACGCCCACGATCATCTCTACATCGTCGATTTCACTGCTCGCATTCAGGTCTATGACTGTGAGGGCAATTATCTTGGTCCAACCTGGACAACGCCGGACTATCGCAACGGCCGACCCAGCGGTTTGAGCATGGCCCGCGACGGCAACTTGATCGTCAGCGATTCGCACTATCATTGTTTCCGCATTTACTCGCCCGACGGCATTGAGCTGCGTAAGTTCGGCGGCGAGGCCGGCACCGCGCCCGGCCAACTCGGCTACGTCAGCGATGTCGTTGAGGATGACGACGGCAACTACTACGTCGCCGAGTTTGGCGAGAATCAGCGTATCAGCAAGTTCGACCGCGATGGCAAGTTTTTACATTGCTGGGGCAGCAAGGGCACCGACCCTGGCCAATTCTCGCGCGCTCGCGCCCTCGCCCTGGGACCGGACGGTAATCTCTACGTCGCCGACGCCTGCAATGATCGCATCCAGGTATTCACACGCGATGGCCGGTTTATCCGTTGCTGGGGCGTCTCCGGTTCGGAGCCGGGCCAACTTAAATATCCGTATGATCTGGCCTTCAACAAGGACGGTGTCCTCTACGTCGTCGAGAACGGCAACAATCGCGTGCAGAAGTTTACGTCCAACGGCGAATCGCTCGGCTGCTGGGGCGGTCCCGGCCACGCTCCCGGACAATTGCATAATCCGTGGGCCTTGGCCATCGACAGCCGCGGCCGCGTTCACGTCATTGACACGGAAAATCATCGGATACAACGAATCGCCTTTTGAAGATCGTTTTGCCGGTTAGCGCGCTGCGCGAATCTGCGGCGAATCGTTTGACTTGCGCTCTGGTGAAGTAATACTTCGGAGGCTTGCCGTATTTCATCAAAGGACAACCTATGCGCTATCTCGCCTCTTCCTCGTTGTTCGTACTGATTGCAATTCTCATTGTTATTACCACTACCGGACCAGCGGCCCCGCAGAAAACGCCTTCTCCCACTCGCCACCGCTTCCCAGACTTCGGCTTCATGCCGACGGCCCATCAGTATGAAGGGAGGGTTTTTCAACTCAGCCAGGATTATCCAACGGCGGCCCCCGATCCGGCAAAGACCCCCGCTTTCTGCACCAACAACTTCGACGAAGTCACCAAAAATTGGCGACAATTCTTGCTGGAAGTTCGCGCCTATTGCTTTGAGGGTAATATCCTGGGCGGCGAGGTCGAAGATGACTGGCGTGTGCAGGATAATAATGTCCGCAAGTGGTATCACATGCCCTGGCAACATTATGGGCCTAACGGCCGCGAGGGCATTCACGGGCTAACCAAGGAGGCACCGGTGCAACCGCGGCAACTTGCCTGGGACCAAACCTATTCGGGTGGCCAAACCTGCGCGATCGCTTTCTATAACGAATTCGGCGGCTACACCATCGGCCAGGTGTGGAAGGATCCCAACCATCCCGCAGCGGGCTTGAAGAAGATCGAGTTTCCCATCGGTGCCGTCATTGGGAAACTCTTGTTTGTCGATGTTCCGCCCGCGCAGGTTCCCTTTCTGAATCCGCCGTTGACCTGGCAGGGATACATTACCAATAACTACGAGTCCACCAATCGCTCGATTCGCAATCTGTCGCTGATCCAGATGGACATCATGGTCCGCCACAAGAACGCCCCGTCGGGCTGGCTGTTCGGCAACTTCCAATACAACGGCGCGAGGAAGGACGCGGACCCCAAAAATCTTTGGGCCAATCTGGTGCCGGTCGGATTGCAATGGGGGAACGATCCGGACATTCGCGACAATGTATCGAATCCGCAGCCGGTGAAGACGATCATCAACAACAAGCTGAAGGAAACGATCATCAATCCCGACACCCGCGAACTGCCGCCAACGCACCTGGGTTGGAATGGAAGACTGAACGGCCCGGTCGATAACGCGATGAGTTCCTGCATGAGTTGTCACATGGCGGCCGAGACGCCGCAGCGCTCGGAAATCAGCCCACTGTTTGAGGCGATCCCACCGCAACCCGGCTCCGTCGCCTGGATGCGCTGGTTCCAAAATCCGAAGTGCGGCCAGCGCTTCGACGACGATGCACTGCCCACCGACTTCAGCTTGCAAATGGCCATCAGTCTCCAAAACTTCCACGCCTGGCGCAATGAGGGATCGAAAATGCTCGCCAGCCAATACACGTCCAAGCGCGTCCGCGCGCGGATCAAGGAACCGATGCCGCTGGCCCCACACATGAAGCGAATGCATTCGGCCACGGACGAAACAGAGGTGGACATCCGCCGCAACTACGTCCGCCCGCAAGGGCCTTGATTTGACGCCATCCCAGCCAATGAATCGGTGTTCCTGGATGCCAACACCTTGATTTATCACTTCACGGCCCATGCTCGCTATGGTGCGGCTTGCACGCGGTTGGCGGAGCGGATCGAGCAACTGGAGATTCGCGGCTTCACTTCCGCCCATGCACTGGGCGATGTCGCGCATCGGTTGATGACCATCGAAGCGATGACTCGCCTGGGCTGGCCGGCGAATGGTTTGGCGGCTCGGTTTTCCTTCAATGCCATTGTTCGCTCAGATTTGCGGGAATATTGTCTTACATTATCTCTTGAAGTAATCTCAAGCCGTCCAGAATAAGGAAGAGAGTCCCCGAAACGATTGCTATATATCCTCCAATCCGTCCAAAACGGAGTAAGGAATGCATCTCGACCTCAATCCGCAACAGGTCTTTTTCGCGTAACAGAGATCGTCGCTTCCACAGCGTGAAGGCTCCGACAAATAGGCAGGGTGCCGCGATAATACTTATTTCCTTGAGATGCTCCAGAGACATACTCTTGCCCCGCTTTTTCCATTCACTCATCACTGGCGACCAGAGGACAATCGAGATGAACACGCTACAGTAGCCGAGGATGGCAATGAAGCGGGCGCAGCGCAAACAGGCTCTCGCCCGTTCCTCCGCCCAAATCGCCTCGTCACTGGCAGCGCCAGGATAGGGCCGAATGCCCACGGCGGGATCAGAGGATTCGGCGGACCGAATAGGCCGAGGAAACAGAGTGACTTTCATCTCTCCGGTGGCAAATTGTTCGCCACAGGCAGGGCACTTAACCTTCTGTCCCGCCAGGATCTTTTGCATGGTCAACTTCCGCTGGCAGTGCGGACAATGAATAACTTCGGCCATGTTCTCTCGACACAACGAGGGTACAGGTGATGAAAGACACGTTCATCCGATACTTATGCGTTCAATGGGCCTTATCTTCTCGCTGACGATTCTCCGCGATAACTTCCCGCATGGTTTGGAAGAACCAATCATCATCGCGCAATGGCTCCAGGTGCAGCGGGGCCGAGATGGGCGGCGACGACCCATTCCCCAACTCAAGTAAGGCAAGGCGGGTTCCGCTGTGCAGGTGGTCCTGAAGAATGGTTTCCAACTGGTGGGCCGCCTCTTCCGCTGTCTCCCCCTCCGCACTCACGCCGAATAGTTCACCGGCCTTGGCGCGGAAGCGTCCCTCTTCAATGGGTTCGATGAGAATGGTAATCTGCATCGCGCAATCCTCCCAGCGAATAACTCCACCAAGGATTGTAAGCACCACGCCTGCGATGCTGCAAGGGTACCGGCTCCGTGGCAAGGAGAGCTACACAGCGAATTTGTTCTTGCGAGAGGTCCGTATCGCCTCCACAATGAGACGGGGAAATCCAAGCATCGAACATCGGCGAAGGATCGACTGCGGATGGGTGTACTCCTCGATTTCCTGACCGCGCACTGGCTCCCGGCCGTGCTGCTGGGCATCGTCCTGGCGATGCTGGCCGCGCTCCGGTTACTGCGCCATCGCCGGATTCGCTGGTTCACGCCGCTGCGGATGCTGAGTGTCGTCATGGCCGTGGCGAGCATCGGCGGACTGACTCTGCCACCGCGCTGGGGTGGCTGGCTGCTCATCACTGCCGCCGCGCTCTTCGTGGGTCTATTTCTCCTCCTCGCCTTCAGCGGCGCGTGGTGGCGCTCGCTTGGCTACGGTGTTGCTGTGCTGGCGCTGCTGGGCGCGGGCGGGTTGTGGCTGAATGCGCTCAGCGCGAGTTTCCTGGAAATGTATCGCGATCTGCGTGGGTTGACGTTTCTGCATCCGTGGTGGCTGTTGCTGTTGTTGCTGGTGCCGCTGTTCTTTTTGCTCAGCGCTCCCCGATTGAATCGCTCGGAACCGCGGCCGTGGGTCGCCGTCGGACTGCGCAGCGCCGGTGTCATCTGCTTGTCACTGGCCCTCGCCGAACCGCAGCTGCGCCAGCCCAACGATCACGTCACCGTTCTGTTCGTCGTCGATCGCTCGCAGAGTATTCCCGAAGAACTGGTCGATGATCCCGGCGGCGGCAAGACGGATCAACGCGAACGCCGTATCCGCGACTTCATCAATCGCGCCGTGGCCCAGCGCGGCGCTCAGCACCAACGCGATCGCGCGGGGCTGATCGTCTTTGGACGCCGACCGCGTTTGGAACTGCCGCCCAGCGATGCGCCGCGCTTCAACTTGAAGGAACTGCCAAACACGCCGGACGGCAATTACACCGACATCGCCGCCGCCCTGAAACTGGCAATGGCCTCCTTTGCCGACGATACCGGCAAACGCATCGTTCTCATCAGCGACGGCAACGAGAACCTCGGCAACGCCGAAGAACAGGCGCGTCTCGCTCATACGCTCGGCATCGAAATCGATGTCCTGCCGCTCGCCGCTGGACAAACCAACGAGGACGAAGTGCTGGTCGAGCGTGTCGAGGCGCCGCCTGTCATCGAACAGGGTGCGCGCGTGCCGGTGCGCGTGCTGATACGCAGTCACAACCCCAATCGCGTTATCGGCCGTGTGATCCTCAAGCAAATCATTGAAGGGCAAAAAGCGCCAGCGGCGGAAGTGAAGACAGTCGCCCTGCGCCGCGGTTTGAACGTCGTCACCTTCACGCGCAAGCTGACCGACGAACAGCGCTCCTACAGTTACGAAGCCGAGTTTTTGCCCGAGCGCGTCGAGGACGAGAAGGGCGAGATTCTCAAGCGTGAATTGCCCGGTGATCGGGTGCAGAACAATCGTGCGGCGACGCATGTGGTGGCACGCGGTCAGCGGCGCATTCTGCTGTTGGAGGGCAAGGCCGGCGAGCATCGCTTCCTGGTCGAGAAACTGCGCGAGGCGGGACGAGCCAAGTTCAAGATCGTCGCCGAGCCGATCGCGCTGCTCGATCGCTACAAGGACCGCGACAAACTAAGCGTTTTTCTCAGCAACTTCGATTGTGTCATTCTCGCCAACGTCGCGGCCGATCAAGTCAGCGAAGAGCAACAAGAAGTCATCCGCGGTAACACGCATGAACAGGGTTGCGGCCTCGTCATGATCGGTGGGCCGGACAGTTTCGGGGCCGGCGGCTGGCAGAATACGCCGGTCGAGAAAGCGCTACCGGTAGACTCGGAAATCAAGTCGTTGCAAGTGCTGGGCAAGGGCGGACTTGTTCTCATCATGCACGCTTCCGAGATGGCGGACGGCAATTTATGGCAAAAAAAGATCGCTAAACTCGCTGTTGAACGACTTGGACCCGCCGACGAGGTCGGCGTCCTTTACTATGATTTCGTCACGAAATGGCATATCAAGCTCCAGCAAATTGCCGGCAACAAGGCGTCGATCCTGGCGCAGATCGACAAGATGACGCCCGGCGACATGCCGGACTTCGATCCCGCCTTGCAAATGGCCCATCAAGCCCTCATCGATCCGAAGAAAGAATTGGCGACCAAGCACATCATCATCATCAGCGACGGCGATCCCAACTGCACGCAGGCTCTGCTGGCACCCATGAAGAAGGACAAGGTGACGGTGACAACCGTTGGCGTCGCCTGTCACGGTCTGAATGAGGATCAAAAGATGGCGGCGATCGCCAAGGCGACCAAAGGCCGCTCGTACTCGGTCAAGGATCCGCGCCAGCTGCCGGCCATTTACATCAAGGAATCGCGGCTGGTTAGTCAATCGTTCGTCCACGAGAAGCGCTTTACGCCACAGGTTTTGTTCCGCAGTGGGCCGACGGATCGCTTGCCCGATCCGGTGCCGCAGCTGGGCGGCTTCGTGCGCACCACGCCGAAGGCATCGCCGCTCGTGGAGGTGTCGATGCAGACGCCGCGTTTTGCCGATCAGGATTTTCCGCTCTTGGCCTATTGGCATTATGGTTTGGGCAAGGCGGTGGCGTTCACCAGCGATGCCGGCGAACCGAAGTTTTGGTCGCGCGATTGGACGCAAGCCGGCGGCGGGCAGGGCGGGTTGTACGGCAAATTCTGGGAGCAGGTCATCGATTGGTCGCTGCGGCCAACCGAGAGTCGGCGCTTGAACATGACAACGGAGTATCGCGACGGCAAAATTCGCATTCTCGTGGATGCACGCGGCGACGACAATCAACCGGATGTTCATTTGAAATTGCGTGGCGGCATTACACCGCCGAGCCAGCGTGCCGATGAAGGCGGTCCGAAACGCGAGCTGCAGTTCACTCAGACCAACAGCGGGCAATACGAGGCCGAGGTCAAGGCCGAGGAAGCCGGCTCGTATTTCCTCAATGCCCAGGCGGTGCGGACGAAGAAAATCAAGGGCCGCGATGGCAAGGAGCACGAGATCGAGGAGGGCGTCGATAGTGTGCGCGCCGGCGTGACGCTGCCGTATTCGCCGGAATTCGCGGAGCTGGCGAGCAATACACCGCTGTTGGAACGCTTGCGCGAGTTGACAGGCGGCCGGCGCTATGAGGAAGACGAAATTCTGTTGGCTGACGCCGCGAAGTCGGGCGCGGTGTTTCGGCCAGCGCCGGAACGCGTCAAAAGTCTGCTGCCGCTTTGGTACTGGCTGGTGTACCTATCGGCGGTGCTGTTGGTGGCGGATGTGGCCGTGCGCCGCCTGGCGATCGATCCGCAACGCATCGCGGATCGAGGACGTTATGTATGGGCGCGATTGCGTGGCCAGCCGGTGCCGGAGCCGAGACAAGCGGAAACCGTCGAGCGCTTGCAGATGCGCCATGCCCCGTCGCCACAAGCGACGCAACGCTTCGAGAGCGACATCGTCCCGCCTGGCGGTCTGCCGTTGGGCGCGGATGCGACCAGCATTCCGCCGCCGCCGACTCCGCCGGCAGCGCAACCCGCCGCGCCCTCTCTGGGTGCGGCACAGCCGGAGCCGGAAGCGGGCGATTATGCCAGCCGGTTGTTGAAGGCGAAAAAGAAGGCCATCGAAGAACGGAAGAAAGACGGCGAACGGCCGGCGTGAGCCTAATGCCATTCAGTTAAGACAGGGCGTAAAATCAAGACCTCGTTGATAAGGGGAAGGTTATCACAGCCTTCCCCTTATCTCCGAGGTCTTGATGTCGGTTCAACCTACTGCTCCCAAGCTCATCCCGCCTGGTCGGTCTGGTGGAAGTGGGCACGCATCGGCTGCTGGAGGCCAGCCTCGGACGCGGCCACACCAGCGAGGTGCCGCTGGCACGCCGTCTGATCGGACACA
>Ga0134126_10000362_pt1 | contig 58686 bp, 57 predicted proteins | sample KB31752_FD_96881 | JGI IMG/M metagenome (GOLD analysis project Ga0134126, IMG submission 96881) | Terrestrial soil microbial communities with excess Nitrogen fertilizer from Kellogg Biological Station, Michigan, USA - KB3-175-2 | ecosystem: Environmental > Terrestrial > Soil > Unclassified ...
CCTCAGCGCGGGCGCGGTTTCGAGGCGGGACGCGCCATCCCCGGTCCGCCGCAACATGCCGGAGCCCATCCCCGTCGTATTGCTCGGACGCCTGGCCGTTCACGAAGCCTGGACGAATCGCGGAATCGGTGAAGGCCTGTTGAAGGATGCCGTCCTTCGCTCGATCAGCGCGGCCGAGAAGATCGGCGTGCGTGCCCTGCTCTGTCACGCGCTTTCGGAGCGCGCGAAGGCGTTTTATCTGAAGCACGGCTTTGCCGAGAGCCCGCTCTCGCCGTCCACGCTCATGCTGCCGTTGTCGGCGTTGCTGGGCTAGTCGATAGGGCGGAGTTGGTAGGCGCGATTGGACTCGAACCAACGACCCCCACCATGTCAAGGTGGTGCTCTAACCAGCTGAGCTACGCGCCTGCCGAAGGAACGGGAAATTTTATCACAGGGACGCGCGTGATCGTGTGCTCCAGACCCTCTCCCCGGACCTCTCCCAAGGGAGAGAGAGCCCTTCAGCCGCGGGCGATGAGCTCCGCCGCCTTCTCCGCGATCATGATCGTCGGGATGTTCGTGTTGCTCGAGACGAGCATCGGCATGACGGACGCATCCACCACGCGCAGCCCCTCGGTTCCGTGCACGCGAAGCGCCGGATCGACCACGGCATCGGGCCCGCTGCCCATGCGGCAAGTGCCGGCGGGATGCCAGCAGGTCTGCGCCGTCGCGCGCGCGTAGTCGAGCAGCGCCTCGTCGCTCGCCACTTCCAACCCCGGACGCGTCTCGCGCACGATCACGCGTTGCAAGGCCGGCTGCGAGGCGACGCGCCGGATAGTCTTCATGAGCCGCACCATCGCGTCGCGATCCGCCGCCGATTCGAGGTAATTCGCCTCGATCTTCGGCTGCACGCGCGCATCGGGCGATTGCGCATGCAGCCGCCCGCGCGATTCGGGATAGAGGAAATATCCGCCGATCTGGAAACCCGAATGCGGATCGATGCCCGTGGCGCGGCTCGTGGAGTAGCGGCTCGCCGCGGCGACGAGCGCGCTCTGGATGCGCACGTCGGGACATGCGAGGCCTTCGCGCGTGCGCACGTACGAGAGTCCGGTAAGCGTCGTGGTCGCGAAGAGTCCGTCGCGGTGCACGAAGTAACGCGCGAGCGACCTCGCGAAGAACCAGCGATCGGAGAGGAGGTCGTTCACGGTGACGTGCGGCCGGCACTCGAACGTCATGCGCGGCATGAGGTGGTCCTGCAGGTTCTCGCCCACGCCGCGCAGGTGCTGCACGACGGGGAGGCCGAGCGCCGCGAGCCGCTCGCCATCGCCCACGCCCGAGAGCTCGAGAAGCTGCGGCGAGCGCAGCGCCCCGGCGCAGAGGAGCACCTCGCGTGTCGCGCGTACCTCGTGCACCGCATCGCCCACGCGATAGTGAACGCCGCACGCGCGCCGTCCCTCGAAGAGCACGCGCTCCGCGACTGCATTCGTGATCACGTGCAGGTTCGCTCGACGGCGAGCGGGCGCGAGGTACTCCAGGCCCGCGCTCGAGCGAATTCCGTTCCGAGATGAGACTTGCAACGGAGCGGTGCCTTCGGATAGCGCACCGTTGTAATCGGCCGCACGCGGATAACCCGCTTCCACGCACGCATCGAGGAACGCCTGCGTCACCGCATCCGGCTTCAATTCGGTCACGCCGATCGGCCCGCCGCGACCGCGATAGGCGGAATCGCCGAACGCGCAGTCCTCGAGCTTCCGGAAATACGGCAGCACGTCGTCGTAGCCCCAGCCCGGACACCCGCCATCGCGCCACTGGTCGTACTTGGCACGATGGCCGCGTGCGAACACCATGCCGTTCACCGAGCTCGACCCGCCGAGCACGCGCCCGCTCGGCCAGTACAAGCGATTGCCGTTGAGCTGCGGCTGCGGCTCGGTGTCGGCCTTCCAGACGAAGCGCTCGTTGGTGAGGAGCTTCGCGACGCCGAGCGGGATGCGCACCCAGATCGAGCGGTCCGATCCGCCCGCTTCCAGCAGCAGCACGCGACGCGTCGGGTCCTCGCTCAGGCGGTTGGCGAGCACGCATCCGGCCGATCCGGCGCCCACGATGACGATGTCGTATCCGCTCGTCGCCATGCGCGATCTCAAGCAGCCTGCAACCACAGTCCCTTGAGGTACTCGCCCTCGGGAAAGTGGATCGACACAGGATGGTCCAGGCCGGGCCCGAGGTGGCGGCGGATCTGCACGTCGGCCTTCGCGTCGGCCGCGGCGCCCGCCACGATCTTCTGGAAGAGATCCGGCGAGACCGCGCCCGAGCAGGAGAAGGTGAGCAGGTGCCCGCGCGGCGCGAGCAGCTTCATCGCCCAGAGGTTGATGTCCTTGTAGGCGCGCGCGGCGCGTGCGACGTGCTTCTCGGTGGGCGCGAACTTCGGCGGATCGAGGACGATGAGCCCGAAGCGGCGGCCCTGGTCGCGCAACTTCCTCAGGTACGCGAACACGTCGGCGCCGATCCATTCCGCCCGCGCGGCATCGAGCGAGTTGAGCGCGAGGTTGCGGCGGCCCGACTCGAGCGCATCGTCGGACGTGTCCACCGAAACCACGTGCCGCGCGCCGCCCTTCAACGCGGCGAGGCTGAAGCCGCCGGTGTAGCAGAATCCGTTCAGCACGTCGGCATCGGCGGCGAGCGTGGCCGCGAGCGTGCGGTTGTCGCGCTGGTCGAGGTAGAAGCCCGTCTTCTGGCCCTTCGCCACGTCCACCTCGTATGCGATCCCGTCCTCGACGATGCGCACGTCGCCGGGCGCGCCGCCGTGCAGCGGGCCGATACTCGGCTCCAGGCCTTCGAGCGTGCGCACTTCCGCGTCCGAGCGCTCGTACACGCTCTTCACCGGCGCGAGCTCGGCGATCATGGGTCCCCACGAGTCGCGCCAGCGCTCCGCGCCCGCCGCGAGGATCTGCACGACGGCCGCGCCGGCATAGCGGTCGACGACGAGGCCGGGCAATCCGTCGGACTCGCCGTGCACGAGGCGCATCGCGTCGCTTCCGGGCGGCACGATGGAGCGGCGTGCGATGGAAGCGGCGAGGCGCGAGCGCAGGAAAGCTGCGTCGACCCGCTCGCGCTCGTCGAACGTCCAGGCCCGCGCGCGGATCTGCGATTGCGCGTTGTACGCCGCCCGCGCGAGGAAAGTTCCATCGTGCGCCGCGACGATCACGGTCTCGCCCAGGCCCGGCTCGCCCTCGACGCGCTCGATCGCCCCGGAGAAGATCCACGGATGGCGATGGCGCAGCGATTTCTCGCGGCCGGGCTTGAGGACGAGGCGAGGTTCGGAATCCATGATCGACGAAAAAAGAGTCAGATTACATGATCGTTCGCGCGGGTCTGCTGGCGCTTTGAAGTCGATAATGCAATCTGACCCTTTTTCGATTTATCTGGCCCTCTTTCCATTTTCCATGCGCATCGAACGTATCGTGGTGAAAGTCGGCGACATCACGCGCGAGGCGGTGGACGCGATCGTGAACGCCGCGAACTCGTCGCTGCTCGGAGGCGGCGGCGTGGACGGCGCGATCCATCGCGCGGGCGGGCCGGCGACCCTCGAAGCGTGCCGCAAGATCCGCGCGACGACCTATCCGAAGGGACTGCCCACCGGCGAGGCGGTGATCACCACGGGCGGAAACCTTCCCGCGCGGCACGTGATCCACACCGTCGGCCCGATCTACGGCGAGCATGGCGGCGAGGAGGCGCGTCTCCTCGCGGCGTGCTACGCGAACTGCCTCGCGCTCGCCGCACGCCACTCGCTTTCGACCATCGCGTTCCCCGCCATCTCCACCGGCGTCTATGGCTATCCGAAGGAAGAGGCGGCGCGAGTGGCGCTCCGCGCGATCGGCGAAGCGCTCGAGAAGCTCGACGTCATCCAGGAAGTACGGCTGGTGTTCTTCTCGGCGGGGGATGCCGAGTACACGAGAAACGGATTCCCGCCTGCGCGGGAATGACGGCAAGCGGGAAAGAGGATCTGACCCTTTTTCACGCCGGAATGACGGGGTTCACGACGATCGGCCGCACCTGGTTGCGGCCATGGCGCTTCGCCTCGTGCAGCCAGTGGTCGGCGGCGCCGAGCAGGCCTTGCGGCTCGCGCCGAAGGAGCGGCTCGTTGGGGCGCGCCTCGAGCTCGTGGAGCGCCGCGACCTTCACAGGCGCCTCGCGGTATCCACGCCGGGCACGTCCTTCACCTGGCGCAGCACCCGCCCGATCGCCTCCGCGCTCGACACCTGCACGGTGAAGCGCATGAACGCGTGGGCACCGCGCGAGAGCGTGTTCATGGCGGTCACGTTGATCCGCTCGCGCGCGATCGCTTCGGTGATGTCGCGCAGCAGCCCCTGGCGATCGACCGCGACCACCTCGACGTCGGCGAAGAACGGCGCCTCGTCGCCCGTCTTGCCCCAGTCCGCGGGCATCAGGCGCTCGCGCTGCGCCGGATCGAGGTGGGTCACGTTCTCGCAATCCTGCCGGTGCACCATCACGCCGCGCGTGCGGGTGACGAAGCCCACGATCGGATCGGGCGGCACCGGCTTGCAGCACTTGGCGATCATCGTCGCGATGTTGTTCACGCCGAGCACGAGCACGCCCGACGAGGCCTTCTGCGGCGCGGCGGGCGCGATGGGCAACGCTGCCGCGGGCTGCGCCGGCGCGGGCGCCTCGCCGCGCACGGCGATCTCGACCTGGCGCGAGCTGACGTCCCCGCGGCCGAGCGCGGCGAGGAATTCCTCCAGCTTCGGATAGCCGCACGCGGCGGCGATCCGCTCGTGCGATTCGCTCACGGCGCCGATGCGGTGCAGCTCCTTGTCGAGCGCCGTGCGCCCGCCGGCGACGTCCTTCTCGAAGTCCTCGTGCCGGAACCACGCGCGCACCTTGGCCATCGCGCGCGGGCTCGCGAGGTAGCCCTGGTCCTTCGCGAGCCAGTCGCGGGAGGGCCGCGCCTCCTTCGCCGCCATGATCTCCACGCGCTGCGCGTTCTGCAGCTTGTAGTTGAGCGGCACCATCTGGCCGTCCACCTTCGCGCCGCGGCAGCGGTGGCCGAGATCGGTGTGCACGTGATAGGCGAAATCGATCGGGGTCGAGCCGGCGGGAAGATCCACCACGTGGCCCTGCGGCGTGAGGACATAGATGGTGTCCTCGAAGAGGCCGCGCTTCGCCTTGCCGGCCGCGTCGTGGTCCAGCACCTCGCTCTTCCACGCGAGCACCTGGCGCAGCCAGGCGATCTTCGCGTCGAACGCCTTGTCCGCGCGGCGTCCTTCCTTGTAGCGCCAGTGGGCCGCGACGCCGTGCTCGGAATGCTGGTGCATCTCCTCCGTGCGCACCTGCACCTCGAGGGTCTTGCCCTCGGGACCGATCACGGCGGTGTGCAGCGACTGGTACTGGTTCGCCTTGGGATTGGCGATGTAGTCGTCGAACTCGCCCTCGATCGGCGTCCACAGGTCGTGCACCACGCCGAGCACGGTGTAGCACTCGCGGATGTTCCGCACGATCACGCGCACCGCACGGATGTCGTAGAGGCCCTCGAACGTGACGTTCTTGCCGCGCATCTTTCGCCAGATCGAGTAGATGTGCTTCGGCCGTCCCTGGATCGTGGCGGCGATGCCCATCTCGCGCAGCTCCGCCTGCAGGAGCTCGATCACGCGCTGGATGTAGGCCTCGCGCTCGCTGCGCTTCTCGTCGAGGAGCTGGGCGATGCGCTTGTAGAGCTGCGGCTCGGTGTAGCGGAACGCGAAGTCCTCGAGCTCCCACTTGAGGTCGGAGACGCCGAGGCGGTTGGCGAGCGGCGCGAAGAGCTCGAGCGTCTGCGTGGCCGCCGCGCGGCGCACCGCCTCGTCTGCCCGGGTGAGCGAGCGCAGGTACACCACCCGCTCGGCGAGCTTGATGAGGACGACGCGCACGTCCTCGGCGATCGCGAGCAGCATCTTGCGCAGCTGCTCGAGATCGGTGCCGCTGGCGTTGAGCGACTCGATGCGCCCCGCGCGCGCGAGGCCCTTGAGGAGCGCGGTGAGCTCGCCTCCGAACGCCGCCTCGACCGACTCCAGGTCGAGCTCGCCCTCGGGAATCGACTGGCTCACGAGCGCCGCGGCGAGGGTCTCCGGATCGGCGCCCTGCACGAGGAGGAGCCGCGCGACCGCGAGCGAGCGCTCGAACGCCTCGCCGCGCCCCGCGGCCTGCGCCGCGCCGCGCGCGAATTGCAGCGCACGCGCCGGAAGCTCGGCGAGCGCGGCGCCGAAGGTCGAGCGCAGCTCCGCCTCGAAAGGCGCGACGTCCAGGGCGGCGGTGGAGCTGAGCACGGGCGGAGGTGGAGCGAGGGGTGTCGTTCCGATTTTAATCCCCGCGTGCCGAAAAATCCGCACTCCGCGGGGCGAATATCCCATAGGCGCCCGAGCGGAGCGATCGCATCATCGGGCCATGGAAACCCTTTCCACCACCCCTCGAGCCGCAGCCGATCGCGCGATACGCATCGGGCGCGTGAAGTTCGTCGCGCTGCCCCTCGAGGACGAGCCGGCCGCCTCGCAGGCGCTCGCCACGGCCTCTTGGTTGCACCGCTTGCTGCAGCTCCTGCGCCACTTCGCATCCCGCGTCGACGGCCGGCCTATGGCGGCGCGGCCCTAGGTCGGCCGACGCGGTTTTTCCCGGCCTCCGGTCCTCCTCCGGAGGCCGGTTTTTCTTTTCGGCAGAGCGAATTTCGCCGAGGGCCAGGCCCGCACGACCATCGAGCGCAATGCGGCGGCCACCTTCGCGGCGTGCTGGCGGAACGGTCCCCGGCAGCCGAAGCTCGCCCATGCGCAGCCCTCCGACCCGAGCGCCCGCTGCGAACTGCGGACTCGGAGAACTTTGTCCCCGGCCCACGGACTATCCACGGAAGCAACCACGCTCCCACCGATGACCTACTGCGTCGCCCTGCGCCTCGAAGCCGGCATGATCTTCGCGAGCGACTCGCGCACCAACGCGGGCGTGGACCAGGTCTCGACCTTCGCGAAGATGCGGGTCTACGAGAGGCCCGACGACCGCGTGCTGGTCACGCTCACCTCCGGGAACCTCGCGATGACGCAGGGCGTGATCGACCTCCTCGACCGGCAGTCGCGCGCGCCCGAGGGGACACGCACGCTCTGGAACGCGGACTCGCTCTACGACGCGGCGCAGATCGTGGGCGAGGCGCTGCGCGAGATGCACCAGCGCGACGCCGATTTCCTCGCGCGCTCCAACGTCGAGGCGCACGCGGAGCTCATCGTCGGCGGCCAGATCGGCCGCGAGCGCCCGCGCCTCTTCCACGTCTACTCGCAGGGCAACTTCATCGAGGCGACCGAGGAGACGCCGTACTTCCAGCTGGGCGAGTCCAAGTACGGCAAGCCCATCCTCGACCGCGTGATCTCGCCCGCGACGCCGCAGCGCGAGGCGGCGAAGTGCGTGCTGATCTCCTTCGACTCCACGATGAAGTCCAACATCTCGGTGGGACTGCCGATCGACCTCCTCTGGTATCCGAAGGACAGCCTGCGCGTGGGCCTGCGCCATCGCATCCGGGACGGCGACCCGTACTTCACCATGCTGCGCGCGCGCTGGGCGGGCGGCATCCGCCGCATCTTCGCGGAGCTTCCCGAGCCCGACTGGCTGGACTAGCCGGCGCGCGATCGCCTGCCGCCGCGTTGGTGCAAAATCGCGCTTTCCCACCGTCCCAAGCTGCCAGGAGATGCCATGAAGCTTTCCGCAATCGGCACGTCGCTCGCGGCGCTCGCCCTGTGTGTCCTCTTCGCCGCCCCGGCGCAGGCGCGGATCGTCGGCAAGACGATCGAGTACAAATACAACGACATGACCATGAAGGGCTATCTCGCCTACGACGATGCGAAGAAGGGCGCGCGGCCGGGCGTCCTCGTCGTGCACGAGTGGTGGGGCCTCAACGACTACATCAAGGAGCGCACCAGGCAGGTGGCGGCGCTCGGCTACGTCGCGTTCGCGCCCGACATGTACGGCGAGGGCAAGGTGACCAACGATCCGAAGCAGGCGGGCGCGTGGGCCGGCGAGGTGGTGGAGTCGGGCGAGCGTGCGGCGCGCGCGAAGGCCGGGCTCGCCGTGCTCCTGCGGCAGGCGAACGTGAAGAAGGACGACATCGGCGCGATGGGCTTCTGCTTCGGCGGCGGCACCGTGCTCGCGCTCGCCTACAGCGGCGAGAAGCTGCGCGGCGTGGCGACCTTCCACGGCAGCCTCTTCGCGCCGAGCGACGAGGAGCGCACGCGCATCCACGCGCCGATCCTCATCATGCAGGGCGAGAAGGACCCGTTCGTGAAGCCCGAGACGATCCAGCAGGTGAAGGACGCCCTCGACGCCGCGCACGCCGACTGGTACATGGTGACCTACGCCGACGCGGTGCACGCCTTCACCAACCCGAAGGCGGACGACTACCACGTCCCGGGCATCGGCTACAACGAGAAGGCCGCGAAGCGCTCGTGGGCCGAGATGGAGCATTTCTTCCACGTGCAGCTGCAGCGCTGAACGAAAGGACGGGCCCGCCCTGGTGCGGGCCCTTCGCCATGCGGCAGTGCGACCCTCGCATCGTGCAATCCCACGGACCGTCGACGACCACGACGACGACCGGCTTCGACCGGTTCCTGCGCTGGCTCGCCTTCGGCGTGATGCTCATGACCATCCCGCAGGTCCTGAGCGTGTGGCGCAACGGCGCCGGCGGCGTCTCGCTCGCGTCGTGGGCCGCCTACCTGCTTTCCTCCATCGCGTGGCTGGTCTACGGCCTCAAGCGGCGCGATCCCACCATCTGGCTGGTGTGCATCGGCTGGATCCTCGTGGACGGCGCCGTGGTCGTCGGCATCCTCGTGAACGCGTGAGGTCCCGCGGCTCAGCGCGAGCAGCTGGCGCGCACGCTCCAATAGCGGCACGTTTCCTCCTGCCCGTGGATCGCCGGCGCAGCGTCCTTCCCCGCCGGCAGCACGACGCGCAACGCCCCTTCGTCATCGGTGCGATGCAGCTCGACCGCGCGGGCGACGTAGCGCGCGACCACCATCGGGCTCGGATGCCGGAAGCGGTTGCGATAGCCCACCGAGAAGAGCGCCGAGCGCGGGGCGACCGCGTCGATGAAGGGCTCGGTGGACGAGGTCTTCGAGCCGTGGTGGGGGACGAGCAATACGTCGGACGCGAGCGCGCCGCGATCGCCCGCGAGCATCTCCGCCTCGCTCCTCGCCTCGACGTCGGCCGCGAGCAGCATCGAATGCGCCGCGGTGGAGATCCGCACCACGCAGCCGCGGTCGTTCTCCTTGCGTTTGCCGGCAGCGGCGTAGATCGACGCCGGCGGGTGCAGCACGCGGAACTCGACCCCATCCCAGCGCCAGCCCTCGCCCGCCTCGCAGGGAAACGAAGGCTCCACGAGATCGTGCAGCGGATGGTCGGCCGGTAACGGCGAGAGCATCCAGCGCGGCGCGCGCGAGGCTGCCACCGAGGCGGCGCCCCCCGAGTGGTCGTCGTCCGCGTGCGAGACCACGAGCGCGTCGAGCCGCGCGATGCCCTCGCCGCGCAGGAACGGAACCACGATGCGGCTGCCGCTATCGGAATCGCCGTTCCAGCTCGGGCCCGCGTCGTAGGCGAGCGCGTGGGCCGCGGTGCGCACGACCACCGCGAGGCCGTTGCCCACGTCCAGCACGTCGATCCACGCCTCGCCGGGCGCCGGGCGCGGCGGCACGACGAGGAAGAGAGGCGCGATCCAGGCGAGCGCGCACGAGCGCATCGGGAAGCCGCGCGGCGCGAGGAGCCACAGGCAGCCGATGACCGCGCAGGCGACCGTCCACGGCTGCGGCGCGTGGCTCTCCAGCACGGCGGCAGGCAGTGCCGCGAGCCACTCGAGCGCCGCCATCACGAGCTGCAGCAGCGCGTGCGCGGCATCGAGGAGCCACGGCATCGGAAGGAAGGCGCCCGCGATGGTGAGCGGCACCACGACGAGGCTCACCACCGGAATCGCGAACGCGTTGGCGATCGGCGAGACCAGGGACACCTGCTGGAAGAGCGCGACCAGCATCGGCAGCATGATGAGCGTCACCGAGAGCTGCTCGAGGAATGCCGCGTGGAGCTTGCCGCGCCGACCGGTGCGCAGGTCCATCGCGTAGAAGATCGAGGCGACCGCGCCGAACGAAAGCCAGAAGCCGGGCGCGAGCACCGCCCAGGGATCGAGCGCGAGGACCACCAGCGCCGCCGCGGCGAGCGTGCGCGAGGGCGAGGCGCGCCGGCCCGCGATGACGCACGCGGCGACGGTTGCGAGCATCGCGAGCGTGCGCTGCGCCGGCACCGCGTATCCGGTCATGAGCGTGTAGCCGGCCGCGACGAGAAGGCCCGCGATGGCGGCGGCCTTGCGCGCCGGCAGCCGCAGCGCGAGCTTCGGGATGCGCACCCACGCGAATGCGGTCGCGGCGAAGCCGAGCGCGGCGAGCATCGTGATGTGGAGCCCGGAGATGCTCATGAGGTGCCCGACCCCGGTGCGCCAGAAGGTCTCCCAATCCGATTCCGGGATCGAGTCCTGGTCGCCGATGGCGAGCGCGACCAGCACGCCGCGGCGCGGCGCATCGCCCAGGTGCTCGAGCATGCGGGCGCGCACCGCGCCGCGCCAGCGATGGAGCAGGCACGGCCAGCCGTCCACGCGATCGGCGAGCCGCGCGGCGGAGGACTCGTCGCGCACGTAGCCGGTCGCACGGATGCCGCGCTCCAGCGCCCAGGATTCGAAATCGAACGCGTGCGGATTGGCGAGCCCGCGCGGACGCTTGAGACGCACCGTGAAACGCCAGCGCTCGCAGGCGACGACGTGCGGCAGCGTCTCGTCCTGCGCGTACCAGGCGAGCGAGAGCGTGGAAGGGAGCGCGCCAGCCCTCCTCGCGCCGGCGCCCCAATCCTCGACATCGAATAGAAAACGCGTTCCCTCGGGGCGTTCCTGCGGAAGGCCCGAGACGATGCCGGTCACGACGATGTCCTGGCCCTCCATCGCGAGCGGCAGCGCCTCGGCGAGCCGCAGCTCCGCGCGCCAGGCCGCGTAGCCGAAGCCCAGGGCGAGCCCGCTCGCGAGCGCGAGCAGCGCACCGGCGAGCGGCCGGCGCGCGGCGAGGCGCCACGCGAGCGCGCCCGCCAGCCCGAGGAGCGCCCAGCGCGCCTCGGGAAGCGAGCCTTGCTGCTGGAGAAGGAAGGCGCCGGCGACGAACGCCAGCGCGAAGAGCCGCATCCCGTCCTAACGCGACGGGCGCGGCGAAAGGCTACGGCGTGTCGCCGCTCGGCTTCAGGTTCTTCTTCTTCGGGTCCGGCTCCGAGGACGTGGTCGCGCGGCCCTTGTCGGCGGCGCTCTTCACCGCGAGCGAGCTGTCCGGATGGGCGGGCGCCGGCGGATCGCTCGCCGGGAACGACTCGTCCACCGCCTCGTCGATCAGGCGCTCTTCGTGCGCGTCCTCGTCGGTGCGGCCGGCACGCGGCGGCGGCACCTGGCTGCCGTCCAGTCTCGCCGGATTGGGCATGCGGTCGCGCGGGGGCTTCGGTTGCCGATTCGCCATGGGTCCTCCTCGCCGTTCGGGCAATCCCGGATGGACAGGGACCGCGCCATTCGGTTCGCTACAATCGGCCGATGGTCCCCGACTACTGGGCGCAGGCGAAGGCGGAGCTCGCGCGCCGCGACAAGGTGTTGCGCAAGTTCATCCGCAAGTTCCCCGATGCGGAGCTGCGCACGCGCGGCGACGCGTTCCAGACCCTCGCCCGCTCGATCGTGGGGCAGCAGATCTCGGTGAAGGCGGCGCAATCGATCTGGGCGCGGTTCGCCGCGGCGGCCGGGGCGATCGAGCCGGCGAGCGTCGTCGCGATGCCGGTCGAGACGCTGCGTGCGTGCGGCCTCTCGTCGCAGAAATCGCTCTACGTGAAGGACCTCGCGACCCAATTCCATACCGGAGCGATCCGGCCGCGCCGCTGGCCGCGCATGAAGGACGAGGCGATCATCGAGGACCTGGTGCGCGTGAAGGGCATCGGCCGCTGGAGCGTCGAGATGTTCCTCATCTTCCACCTCATGCGTCCCGACGTGCTGCCGGTGGACGACCTGGGCCTGCGCCGCGCGATGGAGCGCGCCTACAACGACGGCGAGCCGCTCACCCGGGACGAGATGCGCGAGCTCGCCGCCGCCTGGTCGCCGTGGAGCTCGGTCGCCACCTGGTACCTCTGGCGTTCCCTCGACCCGGTGAGCTTCTGAAAAGCGGTCAGATCCCTTTTCTTCACCCGGTCGAAACCCAATCTGCAGAAAAGGGATCTGACCCCTTTTTCGGTTGATGCAATCGACTCTCTTCGACGCGCCGGCATCGCTTCCCAACGGGCTCGCCTTCGTCGCCGAATTCCTCTCGCCCGAGGAGGAGCGCGCCTTGCTCGAGGCGATCCGCGGACTGGAGCTTCACGAGGCGCAGTACAAGGAATACACCGCGAAGCGGCGCATCGCGAGCTTCGGCGCGGAATACGACTTCGGCGAGAACGAGCTCAAGCCGGCGCCCGGGCTTCCGTCGTTCCTCGTGCCGGTGCGGTCGCGAGTCGCCGCGTGGCTCGGGCTCCAGGCGGATGCGTTCACGCACGCGCTGGTGAGCGAGTACCGCGCCGGCACGCAGCTCGGCTGGCATCGCGACGTGCCGGAGTTCGAGGTCGTGGCCGGCGTCTCGCTCCTCGGCGATGCGCGCATGCGCTTCCGCCCGTGGCCGCCGACCAAGGGCGCCGCGATCTTCGCGCTGGACCTGCCGCCGCGCTCGGCCTACGTCCTGCGCGACGAGGTGCGCTGGCGCTGGCAGCACAGCGTGGAGGCCACGCAGGCGCTGCGCTACTCGATCACGTTTCGAACAAGGGTGAAAGGGAAGTGAGCACAAGGACTCCTTCGCACTCGAGGGAACCCTCGGCGATGAACGTGAATGCTCCCTCCCCCTCGGGAGAGGGCCGCGGCGGGGGTCGATCGATCGAGGCGATCCTTTTCGACCTCGGCGGCGTGCTGATCGAGCTCGACTGGGACCGCGTGTTCGAGCACTGGGCGTCGTGCTGCGATGCGGATGCGGCGGCGCTTCGCGGGCGCTTCTCCTTCGATGCGCCCTACGAGCGCCACGAGGTGGGCGAGATCAGCGCACGCGAGTACTTCGAGGCGCTGCGCCGATCGCTCGGCATCGACATCTCCAACGACGAGTTCCGCGCCGGCTGGGAGCGCGTGTTCGCGGGGCGCATCGAGCCGACCCTCGAGCTGGTGCGCCGCATCGATCCGGCGATGCCGCGCTACATCTTCAGCAACACCAACGCGGCGCACCATGCGGCCTGGGCGCACGACTACGCCGAGGTTCTGGCCGCGTTCCGGCGCACGTTCACTTCGTACGAGCTGGGCGTGCGCAAGCCGGAGCGTGAGGCGTTCGAGCGGATCGCCCGCGAGATCCATGTGCCGGTGGAGCGCATCCTCTTCCTCGACGACACCGAGTCGAACGTCGCGGGGGCGCGTCGCGCGGGGCTTGCCGCGGTGCACGTGCGATCTCCCGGGGACGTCGAGGAAGCGCTGCGTCCCTGGCTTCGCGCCGGATAACTCCGACACCGGGACGCGGGCCGCATCGACATTTCGTCGCGGCAGGCCCACGAGCTGGTTCGAGGCGACTAGCGGCGGCACGCGCGTTTCGTGCACGGGCTTCTTGATGCGAGGCCACGATCGGCGGCATGCGTGCCGCCCGGCCTTTCCGCCTCTCGATCGCCCTGTTCGTCGCGAGCGCGGCGTGCGGGTTGCCGGCCGACGCGACCGTGCTCTACAAATCGATCGGCCCGAACGGCGTGGTGCAGTTCTCCGACACGCGACCCGAGACCGGCGTGGTCGTGGAGGAGCGCATCGTGAGCGCGGCCTCCGATGGCGCGCCGATCCTCGGCACGGCGGATGGCGTGTCGCTTTTCGGCTTCGAGAATCCCCTCGAGCTCGCGGCCGACAACGGCCTCGAGCTGGACGATGCGCTCGCGAAGGCGAACGCGCAGGTGGACCTCGCCGAGCATGCCCTCGCGCTCGCGCGCGCTTCGGCCTGGACGCGGCAAGAGGGCCTGCGCCTCCAGACCTGGCACCGCGCGGAAGGCGAGGCCAGCGCGTCGCCTTCTACGAGCGCAACCTCGAAGCCGCGCGCTCCAACCTGCTCGCCCTCATGAAAAGGGGACAGACCCCGTTTTCTCTTAGGCGGAACGCGCAACCCGCCACCCAGGTCGCCGCGGCCGCCGTAAGCCCACCCACCCCGTTCCGCCAATAAGAAAACGGGGTCCGTCCCCTAGACGAGGCGACCGTCGGCGAGGCGGAGCGTGCGGTCCATGCGGCCCGCGAGGTCGGGATCGTGGGTGACCATCACGAATGCCGCGTCGTGGCGGCGATTGAGCTCGAGGATCAGCTCGAAGACGCGCGCGGCGTTCTCGCGGTCCAGGTTGCCGGTGGGCTCGTCGGCAAGCACGCAGGCGGGTTGCGTGACGAGCGCGCGCGCGACGGCGACCCGCTGGCGCTCGCCGCCGGAAAGCTCGCCGGGCCGATGCGCGACGCGATGCGCGAGCCCCACCTCCTCGAGCATCGCCGCCGCGCGCTTGCGGCACTCGTCGGGCGGCGTGCGGCGGATCACGAGCGGCATCGCGACGTTCTCGAGCGCGGAGAACTCGGGCAGCAGGTGGTGGAACTGGTAGACGAAGCCGAGCGCGCGGTTGCGCAGCTTCCCCTGCTCCGCCGGCCCGAGCGCGAGCAGGTCCTCGCCGAGGAGCGTGACGCTTCCGCCGGACGCGCGGTCGAGCCCGCCCAGCAGGTGCAGCAGCGTGCTCTTGCCCGACCCCGAGGCGCCCACGATCGCGAGCGACTCGCCGCGCCGGATGTCGAGGTCCACGCCGTTCAACACCGGCACCGCGACCTCTCCCATGCCGTAGGTCTTGGAGAGCCCGCGGCACGAGAGCACGGCCTCATTCATAGCGCAGCGCCTCCGCGGGATTGACGCGCGAGGCCCGCCAGCTCGGGTAGATCGTCGCGACGAACGAGAGCACCAGCGAGACCAGCGCGACGGACACCACGTCCTGCCAGTGCACCGCGGACGGCAGCTCGCTGATGTAGTACACGTCGCTCGACAGGATGTGGAAGTGGAAGGTGCGCTCCAGGAACGGCACCACCACGTCGATGTTGCTCGCGAGGAGGAGCCCTGCGATCACGCCGATCGCCGTCCCGATCACCCCGATGATGGCGCCCTGCACCACGAAGATCTTCATGATGCTCGCGGGCGCCGCGCCCAGCGTCCTCAGGATCGCGATGTCCGGGTGCTTGTCGGTCACCACCATCACCAGCGTGGAGACCAGGTTGAAGGCCGCCACCGCGATGATGAGCGTGAGGATGATGAACATCATGCGCTTCTCGATCTGGATCGCGCGGAAGTAGTTGGCGTTCTGCTGCGTCCAGTCGGTGACGTAGAAATCGCCGCGCAGCGTGCGGCCGAGGTCGCGCGCGACCTGCGGAGCGCGGTCGATGTCCGAGACCCTGAGCCGGATGCCGCTCACGCGCTCGTCCATGCGATACAGCACCTGGGCGTCGCGCATGTCGATCAACGCGAGCGCGTTGTCGTACTCGTTGTGGTCGAGGCGGAAGATGCCCACCACGGTGAACTGCTTGAGCCGCGGCAAGAGCCCCGCGGGCGTCACCTGCCCCTCGGGCGCGATGAGGGTCACGCGGTCGCCCACGCCGAGCTGCAGGGCGCGCGCGATGCCCACGCCGATCACGATGCCGAAACCGCCGGGCTCGAGGCTCTCGAGCTTCCCCGCCACCATGTGCTCGCCGAAATCGGCGACGGTCGCTTCGAGCTCCGGCACCACGCCGCGCACGTACACGCCGCGCACGGAGCCTCCCGCCGAGAGCAATCCCTGCCCCGACACGAACGGCGCCGCGGCGACCACCTCGCGATCGCCCTTCACCGTCTGCATCAGGCCCTGCCATCCCTCGATCCCGCGCTCGCCGCCCAGCACCTGCACGTGCGCCGCGGCGCCGAGGATGCGCGCGCGAATCTCCTTCTCGAAGCCGTTCATCACCGACATCACCGTGATGAGCGCGGCGATCCCGAGCGCGATGCCGGCCATCGACACCATCGAGATGAAGGAGACGAACTGGGTACGGCGCTTGGCGCGGGTGTAGCGCAGGCCGACGAAGAGCTCGAAGGATCTCTGCAAGGGATGGGATAATCCAAGGGACCGGCTCGCGCATTATCTCAGTAATGCGCGAGGCCCATGATCTCCATGCCGCTCGACCTCCTCGTTCCCGACCTGCTGCCGCCGCCGGATGCGCCCGCCGCCATGCGGGAGGCGCGCGTGCGCGCCTTGGAACGATGGCTCGTGCGCGCGGACCTCGAGCGCTCGCCGGCGGTCGGCGCCGCCGCCTGGCTCGCCGCGCGCTTCGGCCTCGCCGAGCCCGTCCCCTACGCCGCCGTCGCGCTCGCGGGAGAATCGCAGGCGCGTCCCGGCGAGTGGCTGCGCGCCGATCCCGTGCACCTGCGCATCGAGGGCGATTCGGTGGTGGTGCTCGATCCCTCGGTGCTGGGGCTGCAGCGCGAGGAGGCCGAGGCGCTCGCCGCCGCGTTGCATCGCCATTTCGCCGCGGACGGGTTGCGCTTCCACGCGGCCGAACCGCATCGCTGGTACGTCGAGGTGCCCGAAGGCGAGCGGCCGAAGACGGTCGCGCTCGAAGCGGTACGCGGCCGCGATGCGTTCGGGCGCCTGCCGGGCGGCGGCACGGCGATCCGGTGGCGCTCGGCGATCACCGAGGCACAGATGGTGCTCTCCGCGCACGAGGTGAACGCGCGGCGCGAGGCGCAGGGCCGTCCCGTCGCGAACAGCGTCTGGTTCTGGGGCGAGGGGCGTACGCCCGAGCGCGTAGAGAAGCCCTACGTGCTGGTCCTCGCGCACGATCCGTTCGCGCGCGGGCTGGCACGCCTCTCCGGCGCGGAGCTGCAGGCGCCGCCCGCCTCGCTCGCGCAGGTGGACCTGGTCGCCGAATCGCGCTGGGCGCTCGTCGTGCTCGACGACCTCGCCTCGCCGCTCGCACGCCTCGACCTCGATGCGTGGGCGAAGGCCGCGGCGCGCTTGGACGAGCACTGGTTCCAGGAGCTCGGAAAGGCGATCGATCGCTTCGGCGCGGTGCGGCTGGTGCTGCCGCGTGCGGGCGACACCTTGATCGCGAACCTCCTTCCCGCCGCGCGCCGCCGCTGGTTGCGCCGCGCACGTCCGCTCGCCTCCCATGCCTGAGATCGTCGCCCGTCCCGTCGACGAGCCGGCGTGCGCGCGGTTGATCGCCGCGGGATGCGACGCGCGCCTTGCGCGCCTCTTCGCCGCGCGCGGGGTCGCATCGAAGGAGGAGCTGGAGACGACGCTCAAAGCGCTCGCCGCACCGGCCGGGCTCGCGCACGTGGAGGACGCCGCTCGCCTGCTCGCCGATGCGATCGAGCGTGCCGAGCGTCTCCTGGTGATCGCCGACTACGACGCCGATGGCGCCACCGCGTGCGCGCTCGCCGTGCGGGCGTTGCGCGGGCTCGGTGGGCACGTCGGGTACCTGGTTCCCAACCGCTTCGAGCACGGCTACGGGCTCACGCCGGAGATCGCGCGCGAGGCGGCGAAGCGCTCGCCCGCGATCCTCGTCACGGTCGACAACGGCATCGCCGCGCTGGAAGGCGTGGCGGAAGCGAACCGCCTGGGCATGCGCGTGCTGGTCACCGACCACCATCTTCCCGGTGCGCAACGGCCCGACGCGGCGTGCATCGTCAACCCGAACCAGGCCGGCTGCGGCTTCCCGAGCAAGCACCTCGCGGGCGTGGGCGTGATCTTCTACGTGATGCTCGCGCTGCGTGCCGAGATGCGCCGGCGCGGCGCCTTCGCCTCGCGCGCGGAGCCGAACCTCGCGGAGCTCCTCGACCTCGTCGCGCTCGGCACCGTGGCCGACGTCGCGCGGCTCGACGCGAACAACCGCATCCTCGTCGCGCAGGGCATCGCCCGCATCCGCGCCGGTCGCGCGTGCGCGGGCATCGCGGCGCTGCTCGAGGTCGCCGAACGCGATCCCCGACAAGCGGGCACCTACGAGCTCGCCTTCTCGATCGGCCCGCGGCTCAACGCGGCGGGGCGGCTGCAGGACATGTCGCTCGGCATCGAGTGCCTGCTCGCCGACGAGCGCGCCGCCGCCCTGGAAATGGCGACGCGGCTCGACGCGTTGAACCGGGAGCGGCGCGAGATCGAGGTCGAGATGCAGGAGTCGGCGCTCGCGATGCTCGCCTCCATCGAGGCGGGCGATGCATACACGCTCTCGATCCATCGCGAGGACTGGCACGCAGGCGTCGTGGGGCTCCTCGCCTCGCGCCTGAAGGACCGTTTCCATCGCCCCGTGTTCGCCTTCGCCGCCGATGCGCCCGGCAAGCTCAAGGGCTCCGGACGATCGGTCCCGGCGCTGCACCTTCGCGACGCGCTCGATCTCGTCGACAAGCGCTCGCCCGGCGTGCTCGAGCGATTCGGCGGCCATGCGGCGGCGGCCGGCGTCACGGTGGCGCGCGAGAAGCTGGAAGCCTTCCGCGCCGCATTCGAAGCGGTCGCGCGCGAGCGGCTCACGCCGGCGGACTTGCTACTGCGCATCGAGTGCGACGGCGAGCTCGCCGAGGCGGACGTGAGCCTCGATTTCGCGCGCGTGCTGCGCGAGCAGGTGTGGGGCCAGGGATTCGCCGAGCCGCGCTTCGCCGGCACTTTCGCGGTCGAGTCGCAGCGCGTGGTGGGCGAGAAGCACCTCAAGCTCACGCTCGGCTTCGCCGGCCGCCGCATCCCGGCCATCCGCTTCGGCATCCCGGACGCCCTCCCCCCCTCCATCCGCGCCGTCTACCGCCTCGACGTGAACGAGTACCAGGGCGCGAGCTCGCTGCAGCTGGTGATCGAGCACGTCGGGGACGTACCCCGTTTTCCGCAAGAGCGAACGGGCGTTCCGCCTAAGAGAAAACGGGGTACGTCCCCGGTATAATCGCCGGTTTGCGCACCACGATCGCCGCCATGGAAGCCGACCGACTCAACGCCATCGAGAACAACCTCCATGGGCTCACCGCGCGCGCGGCGGAGCTCCGGAGGTATCTTTGACTACGACGCGAAGAAGTCGCGGCTGATCGAGGTCGCGCGCACGCTCGAGGACCCGAACATCTGGTCCGACGCGAAGCGCGCGCAGGACCTCGGCAAGGAACGGCGCACGCTCGAGGAAGCGGTCGGCACGCTCGAGCGCATCGACACCGGCCTCAAGGATTCGGGCGAGCTCTTCGCGCTCGCGAAGGCGGAAAGCGACGACGCGACCCTCGTCGCGGTCGAGGGCGACGTGAAGGAAGTGGAGAAGCTCGTCGCCGACATGGAGTTCCGGCGCATGTTCGCCGACCCCATGGATCCCAACAACTGCTTCGTGGACATCAACGCGGGCCAGGGTGGCACCGAGGCGCAGGACTGGGCGCAGATGCTGCTTCGCATGTACACGAAGTACTCCGACCGCCGCGGCTTCCGGGTGGAGCTCGTGGAGGAGAGCGAGGGCGAGGTCGCGGGATTGAAGAGCGCCTCCATCAAGGTGAGCGGGCCGTACGCCTACGGGTACCTGCGCACCGAGACCGGCATCCACCGCCTCGTCCGCAAGAGCCCGTTCGACTCCAACGCGCGGCGCCACACCTCGTTCGCGAGCGTGTTCGTGTATCCCGAGGTGGACGAGTCGATCGAGATCGAGATCAACCCGGCGGACCTGCGCGTGGATACCTACCGCGCCTCGGGCGCCGGCGGTCAGCACGTGAACCGCACCGACTCGGCGGTGCGCATCACCCACGTTCCCACCGGCGTCGTGGTCGCTTCGCAGAACGACCGCTCGCAGCACAGGAACCGCGCCGAGGCGATGGCGATGCTCAAATCCAAGCTCTACGAGCTGGAGCTGCGCAAGAGGAACGAGCAGAAGCAGGCGCTCGAGGACAGCAAGAGCGACATCGGCTGGGGCCACCAGATCCGCTCGTACGTGCTCGACCAGTCGCGCATCAAGGACCTGCGCACCAACGTCGAGGTGGGCAACACCCAGGCGGTGCTCGACGGCGCCCTGGACGACTTCATCACCGCGAGCCTCAAGCAGGGAGTGTAGAGATGGCGAACGACAACAACGCGAAAACGCCGGCCGAGCCGCCGCAGGACGAGAACCAGATCATGGCGGAACGCCGCGCCAAGCTCGCGCGGCTGCGCGCCGAGGGCCATGCCTACCCGAACGACTTCCGCCGCGAGGACCTCGCGGGCGACCTCGCCCGCGCGCACGCGGAGAAATCGAAGGAGCAGCTGGAGAGCGAGAAGCCCAAGGCGAAGGTCGCCGGACGCATGCTCCTCAAGCGCGTGATGGGCAAGGCCTCCTTCGCCACGCTGCAGGACATGAGCGGGCGCATCCAGGTGTACGTCAACAACGACGTCACGGGCGCCGAGGCGCACGAGGCGTTCAAGCACTGGGACCTCGGCGACATCGTGGGCGTGGAAGGCCCGGTCTTCAAGACAAACAAAGGCGAGCTTTCGATCCACGCGACGAAGATCCGGCTCCTCTCGAAATCGCTGCGCCCGCTGCCGGAGAAGTTCCACGGCCTCACCGACATGGAGCAGCGCTACCGGCAGCGCTACGTGGACCTCATCGTGAACCCGGAGTCGCGCCGCGCCTTCGAGATCCGCTCGAAGCTCGTGCAGGCGATCCGCGAGTTCTTCGTCGCGCGCGGCTACCTCGAGGTCGAGACGCCGATGATGCAGCCGATCCCGGGCGGCGCGGCGGCGCGCCCGTTCAGGACCCACCACAACGCGCTCGACATGGACCTCTACCTGCGCATCGCGCCGGAGCTCTACCTCAAGCGCCTGGTGGTGGGCGGCCTAGAGAAGGTGTTCGAGATCAACCGCAATTTCCGCAACGAGGGCATCTCGACGCGCCACAACCCCGAGTTCACGATGCTCGAGTTCTACGAGGCCTACCAGGACTACCACTACCTGATGGACCTCACCGAGGCGCTGCTGCGCGAGTGCGCGGCGAAAGTGCTCGGCACGACGTCGCTCGCCTACCAGGGCGCGGCGGTGGACCTCGGCAGGAAGTTCGACCGCCTCACGATGGCCGAGGCGATCAACAAGTACAACCCCGGCTATCCGCTGCACGCGCTCTCCGACCCGCACTACCTCAAGGCCGCGCTCGCGCCCTTCGACGTCGAGGTGTTCGCGACCGACGGCGTGGGGCTGCTGCAGTTGAAGCTCTTCGAGGCGACCACCGAGGAGAAGCTCGTCGACCCCACGTTCATCGTGGCGCACCCCGTGGACGTCTCGCCGCTCGCGCGCGCGAACGACCGCGATCCCTCGGTCACCGATCGCTTCGAGCTCTTCATCACCGGCCGCGAGATCGCCAACGGCTTCTCCGAGCTGAACGACCCCGAGGACCAGGCCGCGCGCTTCGCCGCGCAGGCGAAGGCCAAGGAAGCGGGCGACGAGGAGGCGATGTACTACGACGCCGACTACATCCGCGCGCTCGAGTACGGGCTTCCGCCGACCGCCGGCGAAGGCATCGGCATCGACCGGCTGGTGATGCTCTTCACCGACAGCCCGTCGATCCGCGACGTGATCCTCTTCCCGCAGCTCAAGGCCGCGGAGGGCTGAGCGAGCGAGGGCAGCCGTGCTATCGTTTGCGCACCCCGTCTCCACGAGCCCGGAGGAAACATGAATCGCGCCCGTCGCATCCTCGCCGCCGCCGTCGCCGCCTTCGCCGGCACGCTCTTCATGGCCGATGCATCCGCCGCGTGCAAGGAGTGCGGCAGCGTCGTGAACCTGAGGAAGATCGAGAAGGAAGGGGAAGCGAGCGGCGCCGGCGCCGTGATCGGCGGCATCGCCGGCGGCGTGCTCGGCCACCAGATCGGCAGCGGCCGCGGCAACACGGTGGCGACCGTCGCGGGCGCGGCGGGCGGAGCCTACGCCGGCCACGAGATCGAGAAGAACCGCAACAAGACGGTCACGTACCAGGTCGTGGTGAAGATGGAGGACGGCAGGACGCGCTACTTCGACTACCGGGAGCCGACCAGCTTCCACATGGGCGACCCGGTGAAGATCGTCGACCACCGGCTCACGCACCGATAGGCCCGCCGCGCCGCCGCGCCCGGCCCGGGATTCCGGCGTACCCGTGAACGATTCGCTCTTCCACGTCCTCCTCGTCGCCGGAACGCTCGCCGCCGTCTCGCCCGTGCTGCTGGTCCTCGGCCGCCTGCGCGGCGCCGAGCAGCGGGCGCTCGCCGAGGCGAGCAGCGCGCGCGACCGGCTGCACGACGCGCTCGACGGCTCCAACCTCGCGGTGTTCGACTGGGACACCTCCGGCGGCAACTCCATCCACCTGAGCCCGACCTGGCGCGCGATGCTGGGCTACGAGCCGGCGGAGACGCGCTGCACCGCGCAGGAGCTCTTCTCGCTGGTCCATCCCGACGACGTGAAGCACGTGCGCGACGCGGCGGTCGCCGCGCTGAAGGGCATCACCCCGCGCTACGACAACATCCATCGCGTGCGCCGCGCGGACAACACGTACATCTGGATCCAGAGCCGCGGCAAGATCACCTCGCGCGACTCGCGCGGATGGGCCCTGCGCTTCGCCGGCACCAACGCGGACATCAGCGCTCGCGTCGCCGCCGAGGAGCGCCTGAAGGAGCGTGAGATGCAGCTGCGCCAGCTGATCGACACGATGCCCGCCGCGATCGTGGTGTTCGGCACGGACGAGCGCGTTCTCTTCCACAATCGCGCCTACCTCGAGCTCACGGGGCTCTCCGCCGAGGCGGTGAACGGCCGGCGCATGAAGGAGGTGAGCGGCGAGGCGATGTACGCGAAGATCGAGCCGCACGTGCACGCCGCGCTCGAGGGCCGCACCGCGCGCTTCGAGCAGCAGGTGATGGATCCGATGGGCCGCACGGTGGACCTCGAGGTGGTGTACATGCCGCTGCGCGACACGAACGGGCGCGTCACCGCCGCGATCACCGTGCGCTTCGACATCACGCGCCTCAAGGACCTCGACCGCATGAAGGACGGCTTCGTCGCCGTGGCGAGCCACGAGCTGCGCACGCCGCTCACCTCGATGCGCGGCTCGCTCGGCCTGCTGCAGGGCGGCGTGGCGGGCGAGCTGAGCGACGAGGCGCAGGGGCTGGTCACGATCGCCATGCAGAACTGCGAACGGCTGGTGCGCCTCGTGAACGACCTCCTCGACCTGGAGAAGATCACCTCCGGCCACGGCGCCTTCCGCATCGCGCTCCTCGAATGGCCCGCGGTGCTTCGCCAGGCGATCGAGTCGAGCCGCGGCTTCGTCGAGTCCTACGGCGTGAGGTTCGATCTCGAGCCGCCGCAGGAATTGCGCGTGCGTGGCGACGAGGACCGCCTGGTCCAGGTGCTCGCGAACCTGCTCTTCAACGCGGCGAAGTTCTCCCCGCGCGGCTCGGTGGTCACCGTGAGCGCGAAGCCGCTCGCCGACAGCTGGGTGCGCACCTCGGTGCGCGATCGCGGCCCCGGCATCCCCGAGCATTTCCGCAGCCGCATCTTCCAGCGCTTCGCCCAGGCCGACATGGGCGAGGACCGCCGCGCCGAAGGCAGCGGCCTCGGCCTCGCGATCAGCCGCGACATCGTCGAGCGGCTCGGCGGGCGCATCGGGTTCAACGCCGCGCCCGGCGGTGGGACCGAGTTCTGGTTCGACCTTCCGGGCACCACGGAAAAGGTCACGGCATGAGCACACAGCACCTGAAGCGCATCCTCCTCGTCGACGACCAGCGCGACATCCGCTCCATCGTCGGGCTCGCGCTCGGCAAGATCGGCGGCTTCCAGGTGAAGGTCTGCGAGTCCGGCGAGGAGGCCCTGGCGAACGCGGACGCGTTCGCGCCCGACCTCCTGCTCCTCGACCTGAGCATGCCGGTGCTGGACGGCGTGGGGACGCTGAAGGCCCTGCGCGCGCGCGGGCTCGCGGCGCCGGCGATCTTCTTCACCGCGCGGCTCAAGCCCGAGGACGTGGGACGCTACCGCGAGCTGGGCGTGCTGGGCGTGATCCCGAAGCCCTTCGATCCGCTGAAGCTCGGCGCGCAGCTGCGCGAGCTGTGGGAGAAGCGCCCGCAAAGCTGAGCTCTGGAAGAAGTGGAAAGAGCGCGGCGAAAGGAAATCACGCCGGGGCGCCCGCCGGGGCGCGCTCCCGCCGCGCGATGCGCGCCTCGAGGTCGTGCTCTCCGGAAGCGGTCACCTCCACCCGGACGATGTCGCCCGGCACGAGCCCGCGCGCTCGGGCGATGCGCACCACGCCGTCGATCTCCGGCGCGTCGGCGGCGCTGCGGCCCACCGCGACCTCGTCGGATACCTCGTCCACCAGCACGTCGAGCGTTCGCCCGACCTTTCGCCGGAGCTTCTCGCGGCTGATCTGCGCCTGGACCTGCATGAATCGCGCACGCCGTTCTTCCTTCACTTCCTGGGCGATCGCGTCGGGCAAGGCGTTCGCCTTCGCGCCTTCCACCGGCGAGTAGGCGAAGCAGCCCACGCGATCGAGGCGCGCCTCGCGCAGGAAATCGAGCAGCGCCTCGAACTCCGCCTCGGTCTCGCCCGGGAAGCCGACGATGAAAGTGGAGCGCAGCGTGATGTCGGGGCACGCGGCGCGCCACGCGGCGATGCGCTCGAGGTTCTTCTCCGAGCTCGCGGGCCGCTTCATGAGCTTGAGGATGCGCGGGCTCGCGTGCTGGAACGGCACGTCGAGGTAGGGAAGGATGCGGCCCGCGCTCATCAGCGCGATCACCTCGTCCACGTGCGGATAGGGATAGACGTAGTGCAGCCGCACCCAGGCGCCGAGCGAGCCGAGCGCCGCGCAAAGCTCCGTCATGCGCGTCTTCAACGGTCGCCCGCCCCAGAACCCGGTGCGGTACTTCACGTCGACGCCGTAGGCGCTCGTGTCCTGCGAGATCACGAGGAGCTCCTTCACGCCCGCGGCGACGAGCTTCTCCGCCTCCGCCATCACTTCGCCCACCGGACGGCTCGCGAGGTCTCCGCGCATCGAGGGGATGATGCAGAACGTGCACCGATGGTTGCAGCCCTCGGAGATCTTGAGGTAGGCGTAGTGGCGCGGCGTGAGCTTGATGCCCTGCGGCGGCACGAGGTCGGTGAACGGGTCGTGCGGCTTGGGCAGATGCGCGTGCACGTGCGCCATCACCTCGTCCTTCGCATGGGGGCCGGTGACCGCGAGCACGCTCGGGTGCGCCTTCTCGACCACGTCGCCCTTCGCGCCGAGGCAACCGGTGACGATCACCCTGCCGTTCTCCGCGAGCGCCTCGCCGATGGCGTCGAGCGATTCGCGCACCGCGGCGTCGATGAAGCCGCAGGTGTTCACGACCACGAGGTCCGATCCCTCGTAGCTCCGGGCGATGTCGTAGCCTTCCGCGCGCAGCTGCGTGAGGATGGCCTCGGAGTCGACCAGCGCCTTGGGGCAGCCGAGGCTGACGAAGCCGACACGCGGCGCCCCTTTGGGGACAGACCCTGGTGTCGCCTTTGCATTAGGGACAGACCCTGGTGTCGCCTTTGCGTTGGGGACAGACCCTGGTGTCGCCTTTGCGTTGGGGACAGACCCTGGTGTCGCCTTTGCGTTGGGGACAGACCCTGGTGTCGCCTTTGCTTGGTTCAGGGTCTGTCCCCGGCTTTCCTGTCCCCGGCTTTCCTGTCCCCGGCTTTCCTGCCTTCGGTTTTCTTTCACGCTCACTTCGCCTTGCGTCCCTTCTTCGCGCCGCCTTTGGGCGCCGCCTTCGGCTTCACCTTCGGCTCCTCGCCGGGCGCGGGCGGCGTACCGGGCGTGTACGGGAAGCCCGAGAAGAGCTTCAGCGCCTGGCTGCGCAGCTCCTCCTGCATGTCGATCACCGCCTTCGCGCCCTTCTCGAGGTAGCCGCCCATCACGTTGGGGATCTTCTGCTGCTGCGAGACGAACTGCGCCCACGCCTCGCCCGGCATCTTCGGCAGGTCGCCATAGAGCGACTGCGCCTGCTCCTGGAAGCGCTTCTGCGCCTCGTGGAAGGCGAGGATCGAGCGCTCGAGGTACGAGCCCATGAGGCCCTGCATCGCGTGCCCGTAGTAGCGGATGATGTTCGCGAGCATGTCGGTGGAGAACATCGGCACGCCGCCCGATTCCTCCTCGAGGATGATCTGCAGCAGGATCGCGCGCGTGAGGTCCTCGCCGGTCTTCGCGTCCTGCACCTGGAACTCCTTGTACTGCAGCACCAGCTCCTTCACCTCCGCGAGCGTGATGTAGGCCGACGTCTCCGTATCGTAGAGGCGCCGGTTCGGATATTTCTTGATGATGCGGGGCGATGCCATGGCGGATTCCTCGCGCGGATGCTGCGCTACATCAATGCGGGCTTGTGCACCGCCCGCTCGCCGCGCCGGACGGCGCGGTCAAATGGTTCATTTTATTGCAATTTCACGTCCTGTTGCATTGCGCATGCAACGCTTTGGTGCAATGCATCAAAAAGCCCTTGACACGGCAAACACCCATTCCTAGAATGGAATTGTTGCGGCGCACCATCGGACCTCGCAGTCACCCACCCGGTCCGTGGGAAGCGCCGCCGGCAACCCGAGGAGCACCGCCATGGCAACCACGATCGCGAATCCGATTTCCGAGCTCTCCGCGGCGACGGTGGACGCGGCCGCGCGCCTCGCCAAGGTCTCCATGGACAGCGCCGAGCGCGCCATCGCGGTGCAGCTCGAATACGCCAAGGGCGCGTTGAGCCAGGCCACGCTGAACGCGAAGGCGCTCGCCGGCGCGAAGGACGTGCAGGAGCTGATGGCCCTGCGCAGCCGCATCGCCGAGAACACGCTCGAGAACCTGATGGGCTACTCGCGCAGCCTCTACGAAGTCGCTTCCGAGGCGCAGAGCGAGCTATCGAGGCTCGCCGAGGAGCGCATGAGCTCCTTCCAGCGCGCGGTCACCGAGAGCGTGGACCAGGCGGCGAAGACGGCCCCCGCCGGCGGCGACCTCGCCGCGGCGGCGATCAAGTCCTCGCTCGCCGCGACCACCGCCGCGTTCGACACCTTCACCAAGGCCGCGAAGCACGTCGCGAGCTTCACCGACGCGGGCGTGCGCGGCGCGGGCAACGGCAAGGCGAGGAAGTGAGCGCCGCGGGGCCCGACCGAATTCAAGTCTCCTCCTCCTTTATCGCAAATTCCCAAGATTTGGATAAAGGTTCGAACCCCGGGCGTCAAACCCCGGGGTTTTTTTATTCGAAGAGGTAACGCGTCGAGATGGAGCCACGGATCGCGCTCGTGACCGGAGGCGTGGGCGGCATCGGCACGGCCGTGTGCAAGCGCCTCGCGGCCGACGGCCATTTCGTCGTCGCGAACTACGCCATTCCGGGCAGCGAGGAGCGCTGGCTCGAGGCGATGGCCGCGGTCGGCCTCAATGGCGAACGCACGGCGCTCGCGTTCGGCGACGTGACCGAATACGAGGCGATGGGCGAGATGGTGAAGCGCATCGAGGCCGACCACGGGCCCATCCAGATCCTCGTGAACTGCGCCGGCATCACGCGCGATTCCACCTTCCGCAAGATGACCCCGGAGCAATGGCGCGCGGTGCTCTCGACCAACCTCGACAGCGTCTTCAACGTGACGCGCCACGTGATCGACGGGATGATCGAGCGCGGCTGGGGCCGCATCATCAACATCTCGTCGGTGAACGCGGTGCGCGGCCAGTTCGGCCAGACCAACTACGCCGCCGCGAAGGCCGGCATCCTGGGCTTCACGAAATCGCTCGCGCAGGAAGTCGTGAAGAAGGGCGTCACCGTGAACGCCATCTCGCCGGGCTACGTGCAGACCGACATGGTGATGGCGATCCGCGAGGACGTGCGCAAGCAGATCGTCTCGCAGATCCCCGCGGGACGCCTCGCGATGCCGGAGGAAGTCGCCGACGCGGTCGCATTCCTCGCCTCCGAGAAGGCCGGTTACATCACCGGCACCAACCTCTCGGTGAACGGCGGATTGCACATGTACGCGTAATGACGTGGGGCGAGACCCCGGTTCATGCGCGCGCCGTCGCCGCAAGCCCTCGGCGGCTCACGACATCGGGCTCCGACCCCACGTCGCGCATGGATGCACCGCGATACATCTGCCAGAACTCGCACCGGCACTCCGCATCATAGGATGAAGCGGCGGAGCGGACGATGGCCTCGGGGCGATACGACATCATCATCATCGGCAGCGGGGCGGGCGGCGGCACGCTCGCATGGCGCCTCGCGCCGACCGGCAAGAAGATCCTCCTCCTCGAGCGCGGCGATTTCCTGAAGCGCGAGCGCGAGAACTGGGATCCCGAAGCGGTCTTCATCCAGGAGCGCTATCGGGCCCACGAGACCTGGCATGGCGGCGACGGCCGGGCGTTCAAGCCGGGCATCCAGTATTACGTGGGGGGCAACACCAAGGTCTACGGCGCGGCTCTCTTTCGCCTTCGCAAGGAGGACTTCGGCGAGATCCGGCATCACGGCGGCCTCTCCCCCGCGTGGCCGCTCGGATACGAAGACTTCGAGCCCTACTACACGGCGGCGGAGCAGCTCTACCACGTGCACGGCGAGCACGGCGTCGATCCCACCGATCCGCCCGCGAGCCGTCCCTACCCGCATCCTCCCGTCTCCCACGAGCCCGCCATCCAGCGCATCCACGATCGCATGGTCGAGCACGGCTACCATCCGTTTCCGTTGCCGCTCGGCATCCTCCTCGACGAGGAGAACGGGCGACCGCGCTACGACAGCGCCTGCGTGCGCTGCGATGCCTTCGACGGCTATCCGTGCCTGGTGAACGGCAAGGCGGACGCGCAGGTGATCTGCGTGGAGCCGGCGCTGAAGCATCCCAACGTGACGCTCCTCACGCGCGCGTACGTGAAGCGGCTGGAGACCGATGCGAGCGGGCGCACCGTGACGCACGTGCTGGTCGACCGCGATGGCACGGCCGAGGAATATTCGGCCGACCTCGTCGTGGTTTCGTGCGGCGCGATCAACTCGGCGGCGTTGCTGCTGCGCTCGGCGAGCGAGCGCCATCCGCACGGCCTCGCGAACGGCTCGGACATGGTGGGCCGCCATTACATGCGGCACAACAACTCCGCGTTGCTCGCCGTCTCGCGCGAGCGCAATCCCACCGTCTTCCAGAAGACGCTCGGCTTGAACGACTTCTACTTCGGCGCGGACGACTGGGACTATCCGCTCGGTCACATCCAGATGCTCGGCAAGTCGCACGGGCCCGCGATCCGCGCCGAGCTCCCCACGGCGATCCACTACCTTCCCGACATGCCGTTCGAGGAGATGTCGCGCCATGCGATCGACTTCTGGCTCATGTCCGAGGACCTGCCCGATCCGGAGAATCGCGTGACGCTCGATTCGGACGGCGGCATCGTGCTTCGCCTCGACGTGAACAACCGGGAGGCCCATGAGCGGCTCAAGCGCAAGCTCGAGGAGATGCTGCCGCGCATCGAATGCCATCCGCACCTCGTCGACCGCTCGATCTACCTCGGCCAGAACATCCCGATCGGAGGCACCGCGCACCAGTGCGGGACGCTGCGCTTCGGGCGCGACCCGAAGCTCTCGGTGCTCGACCTCGACTGCAAGGCGCACGAGCTGGACAACCTCTACGCGGTCGATGCCGGCTTCTTCGTCTCGGCGGGCGCGGTGAATCCCACGCTCACCATCATCGCGAACGCGCTGCGCGTGGGCGATCACCTGGCGGCGCGGCTGGGATGAGCTGCAGCCGGTGGCCGTCGGGATCGTGCTCGACGCGCCCATGCTTTACGTCGGCCTCCAGCACGAGGCTCGTCGCGGCGATGTCGTTCGCCGCCATCGCGGGGGCCGGGCGCCCCCGCGGGATGCGGTAGCCGAGAAGCTCGAGGCGCGGCAAGCGGTCGTCCGCGGCACGCAGCCCGACCACGTCCACCTCCGGAGCTTGGAGATCGTCCAGGCACGCCTGCTCCGCGCCGCGATTCAGCGATCGGCCATCGACGCAGAAACCGTACGCCGCATAGAAAGCCTCGCTCGCCGCGGCATCCGCCACCGCGATCGCCGAGTGGTCGATGCCGAGGAACGCGCCGCGCGCGCTGCGGTTGCGCCATCGCCCCGGCTCGTCATCACGGCGAAATTGCAGCAGCTCGAGTGGATGGCCGTCGGCGTCGCGGAACTTGAAGGCGCGCACGCCGCCGGTATTCGCGGGAAGGGTTTGCGGGCCGCCGCGCGAGATCGCCGCGAACCCCGCCTCGCTCCGCACGCGCGCATGGGCATCGTCCATGTCGACGACCACGATCGCGAAGTGCTGGAACCAGAGGTCGGCGCTGGTGCTGTCGGCCGGATAGGGACGTCCCGGCGGATCGCACTGCGCGAGCTCGATCTCCTCTTCGCCGAGCGTGAGCCGCAGCGACGTCGTGCGTCCCTCCGCGGCGCGTTCCTCCCTCGCCTCGCTTGCCGCTTCGAAGCCGAGCGCGCGGTACTGGCGCTCGGCGGCGGCGAGGTTCGAGACGACGAGGCGGATGCGCGCGATGCGCGGCACCCGCGTCATGGGCGTTGCGCGCCGCGGCGATTCAGGAAGATGGCATAGAGCGCCTGCGAGGCGCAGATGAACAGGCGATTCCGCGCGAGGCCGCCGAAAGCGATGTTGGACACGAGCGAAGGCACCAGGACCTTTCCGAGGAGCGCCCCGGAAGGCGAGATGCAGTGCACGCCGTCCGCCGCGCTCGACCACACGTTGCCGTCCTCGTCGACGCGCATGCCGTCGGCCGCGCCGGGCTGGACGCGGTGGAACACCCGCGCGTTCGAGAGGCGCTCGCCGCCGGCCGCCACGTCGAACACGCGGATGTGCTGCCTCGGCGCGGGATCGAAGAGCGTGCCCGTCTCCGCGACGTAGAGGCGCGACTCGTCCGGCGAGAAGCACAGGCCGTTCGGGCCGTCGAAGTCGTCGGCGACGAGCGCGAGCGACCCGCTCGACGGATCGAGGCGGTAGACCCCCGGCGGAAGCTCGGGCTCCGCGCGGCCGCCCTCGTAATCGGTCTGGATGCCGTAGTGCGGGTCGGTGAACCAGATCGTGCCGTCCGATTTCACCACCACGTCGTTGGGCGAGTTCAGCCGGCGGCCGCGGAAGCGATCGGCGAGCACCGTGATGCGCCCGTCGTGCTCGGTGCGGCGGACGGCACGCGCGCGGTGGCTGCACGACACGAGGCGCCCTTCGAGGTCGCGGTAGTGCCCGTTCTCGTAGTCGCACGGCGCGCGGAAGACGTCGACCCCGCCCGGCTCGCGCCAGCGCATCACGCGATCGTTCGGGATGTCGCTGAAGAGGAGCACGCGCTGGTCGCCGAACCACACCGGGCCCTCGAGCCAGCGGAAGCCGTCGGCGAGCTTCTCGAGCGGCGCGTTGTCGAGCACGTAGCGCCGGAAGAGCGGATCGAGGATCTCGAAGCCGCTCATGCGAAGCGGCATGGATCGCCGCGCGCCTCGTCGAGCTGCACCAGTATGAGGACCGCCGGCTCGTCACCCGCCGTTCCCGAGAGGTGCCCGCGGCGACCCCGCGCATCGGGACGGCAGCCCTGGTCCTCGCCGAACGAGATCTCGCCCGGTCCCATCTCCACGCGCTCCCCGTCCATGGTGACCACGTACCAGCGTCCCGAGAGCGGCACGATCCATTGCGGCTTCGGGTTTTCGTGCCACTCGCCCACCCAGCCGACCGGAAGCACGCTCAGGTTCACCGTCGCCACGCCGCGCTGCACCTCGTCCTGCCACTGCGGCGCCGCGCCCGGCATCGCCTTCATCGTGAAGCGCTCCAGGTGGCAGCGCTTCTGGTGGCTCACGCCGTTCGCGTCCACCCAGACGTGCCAGTACGGGATGCGCGGCCTAATGTCCATGGGCTTCGATCGAGTAGGCACTGCTCGCGGCGAGGGGATGCGCGAGCACGTCCGCGAGCGGTGCGGGATGCGTGCCCAGCACCACGAGGAGGAGCCCACCCGCCAACCCCAGGTTCTTGAGGAAGTCCCAGAAATGCGCGCGGCCCGGGCTCGCGTCGTTGGACCAGAAATCCGGATATTTCCAGAAGGCGTGGTAGAGGAGCGCGGTCACCACGCAGAAGAGCGCGAGCACCGCCGCGGCAAGGCGATCGTGCCAGTCGAGGACGATGCAGAACGGGGCGACGGTCTCGACGACGATGGCGCCCGCCAGCAGCGCGGGACCGCCGGGCACGAAGCTCGAGCTCGCCTGCTCGAGCGCGGACTTCCAGTGCATCACCTTGTCGAGCGCGCTGAACGGGAACAGCACGACGAGGAGGAGCCGCGCTCCGAACGACACGATGAGGGTCGCGTTCATCGGCGCGAGCCGCGGGCGTTCGATTCGGCTTCCGGCATCGTGTCCCCGGACATCGGTCTTTGCGTTTGCGGCGGCGCCAAATCAGGACATGTGCTGGCCGCCGTTGATGGCGATGTTGGCGCCGGTGACGAACGCCGCCTCGTCCGAAGCGAGGTAGGCGCAGAGGCCCGCGACCTCCTCGGGCTTGCCGAGCCGCCCGATCGGGATCTGCGGCAGGATCTTGGAGTCCAGCACGTCCTTCGGGATCGCGAGCACCATCTGGGTCCCGATGTAGCCGGGCGAGATGGTGTTCACCGTGACGCCCTTGCGCGCCACTTCCAGGGCGAGCGCCTTGGTGAAGCCGTGCATGCCGGCCTTCGCCGCCGAGTAGTTGGTCTGGCCGAAGGCGCCCTTCTGGCCGTTCACGCTGGAGACGTTGATCACGCGACCCCAGCCGCGCTCGACCATGCCGTCGACGATGGGCTTGGTCACGTTGAAGACGCTGTCGAGGTTGGTGCGCATGACCGCGTCCCAGTCGGGCTTGGTCATCTTCCTGAACGTCATGTCGCGCGTGATGCCGGCGTTGTTGATGAGGATGTCGATGGGACCGATCTCCTTGGCCACCCGGTCGACCATCTTCGCGCAGGCCTCGTAATCGGCCACGTCGCACGGATAGGCCGAGAAGTGGTAGTCGCGGTCGGCCATCTCCCTGAGCCACGCCGAGTACTTCACGTTGCCGGGCGAATAGGTGACGACCACCTTGACGCCCATGCGCGCGAGCTTCATGCAGATGGCCTCGCCGAGGCCGCCCATGCCCCCGGTGACGAGGGCGATGCGTTGCGTCATGTTCTTCTCCTCCTGCGGTTTTTCCCGCTCGCGACGGGCTACGCGCGCTCCTTCACGTAGCGGCCCGGGGCGGGCTCGATCGGCTTGTGCCGCGTGTCGCCCAGGCTGCGCCGCGCGGCAATGCGCTTGCCGGCATGGGGCGCGAGCCAGCGTATCCATTCCGGCCACCAGCTGCCCGGCTTCTCCTGCGCTTGCGCGAGCCAGGCTTCGGGATCCGCCTCCAGCGCCCCGTTCACCCAGTAGCTGCGCTTCTTCTTCGAGGCCGGATTGATCGTGCCGGCGATGTGGCCGCTCGCCCCGAGCACGTACTTCGCCTTCGCTCCCAGGGCACGCGCGCTCTTGTAGCCGCCGCGCCAGGGCACGATGTGGTCCTCCCGCGCGGAGAACACGAAGGTCGGCATCTTCACGCGCTTGAGGCTCACCGGGACGCCGCACATGGTGAGCGCGTCCGGCTTCACGAGCTTGTTGTCCTGGTAGGTGTTGCGCAGGTAGTACGCGTACATCGGGCCGGGCAGGTTGGTCGCGTCCGAGTTCCAGAACAGCAGGTCGAAGGCGGGCGGGGACTTTCCCTTCAGGTAATTGTTCACGACGTAGGGCCAGACGAGGTCGTTCGCGCGCAGGCTCGAGAACGCCGCCGCCAGCTCGCCGCCGGGGACGAGCCCGCCCTTCTCGAGCTGCTTCTCGCGCTTCGCCACGAAATTCTCGTCGATGTAGACGCGGATCTCGCCCACGTCGGTGAAATCGAGCAGCGTGGCGAGGAGCGTGAGGCTCGCCACCGGATGCTCGCCCTTCTCCTCGAGCACCGCGAGCGCCGCCGCGAGGAGCGTCCCGCCGACGCAGAAGCCGAGCGCGTTGATCCTCTCCTGCTTCGTGATGCGGCGGACTTCCTCGATCGGCGCGATGACGCCCTCGCGCAGGTAGTCGTCCCAGGTGAGGCCCTGCTGGTCCTCCTTCGGGTTGCGCCACGAGACCATGAACACCGTGTGCCCCTGCTCCACCACGTAGCGCACCAGCGAATTCTCGGGCTGCAGGTCGAGGATGTAGAACTTGTTGATGCACGGCGGCACCATGAGGAGCGGGCGCGCATGCACCTTCGCCGTGAGCGGCGCGTACTGGATGAGCTGCACCAGCTCGTTCTCCCACACCACCGAGCCCGGGCTCACCGCGATGTTCTTGCCGACCTCGAAGGCGCTCTCGTCGGTCATCGAGATATGGCCCTTCTCGAGGTCGCCGAGCAGGTGCTGCAGCCCCTGCGTGAGCGTCTCGCCGCGGCTCTCCATCGCCGCCTTGAGCGCCTCCGGATTGGTGAAGAGGTAGTTCGAAGGCGACGCGGCGTCCAGGTACTGGCGCATGAAGAAGCGCATGCGCTGCTTGGTCGCGGGATCGAGCTCGGCCTCCTCCACCGCCTGCATCATCATCTTCGCGGTGGAGAGGTAGGAATCGCGGAAGTAGCGGAATACCGGAAGGTCGTTCCATTCCGCGCCCGAGAAGCGCTTGTCCGCCACGGGCGCCTCGTCGGCGGCGGGCTGCAGCGCGTGGCCCCAGAGGCGGAACTGCTCCTGCATGTAGCGGTTCTGCAGCTCGAGGAGCGTCTCGGGCTTGGCGGAAAGGGACTCCAGCCACGCGCGGTACGCCTCGGCGAAGCCCGCCATCACCTGCGGCGTGGCGCCCTCGCCCTGCAGCGCCGCGGCGATTCCGTCGTTGGATGCGCGCAAATGCTCCGCGAGCCGCTCGTTGACGTCGCGGAGCCGCTCGTGGGCCTCGTTCTCGTGGCGCGGGTTCCCGTTCTTCGGCATGGGGGCGTGCGGATCTACGCCATCATTATGCGCCGGGAAGCAGCACGTCGTGGATGATCCAGATGCACGCGATCCCGAGCGCGATGAAGAGCGCCTGGAGGAGCGATTCGCCGAGCGCAGTGCGCCGGTGCAGGCCCGGGATGAGGTCGGCCACCGCGATGTAGATCATGCTCGCGGCCGCGAAGGCGAGGATCGCCGGCACCCAGGTGGTGACGATCGAGAGCGAAAAGTAGGCGACCACCGCGCCCAGCAGCGCGGCGAGGCCGGAAAGCCCGTTGAGGAGCAGGGCCTTGCGCCGCTCGAAGCCCGAGTGCAGCAGCACGAGGAAGTCGCCGATCTCCTGCGGGATCTCGTGCGCGACGATGGCGAGCGAGGTGACCACGCCGACGCGCACGTCGGCGAGGAAGGCGCCAGCGATGATCACGCCGTCGGTGGTGTTGTGGAAGGCGTCGCCGAACACGATCATCCAGCCCACGCGCCGGTCGTCGTGGCCGTGCGAGTGGGCGTGCGTGTGCACCGGGCCCGCGGACGCTTCGCCGTCGGGGCCGTGATGGTGATGGTGGCGCCAGAGGAGCAGCTTCTCCAGCACGAAGAAGGCGAGCAGTCCCGCGAGGATGAAGACGCCGATGCGCCCGGGATCGTGCGCCCGCTCGAAAAGGTGCGGCAGGATGTCGAGGAACGCCGCGCCGAGGAGCGCCCCGACGGCGAAGCTCACGAGCGTGGGGATCCAGCGCTCCTGCACGCGCGAGGCGACGAAGGCGGCGATCGCGAGGGAGAGCAGGGTCCCGGCGAGGCAGGCGATCGCGATCCAGGCGAGGAGCATCACTCGATCCAGATGAAGGCGCCCATGCGGCCGCTCTTCTTCTCGCGCCGGTAGGAGAAGAAGCGATCGCTTTCGCGCAAGGTGCAGAAGCCGCCGCCGTGGACGCGCGAGACGCCCGCGTGCGCGAGCCGCTGGCGCGCGAGCGCATAGAGATCCGCGAGGAACTTGCCCTCGCGGTGCACGCGGAAGGCGGAGCCGGCATTCGCGTCGGCCGCGAGGAAAGCCTCGCGTACCTCCGGTCCCACCTCGAAAGCCTCGGGACCGATCGCCGGGCCCATCCACGCGAGGAGCCCGGCCGGATCGCCCTCCATCGCACGCACCGTGTTCTCGATCACGCCGGCCGCCAAGCCGCGCCATCCGGCGTGCGCCACGGCGACGCGATGCCCGGACTCGTCGGCGAGGAAGAGCGGCATGCAGTCCGCCGTGAGGACGGTGCACACGCGGCCTTCGCTCCGCGCCACCGCCGCATCGGCCCGCGGGACGGCGCCCTCGGCGAGCCCATCGGCGAGCGCGACCTCGGCTCCGTGCACCTGGGCAAGCCAACGCGGCTCCGAAGGTAGCAGCTCGCGCACGATCGCGCGGTTCCGCTCGACGTTGTGCGGCGCGTCCCCGCTCGAAGCGCCGAGGTTCATGGACGCGTACTCTCCTTCGCTCACGCCGCCCGCGCGCGTCGTGACGAAAGCTCGCACGTGCGCCGGAGCCGGCCAATCGGGCAGCAGCCATTGCGTGCCGAAGCGGCCGAGACGCGCGCGCATGGTATCGCGCCAGCTCATCTCGCGCGGAGCTGCTTCACGAGCGCGCGCAAATCGGCGGGCATGGGCGACTCGAAACGCACGACCTCGCCGGTGCGCGGATGGCGGAAGGCGAGCTTCCACGCATGCAGCGCCTGGCGCGCGAGGAGCTTCGCCCCGCGGCCCGCATAGACGGGGTCGCCCTCGATCGCATGGCCGATGGAGGCGAGATGCACGCGGATCTGGTGCGTGCGCCCCGTTTCCAGCTCGCACTCGAGGAGCGTATGGCGCTCGAAGGATTCGCGCACGCGGTAGTGCGTGACGGCGGGCTTGCCGCGCGCGACCACGGCCATGCGCGTGCGATGCACCGGATGGCGCCCGATCGGGGCGTCGACGCTTCCCGCCCCCTCGAGGTGCCCGCGCACGAGGGCGAGGTAGGTGCGCTTCACCGTGCGCGCCTGCAGCTGGCGCACGAGGTCCGCCTGCGCGGCTTCGTTCTTCGCGACCACCAGCAGGCCGCTCGTCTCCTTGTCGAGGCGGTGCACGATGCCGGCGCGGGGAAGCGCGCGCGTCGCCGGCGCATGGTGCAACAGCGCGTTGAGGAGCGTCCCCTGCCAGTTGCCGCTGCCCGGATGGACCACGATCCCGGCGGGCTTGTCGACCACGGCGAGGTCGGCGTCCTCGTGCACCACTGCGATCGAGATCGCCTCGGGCCGCATGGCGAGATCGGCCGGGCGTGCGACGAGGGCGACGTCGACCGCTTCGCCGCTCTTCACCTTGCGGCGCGACGCGGCCGCGGCACCGTCCACCCGCACGTGGCCTTCCTCGATGAGGCGCGCGAGACGGCTGCGCGACTCCCCCGGCAGCAGCCGGGCGAGCGCCTGGTCGAGCCTCAACCCCGCCATCTCGAGCGGAATCGTGAGGCGCAGCGCGCGGTCGCCGCCCTCCCCCGCGGTATAATTCGCGCTTCTCGGACCGGGGTTCGCCATGAATCGAAGTGTAACGGCATTGGCCGCGCTGGCCCTTTCGGTGGCGCTCGCCGGCTGCGGTTTGTTCGGCAACAAGGACGACGCGCAGAAGAACTGGAGCGCGGAGCAGTTCTACAACGCGGCGAAGGAGCAGCTCGACCAGCGGAACTGGGAGAGCGCCTCCAAGCTCTACGAGCAGCTCGAGTCCAAGTATCCCTATGGGCGCTTCGCGCAGCAGGGCCAGCTCGAGATCGCCTACGCGTACTACAAGCAGGGCGAGACCGCGCAGTGCATCGCCGCGGCCGACAAGTTCATCAAGCTGCATCCCAACCATCCGCACGTCGACTACGCGCTCTACATCAAGGGGCTCGCGAATTTCCGCGAGGACGTGGGCCTCCTCGACCGGCTCGTGAAGCAGGACCTCGCCGATCGCGATCCCAAATCGGCGCGCGAATCGTTCGAGACGTTCAAGGAGCTGGTGACCCGCTTCCCGCAGAGCCGCTATGCCGACGACTCGCGCCAGCGCATGGCCTACCTCATCGAGGCGCTCGCGCGCCACGAGGTGAAGGTCGCGCGCTACTACATGTCGCGCGGCGCCTGGCTCGCCGCCGCCAACCGGGCGCAGGACACGCTGGTGCACTTCCCGCACTCGCCCTCGCGGCGCGACGCGCTGCAGATCATGATCGAGTCCTACGACCGCATGGGCTTGAAGGACCTGCGCGACGACACCCGCAAGGTGCTCGCGAAGAACTACCCGGACGACAGGCTCACGCGGCAGGGCGCGAACCGCACCGCTTCGCCCTGGTGGAAGTTCTGGGACTGAGCTAGGCCTTGCGCGCCTTGCGCGCGCGCTTGGGCACGATGCGCGGCGCCGACTCCGGCGCTCGCGCGAGCATCTTGAGGAGCATCGCCTGCGCCGAGTGCGCCTTCGCGCGGCCCGCCTTGGCGCGCCGGAAAGTGCCGTCGGGCTGCATGTCCCAGGCCTGCGTGTTGTCGTCCAGGTACGGCTTGATCCCCTCGCGCATCACGCGCCGCTTGAGCTTCGGGTCGAGCACCGGGAAGCACAGCTCGATGCGCCGGAAGAAATTGCGGTCCATCCAGTCCGCGCTGGAGAGGTAGACCTTCGAATCGCCGCCCGCGCGGAAATGGAAGATGCGGCTGTGCTCGAGGAAGCGCCCGACGATCGAGCGCACGCGGATGTTCTCCGAGAGCCTGGCGACCCCGGGGCGCAGCGCGCAGACGCCGCGCACGACGAGGTCCACCTTCACGCCCGCCTGCGACGCACGGTAGAGCGCCTCGATCACCTCGGGCTCGAGGAGCGCGTTCATCTTCGCGCAGATGCGCGCGGGCTTGCCGGCCTTCGCGAGGCGCGACTCCGCCTCGATCGCCTCGAGGATCCTCGCATGCAGCGTGAAGGGCGAGCTCCACACGTGCTTGAGCTTGCTCGCCTTGCCGAGGCCCGTGAGCTGCTGGAACACCTCGGCGACGTCGTTGCAGATCGCCTCGCGCGCGGTGAGGAGGTCGAAATCGGTGTAGAGGCGCGCGGTGCGCGGATGGTAGTTGCCGGTGCCGAGGTGGCAGTAGCGCACGAGCTTGCCCTCCTCGCGCCGCACCACCATCGCCATCTTGGCGTGGGTCTTGTGTCCGACCACGCCGTAGACCACGTGCGCGCCGACCTCCTCCAGCCGCGCCGCCCAGTTGATGTTCGCCTCCTCGTCGAAGCGCGCCATGAGCTCGACCACCACGGTCACTTCCTTGCCCTGGGTCGCCGCGTCGATGAGCGTCTGCATGATCACCGAGTCGGTGCCGGTGCGATACACCGTCTGCTTCATCGCGACCACCAGCGGATCCTGCGCGGCCTGGCGGATGAACTCGATCACCGGCGCGAACGACTGGAAGGGACGATGCAGCAGGACGTCGCCGCGGCGCACGACGTCGAACAGGTCGCGCCCCTTGGCGAGCGCCTTCGGCACGCCCTGCACGAACGGCGCGTACTCGAGGTCCGGACGGTTCACCTGCTCGGGGATATTGATGAGCCGCGCGAGGTTCACGGGGCCCTGCACGACGTAGAGGTCGTCGCCCTCGAGGCCGAACTGCGCGAGGAGGAAGCGCGTCATCGACTCCGACATGCCGTCGGCCACCTCGAGGCGCACCGCGTCGCCGAAGTGGCGCTGCGGCAGCTCGCCCTGCAGCGCCTGGCGCAGGTCCTTCACCTCCTCCTCCTCGACGAAGAGGTCGGAGTTGCGCGTGACGCGGAACTGGTAGCAGCCGGCCACCGTCATGCCGGTGAAAAGCTCGCCCACGTGCGCGTGCAGCACGGACGTGAGGAAGATGAAGTCGTTGGGCCCGTGCGCGATGGGCGGCGGCAGCTTGATCACGCGCGGCAGCACTCGCGGCGCCTGCACGATCGCGGCGCGCGAGTCGCGCCCGAACGCGTCGCGTCCCTCGAGCTCGACCGCGAAGTTGAGGCTCTTGTTGAACACGCGCGGGAACGGATGCGCGGGGTCGAGCCCGATCGGCGTGAGGACCGGCATCATCTCGCGGAAGAAGTAGTCGCGCACCCACGCCTGCTGCGCCGCGTTCCATTGCGAGCGGCGCAGGAAGCGGATGCCTTCCTTCGCGAGCGTGGGCAGGATCTCGTCGTTCAGCAGGCGGTACTGCGTCTCCACGATGCCCTGCGCGCGCGCGGCCACCTGGCGGAATACCTGCAGCGGCGTGAGCCCGTCGGGGCCCGAGGCGCCCGAGGCGAGCTTGATCTGCTCCTTCACGCCCGAGAGGCGGATCTCGAAGAACTCGTCGAGGTTCGAGGAGACGATGCACAGGAAACGCAGCCGTTCCAGCGCGGGAATCGCGCGGTCCTCGGCCTGCGCGAGGACGCGTCGGTTGAACTCGAGGGCCTGCAGCTCGCGGTTGAGGAAGTGCTGCGGGGAATGCCGCGACGCGCGCGCGGAGCGGGCCTTGGGCTTCTTTGCCATCGAGCGTAGCGGCGGTTCGTGACGGTTCCGTGACGGGCGGGACACCGGTGGAACTGTGCGATACTCGGACGCCGGGCTCGTCACGCGGCGCCCCGCTTCATCCATGGAATATAACACCCTCGGCGCGGTCGACCTCGGCAGCAACAGCTTCCACCTCGCGATCGCGCGCGTCGCCGGCGAGCAGCTCTACCCGCTCGACTCGATGAAGGAGACGGTGCGCCTGGGAAGCGGGCTCACCGCGGACCGGACCCTCGACAGCGAGACGCAGGAACGCGCGCTCGCCGCGCTCAAGCGCTTCTCCGAGCGGCTCGCCGGCATGCCGCGCGCCGCCGTGCGCATCGTCGGCACCAACGCGCTGCGCGTCGCGAAGAACTCGGGCGCGTTCCTGCGCCGCGCCGAAGCCCAGCTCGGCTTCCCGATCGAGGTGATCCCCGGGCGCGAGGAGGCGCGGCTCATCTACCTCGGCGTGGTGCATTCGCTTCCCATGTCGCACCACAACCGGCTGGTGGTGGATGTCGGCGGCGGCTCGACCGAGTGCATCATCGGCAACAAGTGGAAGCCCAAGGCGATGGAGAGCCTGTACATGGGCTGCGTGAGCTACACCTCGCGCTACTTCGCCGACGGCAGGATCGAGAAGAAGTCCTTCAAGCAGGCGCAGTTCGCCGCGCGCGAGCAGGTGCAGACGATCGCCGCGCGCTTCGAGAAGACCGGTTGGCGCGAAGCCGTGGGCTCCTCGGGCACCGCGCGTTCCATCGCGGAAGTCCTCTCCAGGAACGGGCTCGCGGCTTCCGGCATCACCACCGAGGGCCTCGAGTGGCTCAAGGACCAGCTCATCGCCGCGGGCGAGCTGCGCAAGCTCTCGCTCGCCGGGCTGCGCGAGGACCGCATCCCGGTCGTGGCGGGCGGCGCGGCGATCATGTCGGCGGTGTTCGACGAGCTGGGCCTCGAGGACATGACCGTCGCCGAGGGCGCGCTTCGCGACGGCGTGCTGTGGGACCTCCTCGGCCGCGTGCACCATCGAGACATCCGCGAGGTGACCGTCGACCAGTTCGCGCACCGCTACCACGTGGACGCGCTGCAGTCGCAACGCGTCGCCGCGCTCGCGCACGAGCTGCTGAAGGAGCTCGACGACAAGGGCGGCGAGCTGATGCCGCTCGCCGATTTCCTGCAATGGGCCGCGCGCCTGCACGAGATCGGCATCTCGATCGCACAGGGCGCCTACCACAAGCACTCCGCCTACATCCTCGCCAACGCCGACATGCCCGGCTTCTCGCGGCAGGAGCAGGGGTGGCTCTCGAACCTGGTGCTCGCCCAGCGCGGGAAGCTCTCCAAGATGCGCGCCGCCTTCGACGACGATCCGCGCCTCGCCGCGCTCGCCTTCTGCCTGCGCCTCGCGGTGATCTTCTACCGCAGCCGCCGCAATCTGAAGCTGCCGAGGATGAAGGTCGCGCGCAAGTCGCGCGGCTTCCGCCTCGAGGTGGGGGGCGGATGGCTGCAGGGCCATACGCTCGTCGACCTCGCGCTCGAGCAGGAAGGCGCGCAGTGGAGCTCGGTCGGCCTCTCGCTCGAGCTCGAGCGCTCTTAAAAACGGGGACGTACCCCGTTTTCTCTTAGGCGGAACGAACGGGTCGTCCTTTCCAGGCCCTCGCTCGTTAGGCCTTCACGAGATCGAGGACCCGACCCATGCCGCGCCAAGCCCGCCTCCGGATTCCCGGCATCCCGTTGCACATCGTCCAGCGTGGAAGCAACAAGAGCGCTTGCTTCCGCGGCGATCGGGACTTCCGTGTGTTCCTTTCGCTGCTGGACGAACTGGCGCCGCTATTCGGGTGTTCGGTTCACGCCTATGTGTTGATGACGAACCACGTGCACCTTCTGCTGACTCCGGGTCGGGCCGACAGCGCATCGATGCTCATGAGGCACCTCGGTCAGCGCTTCGTCCAGTACGTCAACCGCAAATACCAGAGAACGGGGCCCATGTTCGAGGGCCGTTATCGCTCGTGCCTCGTGGATTCGGACGCCTACCTTTTCGCGTGCCATCGCTATATCGAGATGAATCCGGTCCGGGCCGGCCTTGCGGAGCATCCCTCGGGATATCCGTGGTCGAGCTACAAGTTCAATGCCGAGGGACAGCCATCGGACATCCTCGCACCGCACCCGCTTTACCTTGCGCTCGCGGCCGATCCCCTGGAGCGCCGCGCGCGTTATCGAACGATGTTCGAATTTCCACAAAGCCCCGAAGAGCTCAAGCGGATCCGCGAATCCACGCAAGCCGGAGTCGTGCTGGGGCGCGGATCGTTCATCGACGATCTGCCCTCGGCGGCACTTTCCCGGGGGATCAAACACCCGCCGGGGCGGCCGACAAAGCCGCGGTTGGATTGAACGTTCCGCCTAAGAGAAAACGGGGTACGTCCCCTTCCAGGGCAGCTCGACCGGATAGGGCTTCAGCAGGCAGTCGTCGGGAAGGCAGCGGATCGGGGTGAAGTCGCGGTGGGCGATGTATTCCGGGCGCTTGAAGCGGCGGATGTGGTTGGAGACCGCGCACAGGCTCAGGTACACGGAGACGCGGTTCCACGGCGAGAGGTTCGAGGTGGAAGCGTGCACCAGGCAGCCGTGGAAGAGGATCATCGAGCCGGCCGGCCCCTTCGGCGCGACGATGCCGCCGCGCTCCACGAGCTTCCTGATCACGTCGTGGTTGATGGTCCACAGCGGATAGCTCGTGGTGCTCTCGTCGTGCTCGGCGTCGAGCACGCCCAGCTTGTGGCTTCCCGGAATGAACATGAGCGGGCCGTTGAACTCGTTCACGTCGTCGAGGAAGATCGCGACGTTCATCGCGCGCGCCTCGGGCATCAGGTCGTCGTTCTTCCACGTGCCGTAGTCCTGGTGCCACTGCCACACGTCGCCGTCGAAGGCCATCTTGCCGTTGATCTTGAACTGGTGCATGTACACGTCCTCGCCGAAGACCTGCACCACCGGGTCGACCATGCGCGGATGGCGCGCGAGCCGCGCGAAGGGCTCGCTGTACATGTGGGCCGCGAAGTTGGTGCGCACCGAGTCGCTCCCCTTCTCGCGCACGTTCTCGGGGCGGTGCTGCGCATAGAGCCGCGGCACTTCCTCGAGCAGCGGCTTCAGCTCTTCCCGGCTGAAGAGGCCCGGGAAGAAGAGATACCCGTCGCGATCGAATTCGGCGACCTGCAGGTCGGTGAGTTTCATGGCGCGGCTCCGGAAGGCATTGCCGTTATTGTGCCGCCAAATGCCGCCTCACCGCTCGGCGAGCTCGGGCTCCATCACGCAGCGCAGCAGCACCCCGTCGTCCTTCGCCGCGAACCACCAGAGCGCCGCCTTGCGGATCGCCACGTCGCCGCGCGTGCCGAGGATCTTCGCCGCCGCCTCGCCGAGCGTGGGCTGGTGGCCGACGATCACCACGGGACGCTTGCCGTCCGGCCAGCCCGCCTCGCGCAGGATGGCCGCCGCCGATGCGTCCGGGGCGAGCGCGTCGCGCTGCTCGAACGGCAGGCCGAGGCCTTCCGCGGTCTGCACCGCGCGCTTCGCCGGGCTCGAAAGCACCAACCACTCGTCGCGGATGCGCGTCCGCAGCCACTCGCCCATGCGCTCGGCCTGCTTGCGGCCGCGCTTCGTGAGCGCGCGCGCCAGGTCGCCGCCGGCCGCCGCGTCTTCGGCTTCCGCGTGCCTCCAGAGGATCAGCTCCATGGTCCTTCCTTTGCGCCGCCGCCGCTCACTCGGGCGCCGGGGCGGTCACCGGCCGGTGGCCGCGCGTCGTGAGGGCGATGCCGGCGAGGATGAGCGCGATCCCCGCGACGTGGAACGGCCGGATCTGCTCGCCCAGGAAGTTCCACGCGAGCAGCGCGCCGAAGAGCGGCATCAGGTGCATGAAGATCCCGGCGACGTTCGAGCCCACTTCCGCCACGCCGCGGTTCCAGAAGATGTAGCCCACGAACGAAGGGAACACGCCCAGATACAAGAGCGCCGCGAGAGTGGCGGGCGTCACCTCGAACCGGCCGTGCAGGAAGAGCATCTCGATCACGACGAACGGCAGCAGGAGCAGGAGCCCCACGCAAACGCAGCACGCGAGGAGCGCCAATCCCGGCAGCCCCGCGGGCTTGGTGCGCAGGAGGATGGTGTACACGGACCAGCACGCCATCCCCGCGAGCACCACCAGGTCGCCTTTGTTGAGGGTGAGCCGCGCGAGCACCGAAAGATCGCCGCGCGTGAGGATCGCGAGCACCCCGGCGAACGAGATCGCCACGCCGATCGCCTGCACGCGCGTGATGGTGTCGCGATAGATCGCCCAGCCGAAGAGCATGATCATGATCGGGACGGCGCTGTTGAGGATCACGCCGTTGGTCGCGGTGGTGTACTGCAGGCCGTAGTACGCGAAGACGTTGTACGGTCCCGTCCCCCACAACGCGAGCCAGGCGATGCGCTTCCACTCGCGCCGGATGAGCGCCCGGTGCGCGCGGATCTCCGGCCACGCGAACGGCATCATCAACGCGAGCGCGAGCAACCAGCGCACGAACGTGAGCGCGAACGGAGTGACGTGGCCGGCCATGGCGCGGCCCACGACCCAGTTGAGCGCCCAGAAGAACGCCGTGAGGCTGAGCAGCAGGTAGGGCGAGGCGTGGAGCTTCGCGGCGACGCGGCGGGGCATCGGCGAATTATAGGGGAGCGTGCTAGGCCGCCTCGCGCAGCGTCTGCATCGGCGGCGCATGGACCGCGCGCCGCGTGCCGAGCAACCCCGCGAGCGCGACGCCGAGCGCTCCGATGAAAAGCCCGGCCACGGGCAGCGTCCAGTGGAACTCGTAGGGCACGCCCAGCACGCGATCGGAAAGCACCATGGCGAGCGCGACCGCGCCGGCGGAGGCGACGGCGCCCGCGAGGAGGCCGATCGCGAGGAACTCGGCGAGCTGCATGACGGCGAGCTGGCGCCGGCTCGCGCCGATCGTGCGCAGCACGGCCGCCTCGAACACGCGCTCGTCCTGCGTCGAGCTGATCGCGGCGAAGAGCACCACCAGGCCGGCCGCGATCGCGAAGAGGAACACGAACTCCACCGCGCGCGACACCTGGTCGGTGATGCGCTGGAACTGCTCCATCATCGCGGTGAGGTCGATCACGCTCACGTTCGGGAAGCGCTTCACCAGCCCGGTCACCACCGGCTCGCGCGTTTCCGGCAGGTGGAAGCTCGTGATCCAGCTCGCGGGATAGGAATCGAGCAGCGCCGGCGTCGCGATCACGAAGAAGTTGGGCTTGAACGAATCCCACTCGACCTTGCGCAGGCTCGTGACCGGCGCCGTGAAGCGCGTCCCCGCGACGTCGAAGGAGAGCGTGTCGCCCACGCGGATGCCGAGCGTCTTGGCGAGTCCTTCCTCCACCGAGAACTGCGGCGACTTCGTGCCCGGCGTCCAGAACCTGCCGTCGACCACGCGGTTGTCCGTGCGGATGGAATCGGCCCACGAGAGGTTGAACTCGCGCTCCACCAGCCGCTTCGCGCGCTCGTCCGGATAGCTCGAAGCCGAGACCGGCTTCGCGCCGATCGCCGTGAGCCGCCCGCGCACCATCGGGTAGAGATCCGGCGTGGCGAGAGGGATCGCGTCGAAATACGCCTTCACCGCGGCGAGCTGGTCGGTCTGGATGTTGATCGCGAAGCGGTTCGGCATGTCCGGCGGCATCGATTCCTGCCAGCGCGTGATGAGCTCGCCGCGAACCAGCGTGAGCATCAGCATCGCCATGAGCCCGAGGCCCAGCGCGATGACCTGCACCAGGGTCGCACCGGTGCGCCGCCGCAGGTTCGCGAGGCCGTAGCGCCACGGCCCGTGCGCGGCTCCGCGCGCGCGCGCGACGAGGCGGATCAGCGCGTAGCCCAGCAGCGCGCACGCGAGCAACGCGCCCGCGAATCCGCCGAGCGAGTACGAAGCGAGACGCACGTCGCCCGCCTGCCACGCGATGAGCGCCGCGAGGGCCGCGAGCCCCGCCGCGAAGGCGCCGACGCTCACCGGCTCGACCAGGCCGAGATCGCGCCGCAGCACGCGCAGCGTCGGCACGTTGCGCAGGCGCAGGAGCGGCGGCAGCGTGAAGCCGGCGAGCAGCACGAAGCCGATGAGCGCCCCGCGCAGCGCGGGGAGCGCCGAAGGCAGCGGCAGCGCGACCGTGACGAAGCTCGTGAGCCAGTGCGCGAGGATCGCCTGCGCGCCGTAGCCCGCGGCGCAGCCGAGCGCGCATCCGGCGATGCCCAGCAGCGCGAACTGCCATGCGTTCAGCGCGAAGATGTCGCGCTGCGTCGCGCCCAGGCAGCGCATCATCGCGGCCGCGTCGGCCTGGCGCTGCGTGAAGCGGCGCGCGGCGAGCGCCACCGCCACCGCCGCGAGCACCACGGAAAGCAGGGATGCGAGGCCGAGGAAGCGCTGCGAGCGATCGAGCGCGGCTCGCACCTCGCTTCTCGAATCGCGTACGCCCTCCATGCGCTCGCCGCGTCCCAGCTTCGATGCCATCGCGGCGCGGTAGCGCGCCACCGCCTTCGGCTCGCCGGCGAGGAGCAGGCGGTAGGTGACGCGGCTCCCGACCTGGATGAGCCCCGTGGCGGCGAGGTCCGCCTCGTTCACCAGCACGCGCGGGGCGATGCCGAAGTACTGCAGCACGCTGTCGGGCTCGCGCGCGATGATCGCGGCGACCGCGAGCTCGATGCGTCCCAGCTTGAGCCGGTCGCCGACGCCGATGCCGAGGCGCCCCGCGAGCGCCGGCGCGATCCACACCGTACCCGGCCGGGGCACGCCCTCGGCGATCCGCTCGGGCCCGCCCACCACGTCGGCGACGCGGATGCGGCCGCGCAACGGGAAGCCCTCGGAAACCGCGCGGATGTCGGCGAGGTTCACGCCGCCCGCCGAAGACACCATGCTCGGGAAGGTGCGCGTGGTCGCGATGGCGAGGCCGCCCGCGCGCGCCGCGCGCATGAACGCCTCGGGCACGGGATGGTCCGCGATGACGACGAGATCGCCGCCGAGGAGCTCGTTCGCCTGGCGGTCGAGCGCGGACTGCACGCGGTCGGCGAAGAAGCCCACGGTGGTGACGCTCGCCACGGCGATGAAGAGGGCGGCGGTGAGCACGCGCAGCTCGCCGGCGCTCCAGTTGCGCCGCAGCATCCTCGCCGCGAGCCGGAGTCCTTTCATGCTGCGCGCCCGGCCTTAGTCCGCATGCGTGATCTCGCCGGCGGCGATGTGCAGGCGCCGGTCGCAGCGCTTGGCGAGGTCGGCATCGTGGGTGACGAGCACGAGCGTCGTGCCGCGCTCGCGGTTCATCTCGAAGAGCAGGTCGATCACCTGCTCGCCGGTCGCCGAATCGAGGTTGCCGGTGGGCTCGTCGGCGAAGAGGAGGCGCGGCTGCGTGACGAACGCGCGCGCGACCGCGACGCGCTGCTGCTCGCCGCCGGAGAGCTGGCGCGGATAGTGGCCCAGGCGCTCGACGAGGCCGACACGCGCGAGCACGCGCCGCGCCTGTTCGGCGGCGTCGGCGCGGCCGGCGAGCTCGAGGGGCAGCATCACGTTCTCGAGCGCGGTGAGCGCGGGCAGCAGCTGGAAGGACTGGAACACGAAGCCCACCATGCGCGCACGCAGCTTCGCGCGTCCGTCCTCCGAGAGGGCGAAGAGGTCCTCGCCGTCGACGAGCACGCGTCCCTCGCTGGGAACGTCGAGGCCGGCGAGCAATCCGAGCAGCGTGGACTTCCCCGAGCCCGAGGCGCCGAGGATCGCGACCGCCTCGCCCGCGGCGACGCGGAAGGTCGCGCGCTTGACGATGGTGAGGACGTGGTCGGGCGTCGCGACTTGTTTGGTCACGCCCTCTGCCGTCACAATGCTCGCCTTCGCCCGATGCCCCGCTTCCAAGTGAGATTTCCCCTTTTCGCCCGCCGTGCGTTCGTCGCCCTCGCGCTCGCCGCGCTGGCGCTGCCCGCGTTCGCCACGTCCACGGTGATGGTGTTCGGCGACAGCCTCTCGGCTGCCTACGGCCTCGCCTCCGGCGACGGATGGGTGAGCCTGCTCGCGCGGCGCCTCTCGCGCGAAGGGCTGCCCTGGCAGGTGGTGAACGCGAGCGTCTCCGGCGAGACCACGGCGGGCGGATTGAGCCGGCTGCCCGCGGACCTCGCGCGCCACCATCCCTCCGTGGTGTTGATCGAGCTGGGCGCGAACGATGCGCTGCGCGGGCAACCGGTCTCCGAGATTCGCGCGAACCTGGAGCGGATGATCCAGCTCGTGCGGAAGGCGCGCGCGCAACCGGTGCTCGTGGGCATCATGATTCCGCCGAATTATGGCATCGATTACGCGGCCGAGTTCCGCGAGCTCTACCCGAAGGTCGCGAAGGAAGACAAGGTGGCGCTCGTGCCGTTCCTCCTCGCCGGCGTCGCGGGACACCCGGAGCTTTTCCAGCCCGACCAGCTGCACCCGACCGCGGCCGCGCAGCCCACGCTCGTCGACAACGTGTGGCGCACGCTCGAGCCGCTGCTCGCGAAGAAGGGATCGTGACGGAGCTGCCGTTCCACCGCGATCGACCCGAGGCGCTGGTCGCCACGCCGCTCGCGCTCGCGGACATCCGCGGCTTCGACGACGTTCTCGACGCGCGCAGTCCCTCGGAGTTCGCCGAGGACCACCTGCCCGGCGCGATCAACGTTCCGGTGCTCGACGACGAGGAGCGCGCGCTCGTCGGCACCGTCTACAAGCAGCAGTCGGCCTTCGAGGCGAAGCGGCTCGGCGCGCCGATCGCCGCGCGCAACATCGCGCGCGCGATCGAGGAGCGCTTCGCCGGGAAGCCGCGCGGCTGGCGGCCGCTCGTCTACTGCTGGCGTGGCGGCGGCCGCTCGGGCTCGCTCGCGCACGTGCTGCGGCAGGTGGGCTGGAACGCCGCACGCCTCGACGGCGGCTACAAGGCGTTTCGCCGCCAGGTGGTCGCGGAGCTCGAGCGGCTTCCGGATCGGGCGCGCTTCCACGTGATCTGCGGCGCCACGGGCTCGGGCAAGAGCCGCCTCCTCGAGGCGCTCGCGGCGAGCGGCGCGCAGGTGCTCGACCTGGAGGCGCTCGCCGCGCATCGCGGAAGCGTCCTCGGCGAGCTTCCCGACGCGCCGCAACCCTCGCAGAAATCCTTCGAGACCGCCATCTGGACCGCGCTTTCGCAGATCGATCCGTCGCGCCCGGTGTACGTGGAGTCGGAAAGCCGCAAGGTGGGCAACCTGCGCGTGCCCGAGCGGCTGATCGAGCGCATGCGCGCATCGCGCTGCTTCCGCCTCGAGGCGGAGCAATACACGCGGGTCGCGCTGCTGCTCGAGGACTACGCGCATTTCGTCGCCGATCCGCAGGCGCTCGCGCAGAAGCTGCGCTGCCTCGCGCCGCTGCACGGCGGCGCCCGCATCGAGGCGTGGCTCGCCGAGCTTGCGCGCGGCGGCTGGCAGGCGCTCGTCTCGGATCTCCTCGAGAGCCACTACGACCCGGCCTACCGCCGCTCGCTCGAGCGCAACTACACGGACGCGGCCACGGCGGCGTCCATCCCCGTCACCGACATCGGCGCGGAGGGATTCCGGGCCATCGCGAAGGCGCTCGTCGCGCAGCACGGCGGGTAGCGAAGGAGCACGCGGCTCCCCGCGAGGTCGATCGCCGCTCGCCTTCTTCGATGCCATGTGTCCGGCTTCACGGCGCGCGCGAATGGCAATCGGTTAAACTGCGCCGAAAGCGCAGCCCGCGCCACGGCTCCTCCCGACGTGTCCGAACGCCCCGCCAAGATCGGCAAGTACCTCGTCCTGTCCGAGCTCGGACAGGGAGCGTCGGCCGTCGTCTACCTCGGCGAGGACCCGTTCAACGACCGCAAGGTGGCGATCAAGGTCGCGAAGAGCGACGCCGGCATGGGCGAGGAGGAGGCGAAGCGCTTCGAGAAGCTGTTCCTGAACGAGGCCTCGCTCGCCGGCAAGCTCAACCACCCCAACATCGTCGGCGTGTTCGACGCGGTGGTGGACGGCGACCAGCGCTACATCGTGATGGAGTACGTCCCCGGCGGCTCGCTCAAGAAATTCTGCTCGGAGACGAACCTGCTGCCGGTGCGCCAGGCGGTGCTGGTGATCTTCAAGATGTGCCGCGCGCTCGACTACGCGTTCCAGAACGGCGTGATCCACCGCGACATCAAGCCGGCGAACATCCTCCTTTCCGACCGCGACGACATCAAGATCAGCGACTTCGGAACCGCCAAGATCTCGCACGCCACGCACACCCAGATCGACGGTTTCCTCGGCTCGCCCGCCTACATGTCGCCCGAGCAGATCAACGAGGAGAGCCCGAGCGTGCAGTCGGACATCTACTCGCTCGGCGTCGTGATGTACGAGCTGCTCACCGGGAAGCTCCCGTTCCGCGCCGAGAACTCGGTCTCGATGATCAACAAGATCCTCAACGAGGAGCCGGTGCCGATCGAGACGCTGCGGCCGGACCTGCCGGAGAAGCTGGTCGAGATCGTGAAGCAGGCGATGCACAAGGACCCGAAGGTGCGCTACTCGAGCTGGTTCGAGATGGCGAGCGAGCTCGCGAACACCTTCCCGCAGCTCGAGCGCTACTCGCACGAGATCAGCTCGACGGAGAAGTTCAACAAGCTGCGCTCCCTTCCCTTCTTCCGCGAGTTCCGCGACGCCGAGCTCTGGGAGGTGCTGCGCGGGGCGGTCTGGGAAGTCCATGCGCGCGACGAGAACCTGCTCCTCGAGGGCGAGATCGGGCAGGCCTTCTTCATCATCGTCGCGGGGCAGGTGAAGGTGGTGAAGGACGGCAAGCTCCTGAACGTCCTCAAGGAAGGCGACTGCTTCGGCGAGATGGCCTACCTTTCGGGCGACCGCGCGCGGCGCTCGGCCTCGATCATCTCCGTCTCGGAGGTGCAGCTCCTCAAGATCCAGGCCGCGCACCTCGAGTCGCTCTCCGAGGGCTGCCAGCTGCGCTTCAACCGCGAGTTCCTGCGCACGCTCATCGAGCGGCTCACCTGGACCTCGTCGGTCCTCGCGCAGTTCCGCAGATAGGGAAAGGGGTCGGATTGCTTTTCGGCTGACCCCTTTTTCGCGCTAATACGTGAGCGTGAGGGTGCGGCCCTGGGACGCGGTGCACAAGCCGGTCGCGCAGGTTCCGGCTTGTCCCGCGGCGATGTTGCCGCTGATGGTGAAGGTCTGCTCGACGCCGTTGCCGGTCGCGCTCGCCGCGCTGAGCGCGAGGGTGTAGCTCAAGCCGAGGATCGTGCCGCTCGTCGCGTCGAGCGCCATCGTGTAGGGAAGGTAGGTGCTGCACGTGACGCCATAGCTGGTGCTCGCGTTCGCGGCCGCGCCGAAGCCCACGTAGTTGAAGACCACGTCGCCGGGCGGCGTCGAAAGGCTGCACGAGGCGGGCGTCGAGATGTTCACCCCGATCGTGCCGAGAGCGGTGGATTGCGGCGACGAGCCGTAGCTGAGCGTCATGTCGACGGTGTCCGTGTACAGGCCGGCGGCGACGTTCTGCCCCGCGGTGATGCACGCCCAGATGCTCACGGTGGTGGAGGCGGAGAGGCTCCCGCCGAACGCGAGGCTGCCGCTGATCGTCTGCGGCCCGCGCCATTGCGAGCCGCAGGCCGAGTCCTTGAAGAGGTCGTAGGCGAGGCGCGACGAGCCGAAGACGGCGCGGTTGTGCGTGCCCTGCGCATTGGCGCCGTTGTCCGCCGTGACGCTGTAGCTCATCGTCGCGGCGTCCGTGGAGGCGCGCGTGCAGGTGATGGTGAAGCTCGTCTGGACGATCTGGGTCGTGGGCGCCGTGGGCGAATAGGCGGCGCCGACGCCGCCCGAGGAGACGCTGCAGTTGTAGGCGGCGCAGGCGAGCGCGGGAAGGAGGAGGACGGCCGCGGCGAGGCAGCGCTGGAGGAATCGCTTCATCGAACGTTCGGTGTCGACGCTAGTAGCTCACGGTGAGGGTTCGAGCCTGCGACGCGGTGCAGGTCGCGGCCGCGCAGGTCCCGGCCTGGCCCGCGGCGATGTTGCCGCTGATCGAGTAGCTTTGCTGGGAGCCGGTGCCCGTCGCGCTCATGGCGCTCAGGGCGAGCGTGTAGTTGAGCCCGATCACCGTGCCGCTGGTCGCGTCGAGCGCCATGGTGTAGGGGAGGAAGCTCGTGCAGGTGACGCCGTAGCTCGTGCTCGCGTTCGCCGCGGCACCGAGGGAGACGTAGGTGAAGACGACGTCTCCGGGGGCGGAGCTGAGGGAGCATTGCGCGGGCGTGGCGATGGCGACGCCGAACTGGCCGGTGGTGTTCCCGCCCGGATATGTGAGCGTCATCGTGACGGTGTCGGTGTAGGTGCCGGCCGGCAATCCCGCCTGCCCGGCGGGAATGCAGGCCCAATAGGTGACGTTCATGGAGGCGACGGTGCTGCCGCCGAAATTGAGCGTGCCGCTGATCGAGCTGCCGCCGCCACGCCATTGCGTGCCGCAGCCGCTGTCGTGATACACGTCGTAGCCGATGCGGGAGGCGCCGAAGGCGGCGCGGTTGCGGTTGCCGCCGGTCGGGAACTGCCCGTTGTTCGCGGCGTTCTGCCAGTTCATCGTGTTCGGGTCGCTCAGCGTGCGCGAGCACGTGATGGTGAACGACGTCTGCGTGATGTTGGTCGATGGCGAGGTCGGGTCGTAGGCCGCCGAGAAGCCCGGCGAGGACACCGTGCAGCTGTATGCCGCCTGGACGAGGGGCGCGAAGAACGCCGCCGCAGCGAGGAGGACGAGTCTCAGGACCGTGCGCATGGCACCTCCCCTTGCGTCACCGTGAGCCTGCGGGCGGGCCAGCATCGCGAAGCTCATCGCGGCACCCCGTGGCAGGCGAAGGGTCCGAGTCGCGGGATCACGTCCTTGTCGGGCGGCGGCAGCTTCACGTCGAAGCGGCAGTGCGCCCCGTTATAGGTGAGCACCAGGTGGCTCGTGTCCGAGAGCCCCGTCACGTACGCCTCGCCGCGGCGCGCGACGTAGAAATCTTCCTTGTCGCCCTCGATCCTCACCACCGCCCCGGCGGGCGCGATGCCGCCGTCGTCGAGCACGATCTTCAGCAGCGCGCCGCGCCCGCCACGCACCGGGAACTTCACCAGCACGCCGCTGCGATAGGAGGGCACCGCGTTGATCTCGATGGTGTCGATCTCGGCGCTCACCGGCAGCTCCTTGGGATCGATCCGCACCGCGTTGTTGTTGTACGGGATGAGCCGTGGCACCAGCGCCACGCCCTGCTTGTCGGTGTGCGCGAGCACGTTGCTGCCCAGGCCGATGCCGACGTCGGAATAGCCGGGCACTTCCGCCACCGCGAAGCTCTCGTCGATCTTGCGCGAGGAGAAGAGCTTGCCGTCGGTGAAGACGAACCCGCCGTTCGCGCCCAGGCGCACGGTCGACTGCTGCGCCGTGGTGACCGCGTCGATGGTGCGATCGCCGTGGTCGCCGAAGTAGTAGAGGCCGCCCTCGGCATGGCCGTGGCTCTGCAGCTGGCCGGCGAGCACGCGCCAGCCGACGTGCGAATCGGGCGCGGGCGTGCCGGAAACCGTCGCGTAGGCGTCGGTCTGGCCGCCCTGGCGCGCGTTGAACGTGCTGCTCGCGACGTGGTACTGGTCGAGCGGCATGATGAAGTTGACGCCGATCGAGTTGCCCGTGACGCCGTTCAGCGCGCGGCTCGCCACCGCGGAGAGCGTTCCCGACTTGCCCACGCGCATCGCGTAGTTCGCCGAAAGGGTCGTCACGCGCTCGGCGTCGTAATGACGGATGGTCGCGAAGCCCAGGCCGAAGGTGCCGAGCGTGTCGGTGTAGTAGCTCAAGTTGCCCGCGAGCTGCAGGCGCACCGTGGGCTCGATCGAGGGATCCTGGCCGAGCTGGCGGAACTCGCGCGACCCGCCCTGCGCCTGCAGCGACGCGCTCAGGCGGTTGCCGGCGTAGTCGAGCCCCGCGAACCACAGCCCGCCGCTGCGCCCGTGGTTGGTGCTCGCCACGAGCGAGAACTTGCCGACCATCGGGCCCCACGGGAGCGCCGATACGATCCCGCCTCCGACGAGGCCGAAATGCGGCGTCGCCTCGGCGCGGCTCTCGAGCGTGACGTTGTTGGTGAAGCCGTGGCGCCAGGTGGTCGCGGCGAACCGGTCGCCGTAGTGGTAGCTCGAGACGCCGAGGTCCTCGCGCACGCGGCCGCCCTCGACGCTCCAGTCGTCGAGGCCGGGCGCGAGGAGCTGGCTGCTGGTGAAGAACGACTGCACGATCACGGTCTCGCGGCCGAGCAGGTCCTTCACCACCAGCCGCGCCTCGCCGTTGCCGGTGAGCACCGGCAGGTTGTCGATCGCGAAGGGGCCGGTGGGCACGTTGGAGACCTGGCGCAACACGTCGTTCACGTAGAGCTCGACGGTGGAGGGCGCGGCGGAAAGGCCGGTCAACGCGGGCAGCGGCTGGCTCACGAAGCCGGGCGTGAGCGCGAAGTTGGTGCCGAGCCGGAAGCCGCCGAAGTACACGTCGCGGCCCCACATCGCCGAGCGCGTGGTGGTGTCGCCGAGGCGCAGCGTGCGGTTCTCGTCGGGGAAGTCCTTCGTGAACGTGGTCTCGAGGCGGATGAACTTGCGCGGCTGCAGCTGCTTGTCGTCGGCGAGGTTCTGCGCGAGCCCGCTGCTCGTGAGCACGCCCCACTGGTTCGAGATGCCGACCTCGTTCAGCACGCCGACGTCCTTGAGGTCGGAGGCGCCCTTCGAATGCGTGTCGGAGACGTTCGCCTCGTAGTTGAAGAAGACGCTCGGAAGCACCTTTCCGGGCACCGGGCGTTGCGAGAGGGTCGGCGAGATGCGCAGCGCCGCGAACGCCTGCGGCGAGAAGGCGAGCTCCACCAGCTGCTGCGAGTAATCGACCTTCGCGCGGAAGCCGGGCACGTCGGCGAGCGGCCAGAAGGTGGCGCCGCGGAACTGGATCGTGTCCGCGCTCATCGGGCGCTGCACGCGCCATTCCTCGAACGCGTCCTGCGGCGCGTAGAGCGCGCCGTCCTTCTCGAGCAGGAGCCAGGTGCCGCTCTTCGCGCCGTTCACCACCACCTCCAGCGGCACGAGCCGCGGCGCGCGGGAGCCTTGCGCCGGGGCGGACGCCGGAGTGGACGACTGCGCGAGCGCGAGGGGCATTGCCAGCGCGAGGACGAGGGCCAGGGCGAGGCGAGCGAGCCCGCCCACGGCCGTCCTCAATTCCCGACGGTCACATCGAACGACCGCGACGTGCAGTCATCGAAGTTCACCGCGAGCTTCGCGGGCCCCGGGGCGATCGAACCGTCGGCACGCTTGATGGCGTAGGTCCGCGTCATGCCGGGCAGGATGTAGGCCGCCGATTCGAGGTCCGCGATCTTCGCGCCGTCCGCGCCGGTGAGCGTGAATTCCCGCGGCTGCGCGTACGCGGAGCCGTGGTTCTCGCAGCGTGCGGCGACGGTGTCGGGCGCCGAGCGCGCGATGCTGCAAGCGAGGTCGCGCTTCGCGTTCGGGGGCGTGATGAAGACGGGCAGCGAGAACGCGAGCGCGATCTGCAGCTGCACCTTCTTTTCCTGCGCATGGGCCTCGGGGATCTCGCGCAGGATCATGCGGTAGGTCTGCTGCCCGGGCGAAGTCGGCGGCGTGAGCATCGCGAGCCGCACCACCTGCCGGCCCTTGCCGGGGATCTTGAGGATGGGCGGGGCGAGGATCAGGTCTTCGGAGAGCTGCAGGTCGTCGGTTCCGTCGGCCTTCTGCTTCCAGGTGTAGATGTCGGCCTGCATCACGAGCTCGTCGTCGCCCTCGTTGGTGACGGTGACGGCGATCGCGCGGTCGTGCGGCGTCATGAAGATGCGCACCGGCGTGACGGAGAACACGCCCGCCGAGGCGGGAAGCGCGATGCAGCAGCAGGCCGCGGCGGCGGCCAGGAGTCGGGTCTTCAGGGTCGTGCCCCTTTTGCGTTTCGGCACGGGATCACCATCCGACCGTCATCTCTAGATAATCCCAGTCGGTGAGGTGCACCACGCGCCACGAGGTGATGGTTCCGGCTCCGGCATACATGTCGACTCCGCCGTAGCGGAGGTCGCCGTCGCCCATGGGGATCATGAAGCGGTACGCACGCGCTCCCGGCGAAGCGGGCGGAGGCGTGGACACCGGGACAGGACCGATGGGCGTGGTGCGGCAGTCGATCGTGGTGACCGATAGCGCGGGCGGCGAACCCGGAGAGCTCAGGCAGGTGCCGGTATCAGCGGACGTGTGCAGGTCCACGGTGACCGCGAAGGACGCCCTGGACTGCGCGCCCCATGCGGACCCCGCGAGCATCGCCGCGAGCGCCATCGCGCCCGCCGCGCATCCCCTGCGCCATGGGACGCCTACGCGCCCCACGGCTTTCGCCGACTGCATCCGGAACCTCCCTCACGCAATGGTCGGGGATCAGTACGTGACGGTCAAGACGCGCGCGTCGGTGCCCGAGCAGGAGCCCAGCGCGCAGGTGCCGCCCTGGCCGGAGGCCATCGTGCCGTTGATCGTGTAGGCCTGCGCCGCGCCGCTGCCCGTCGCCGAAGCGGCGGATAGGGCGAGCGAGTAGTTGAGGCCGGTCACCGTGCCCGAGGTCGCGTCGAGCGACATCGTGTACGGCAGCGTGTTCGTGCACTGCACCGAGAAGCCACCACCGGTGGAGGTCGCCGCGGCGCCCTGGAAGGACGTGTAGGTGAACGCCACGTCGGCGGGGCCCGAAGAGATCTGGCACTTGGAGGTGAGCGTCACGGTGACGTTGAAGTTGCCCGTGGCGGTGGCGGCTTGCGCGGTGGGAATTCCCGCGAACAGCGCGGCGAAGGCGGCGGCGAGAGCGAGGCGTTTGTTCATGTTCGGCTCCATTCGTGTGTGGGGGGACAGGATGCGTTCGTGACGGTGCCCATCATCCCGGCCCGGAGCCCATAACCGTATGACGCGATTCACAAAAGGCACCCGCCCACCATTACAGGCGCAAGCTGGGTGACGAATGCAACCGCAGGGGCGCAGGCGGCGTGCGGCACGTCACAGGACGGGCGCCGGCGCCCCTGCCGCGGCTATTCGACCAGGCAGATCGCCTGCGCCGCGATGCCCTCGCCGCGCCCGGCGAAGCCGAGCGATTCCGTGGTGGTCGCCTTCACGTTCACGTCTTCGTGACGCAGTTCACAATCCGCGGCGATGTTGGCCACCATGCGCGGGATGTGCGGCGCCATGCGCGGGGCCTGGGCGACGATGGTGGCATCCACGTTGGCGATGCGAAGCCCCTTCGCCTTCAGGAGCCCCACCACCTCGCGCAGCAGCGCCCGGCTGTCCGAATCCTTGTAGCGCGGGTCGGTGTCGGGGAAATGGCGGCCGATGTCGCCCAGGGCCGCGGCGCCGAGGAGCGCGTCGCAGATCGCGTGCAGCAGCACGTCCGCGTCGCTGTGGCCGAGGAGGCCGCGGTCGTGCGCGATCTCCACGCCGCCCACCACGAGCCGGCGTCCGGCGACCAGGCGGTGCACGTCGAAGCCCTGTCCCACGCGCACGCTTTCAGCCCCTCCCCTGGCGCGCGAGGATCATCTCGGCGAGCGCGATGTCCTCGGCGAACGTGACCTTGAGGTTGCCGTTCTCGCCCTCGACCAGGCGCGGCGCGCGGCCCGCGGCCTCGACCGCCTGCGACTCGTCGGTCGCATCGCCGCGCTCGGCGAGGCCACGGCGCAGCACGGCGTAGCGGAACATCTGCGGCGTCTGCGCGCGCCACAGGTTGAGGCGCGGGATGGTGGCGGCGACGCGCTGCCCTTCCGCCGCGCTCTTCAAGGTGTCGGCGACCGGCATCGCGAGGAGGCCGCCCACGGGATCGTCGTCGAGCTCGTCCAGGAACTGCTCCACGAGCTCGGCGCGGATGCACGGACGCGCCGCGTCGTGCACGAGCACCCAGTCGTCGGCGCCGATGCGATCGCCGAGCGCGTCGAGCGCGTTCCGCACCGACTGCGCGCGATGCGCGCCACCCGCGAAGAGCGGCTCCACTTTCGCGCCGAGCGCGCTCCAGTCGTGCTTCGCCCAGTGCCGGTCGCCGGGCGCGAGCACCACGAAGATGCGCTCGATGCGCGCCACCTTCGCGAGCGCGGCGAGGCCGTGGAAGACCATCGGCTTTCCGGCGAGGGAAATGTACTGCTTGGGAACCGGATCGCCGATGCGCGTGCCCTGCCCCGCGGCGGGCACGATGGC
>Ga0134126_10000363_pt1 | contig 58684 bp, 57 predicted proteins | sample KB31752_FD_96881 | JGI IMG/M metagenome (GOLD analysis project Ga0134126, IMG submission 96881) | Terrestrial soil microbial communities with excess Nitrogen fertilizer from Kellogg Biological Station, Michigan, USA - KB3-175-2 | ecosystem: Environmental > Terrestrial > Soil > Unclassified ...
GCCGGGTTCCGCTTGGCACCGGACTTGCTCAAAGAGGACTGTGGCCGCGTTGTGGCGGCCGGAGACCTTGCATGAGCATTCGCGACACCTCCGCACAAGACCGCATCATCGAGAAGCGCGTCAACAAGAAGAAGCTGGGCATCTTCGCCGCCATCGGCGTGGTGGTGCTGGTCTTGCTGATATGGCTGGTGCCGGGCGCGCTGCGCCTGTTCTCCGCAGGTTCGTCGGTGAGCGCGTCGCGGCTGCAGATCGCCAGCGTGGAGCGCGGGCCGTTCGTGCGCGACATCGCCGCCGACGGTCGCGTGGTCGCGGCGGTCAGTCCGACGCTGTATGCCAATGCCGCGGGCGCGGTGGTGCTGCAGGTGCATGCCGGCGACAAGGTGGCCAAGGGCCAGGTGCTGGCGGTGATCGCGAGTCCCGAGCTGACCAACAAGCTCGCGCAGGAAGAAAACAACGAAGACGCGATGCAGGTCGCGTACCAGCAGGCCAAGGTCGATGCCGACCAGCAGCGCTCGAAGCTGCAGGAGGCCTATGACAACGCCAACATCGACCAGCAGAGCGCCGCGCGCGACCTGAAGCGTTACCAGGAGGCCTACGACAAGGGCGCGGTATCGCAGCTCGACGTCGATCGCCACCGCGACGCGCTGCAAAAAGCGCAGATCCAGTTGAGCCACGCCAAGGCCAACCTCGGCATGGACGATTCCAGCCTCACGCTGGAGGTCCAGGCCAAGAAACTTGCCTACGAACGCCAGAAGCTGCTGGTCGCGGATTTGCAACGCCAGGTGGAAGAGTTGAACGTGCGCTCGCCGGTGAACGGCCAGGTCGGCCAGTTGTTCATCGCGCAGACCGCGACGGTGCCCAAGGACGCCAAGCTGCTGACGGTGGTCGACCTGTCGGCGCTGGAAGTGCAGGTGAGCGTGCCAGAAAGTTTCGCGCGCGACCTCGCGCCGGCGATGCCTGCCGTGATCAGCGGCAACGGCAACGACTGGAAAGGCGCGGTCAGCACGATCTCGCCGGAAGTCGTGAATGGCGAAGTGGTGGCGCGGGTGCGCTTCGAAGGCAAGAAGCCCAGCGAACTGCGCCAGAACCAGCGCCTGTCGGTGCGCATCGTGCTCGACAAGCGCGACAACGTCCTGACCGTCGCGCGCGGTTCGTTCGTCGACGAATCCGGTGGCCGCTACGCCTACGTCGTGCGCGACGACATTGCCTACAAGACGCCGGTGACGCTGGGCCCCAGCTCGATCGACAAGGTCGAGATCCTGCAGGGCCTGAAGGAAGGCGAAAAGATCGTGATTTCAGGTACCAGCAACTTCAACGGCGCGGCGAAAGTCGCCATCAGCAACTGATTGCAGGGAGCGGAGCGAGGGAACGGAACCGCGGTTTGAACCAGCTCGGATTCGTTCTTCGCTCCCTGCTTCCACATCGATCCATCCACACATCACCCCCGCAACGAAGGAAACCACCATGTTAAAGATGACCCACCTGTCCAAGGTCTACCGCACCGAAGTGGTGGAAACCTACGCGCTGCGCGACTTCAACATCGACGTGAAGGAAGGCGAATTCGTCGCGGTGATGGGACCATCGGGCTCCGGCAAGACCACCTTCCTCACCATCGCGGGCCTTTTGGAAAGTTTCACCGGCGGCGAATACCTGCTGGACGGCGTCGACGTCAGCAATCTCGGCGACAACGCGCGCTCGAAGATCCGCAACGAGAAGATCGGCTTCGTGTTCCAGAGTTTCAACCTGATCCCCGACCTCAACGTGCACGACAACGTGGAAGTGCCGCTGCGCTATCGCGGCATGAAATCCGCCGAGCGCCAGCAGCGCATCAAGGATGCCCTGGAGCGCGTGGGTCTCGCCTCGCGCATGAAGCATTACCCCGCCGAACTGTCGGGCGGCCAGCAGCAGCGCGTCGCGATTGCACGTGCACTTGCCGGTTCGCCGCGCCTGCTGCTCGCTGACGAACCGACCGGCAACCTGGATACGCAGATGGCGCGCAGCGTGATGGAACTGCTTGAAGAGATCCATCGCGAGGGCGCGACCATCGTGATGGTCACCCACGACCCGGAACTCGCCACGCGCGCGCAACGCAGCGTGCACGTGATCGATGGCCAAGCCGTGGACATCGCCGAGGAACCGCGCTTCCACGCGCGCGATCGCGCCGGGGCACACGTCAACGCATGAAACTTTCGAGGGGGACGGGGACCACCGCACTTCGAGGACTGCCACCATGATCCGCAAACTCATCGCTATCGCCGCCGCCATCGCCATCAACTGCGCGGTGCTCGCCTGGTTCCACGCGTGGAGTTCAGCCGCGGTCGCGAGCGCCGCCGCTGCATCCGCGCGGATGCCGACGGTCGTCACCTTGCCGATCATCAACGTGCACCCGAGCGCGAACCAGTTGCGCCAGTTGCACGCGGCACCCGAAACCTCGCGGTCCGCACGCACCGGTCTTGGCGGCGGTGCCGCCGCCTGCCTCGTGATGCCGTACTACTCGTTCGCATCGCAATGCGACGCGACGGTGAGCGGCTGACGGGTTTTGAACCCTCTCCCCCGAACGCTCTGCTCGGGGGAGAGGGCAGGGTGAGGGGGCAGGCGCTGCACGCAACGAGTGGGTTCGCAGTTCGCGTGCTCGGCCCCCTCACCCCAACCCTCTCCCCCAAGGCGATGAAGCTGCCTTGAGGGAGAGGGAGCCAAATCGGAGTGAATGAAATGTTCGCCTATTACCTCGATCTCGCGCTGCGCAGCCTGAAGCGCCACAAGGCGCTCACCGGATTGATGATCCTCACCATCGGTTTCGGCGTGGCCGCATCGATGACAACCTGGTCGGTGTTCCGCGCGGTATCGGGCGATCCGATTCCGTGGAAGTCGTCGAAGTTGTACGTGCCGCAGATCGACATGTGGGGGCCGGGCGCGAAGCGCACCGGGCCCGGCAGCAGCGACCAGGGGCCACCGGATCAACTCGACTATCCCGATGCGATCGCCTTGATGCGCGATCATCGCGCGAAGCTGCAATCGGCGATGTACCAGATTTCGCCCTCGGTGGTGCCGCAGCAACTTGGCAAACATCCGCTCAATATCGGCGGCGAAGCAGTGTATAGCGAGTTCTTCCCGATGTTCGACGTGTCGTTCAAGTACGGCAGCGGCTGGAGCGACGCCGATGACGCGCATCGCGCGCAGGTCGTCGTGATCAGCGACGTGTTGAACAGAAAAATATTCGGCGGTGTCGACAGCGTCGGCAAGATGATGAATATCGACGGGCACGATTACCGCGTGGTCGGCGTGCTGGATCATTGGAACCCGCAGCCGCGCTTTTACGACATCATCAACACCGGCGGCAACGGTTTCGCCGCCGAGGCGCAGGACGTATTCCTGCCGTTCCCGACCGCGATCGCCGCGGAGATGGCCCAGAACGGCAACACCAGTTGCTTCAAATCGCCCGAGCAACCGGGCTTCGCCGGCTTCCTGCAATCGACCTGCATCTGGATCAGCTACATGGTGCAGCTCGACAGCGCCGCGGACGCGCAACGATTCAAGGGCTACCTGGAAGGTTTCGCGCGCCAGCGCTATCCCGATTGGGCGCCGAGTGTGAACCTGCTCGACCTGCCAGGCTGGCTGGAGCACGAACACGTGGTGCCATCGGATACGAAGATTTCCTTGTATGTCGCACTGGGCCTGCTGCTGGTATGCCTAGTCAACACGGCGGGCCTGCTGCTGGCCAAGTTCCTGCGCCGTGCCAGCGAGATCGGCGTGCGCCGCGCGCTGGGCGCATCGCGCCGCGAGATCTACACGCAGTTCCTGGTCGAGGCCGGAATGGTGGGACTGGCCGGCGGCGTGCTCGGGCTGCTGCTTACCCTCGTCGGCATCGCGGGCGTCGGCTGGGTGCTGCCGCGCGACATTGCCGCACTCGCACGCGTGGACGTGTCGCTGTTCATCACCACGCTGGTCGTGGCGATCGTGGCGACCATGCTGGCCGGCTTGTACCCCACCCTGCGCGCGGCATCGGTGCAGCCCGCATGGCAGTTGAAATCGAATTGAGGATCGCGCGATGACACTCCACCCCATTCTTGCGGCGCTGAAAAAACACAAGGCCGGCGTCACCCTGATCACGCTGCAAATTGCGTTGACACTGGCGATCGTGTGCAACGCGGTGTTCATCATCGGGCAGCGCGTCGAGCGCATCCATCGGCCTACCGGACTCGACGAAGCCAATCTGTTCCAGGTCAATCAACTCTGGGTCAACGCGCCCACCGGCAACGACCAGGCCAGTGTGGACAAGCTGGACGCGATGCAGCGCGCCGATGTCGAGACACTGCGTCAGCTTCCGGATGTCGAGTCGGCCGTGGCGATCAACTCGCTGCCGCTTTCCGGCAACAACTGGAGCGGCGGCATCCGTCTGAAACCCGATCAGAAGACTTCCACCGCGCACGCGTCGTTTTATTTCGGCGATTGGCAGATGGTGCATACGCTCGGACTGCAACTGATCGCCGGCCGCGATTTCACCGCGACCGACCAGACCCATCGCGGCTTCCGCGAAAAGACCGCGCCCCCGGTGGTGATTGTCAGCAAGGCGCTCGCTGACGCGCTGTTTCCGAACGGCAATGCGGTCGGCAAGAGCATCTACATGGACAACGACACGCCGCCCAGCACGATCATCGGCGTCGTCGCGCGCATGCAGACGCCCACGATCGCGGCCTGGGCCAAGGATTTCGCGTTCAACTCGATCCTGATTCCCACGCGCATGGATGCGAATTTCACGGGTTACGCGCTGCGCGCGAAGCCCGGCCGGCTCGAAGAAGCGATGCAGGAGGTGCCCAAGGCGCTGTTCGCGGCCAATCCGATGCGGGTGATCGAAACCACGGGTGATTACGAGGACCGCAGCGTGCACTCGTTCGCCGAAATCCGCGCGTACGCCTATCGCGCCGATCGCGGCATGGCCATCCTGATGGGCGTGATCTGCCTGATCCTGCTGTGCGTCACGGCCGCCGGCATCGTCGGCCTCACCAGTTTCTGGGTGGGCCAGCGGCGCAAGCAGATCGGCATCCGCCGCGCGCTGGGCGCGACCCGCAACGACATCCTGCGCTACTTCCAGACCGAGAACCTGATGATCGCGGGCGTCGGCGTAGTGCTGGGCGCGATCCTCGCGGTCGGGTTGAACCTCTGGATGATGAAGCAGTTCGCGATGGACCGGATGTCGCTGTTGTACGTGCTGGTCGGCATCGTCGTGCTGATGCTGCTGGGGCAGGGCGCGGTGTTCGCGCCGGCGCGGCGCGCCTCGCGCGTGTCGCCGGTGGAGGCGACGCGGAGCGTGTGATTGAACCCTCTCCCCCGAATGCTCTTCTTCGGGGGAGAGGGCAGGGTGAGGGGGCTAGGCTCCGCGCAGGCCGATGCGTGAGCGTTGCGAGGTTTCACCCCCAACCCTCTCCCCCAAGCGATGGAGCTGCTTGGGGGAGAGGGAGCCGCAATGCAAACAGGAAACGAAACATGTTCGCGTACTACCTCGACCTCGCCCTCCGCAGCCTGAAGCGCAACAAGCTGCTGACGGTACTGATGGTGCTGGCGATCGCCATCGGCATCGGCGCCAGCATGACCACGCTGACGGTGATGCATCTGCTGTCCGGCGACCCGCTGCCGGGCAAGAGCGCGCACATTTTCTATCCGCAGGTCGATCCCACGCCGGCCGATTGGTACAGCCCGAGGCATCCGCTGGAAGTGATGGACGATCGCTCGGCGCTGGATCTGTGGGGCGCGCACCGCGCCGATCGCCAGGCGCTGATCGTGCAAAGCCCCGTGAAGGTGAGTGCGCCCGGAGCGGATCGTCCGCCGCTGATGCTGACCCTGCTGGCCACCACCTCGGATTTCTTTCCGATGTTCGAGGTGCCATTCGAGTACGGCAGCGCGTGGACGCCGTCGGATGAAACGGGTCATGCGCGCGTCGCGGTGATCTCGTCCGATCTCAATGACAAGTTGTTCGGCGGCAAGAACAGCGTGGGCAAGACGCTTCGCCTGAAGGACAGCGACGTGCGGATCGTCGGTGTGCTGAAGCCGTGGCGGCCCACGCCCTTGTTCTACGACGCGGAAGGCGGCTTCACCGGCAACGGCTATGACACGAGCTATTACGCCAAGCCCGAAGACGTGTTCATGCCGTACCAGAGTGCGCTCGAAGTCAACGACGGCAATTTCTTCCAGTTCACCTGCTGGGGCAGCGGACCCGCGGTTCCCGGCCATCTTCAAGGATCGCCTTGCCTGTGGGTCGCGTTGTGGGTGGAACTGGACAGCGCGGCCAAGGTCGGGGATTACCGGACGTTCATCAAGAACTACGCCGAGCAGCAAAAGGCGCTCGGCCGCTTCGCCAACACTGATACACGCATGCTGGACCTGATGCAACGGCTGGATTACGTGCAGGTGATTCCGAAGAACGTGCGGTTGCAGACCTGGCTGGCGTTTGCGTTCCTCGCGATCTGCCTGTTCAACACGGTGGGCTTGCTGCTGGCGAAATTCCTGCGCCGCGCGGGCGAGATCGGCGTGCGTCGTGCACTGGGTGCGTCGAGCCGCTCGGTGTTTGCGCAATGCTTGACCGAAGCGGGCTTGATCGGATTCATCGGCGGCGTTGGGGGCTGGCTGTTGACGCTGGTCGGGTTGTGGCTGGTACGCCGTCAACAGACGCCGTATTCCGACCTGGTGCACATGGACGTGTCGATGTTTGCGGTGACCTTCGTGCTGGCGGTCGTCGTCAGCTTGCTCGCGGGTGCGCTGCCGGCCCTGCGCGCCAGCCGGATCGCGCCGGCGTTGCAATTGAAGACCTTGTGAGGATGGCCGCCATGCAAATTCGCCCCATCCTTTCGGCACTCCGCAAGCACAAACTCGCCACGTTCCTGATCGCGATGGAAATCGCGCTGGCCTGCGCGGTGCTGTGCAACGCCGTGTTCCTGATCGCCAATCATCTGTCGGCGATGAACCTCGACAGCGGCGTGGATGAAACTTCCTTGGGCGCAATCGTGGTTACGGGTTTCGATTCAAAGCGATCGGCCGATCTGAATGCGCGGATGCTCGCGGGCCTCGGCGCAATTCCCGGTGTGGAATCAGTGCATGTGATTTCATCGGTGCCATTCGGCCCGCAGTGGGGCGTTGATGGCATGACACTCGACCAGGCTGGCAAACAGCCAGGCGCCGTGGTCGAGTTTTACGATGGAAATCCTGGCACTCCGGAAGCGCTGGGGCTGCAACTCGTCGCCGGTCACATGCCATCGGCCGACGATTACCAGCCCTTGCAGGATCATGATTACTTTCCGGCCTCGTCACGCGTGCTGGTCACGCGTGCGCTGGCCGAGAAATTGTGGCCCGGTGAAAACCCCCTGGGCAAGCAGTTCTGGGCCGCCAAGTGGCAGTTCCGCGTGATCGGCGTGGTCGCGAACCTGTCGGTGTCGCAGTACACCGAGAATGGCGAACATGGCGCGGAGTGGTGTGTGTTCGTGCCCGTGCAAGCGAGTGGCCAGCTTGCGGGTACCTATCTGATCCGCGCAAAGCCCCGGGATCTGGAACACGTGATGACCGGAGCGCGTGCCGCGGTTGCAAAAATCGCACCCGACGTGGTGCTGGATTACGCCAACAGCCACACCATCGGCCATTTGCGCGAACGCTTCTTCAGGAATGACCGCGCGATGGCGGGCCTGCTGGTCGGCGTGATCGTGGCGCTGCTGGGCGTCACCGCGTTCGGCATCGTCGGCCTCGCGAGTTTCTGGGTCGCGCAGCGGCGCAAGCAGATCGGCATCCGCCGCGCGCTCGGCGCCACGCGCGCGGACATCCTGCGTTATTTCCAGACCGAGAATTTCCTGATCGTCACGTTCGGCATCGTCGTGGGGGTGGTGCTGGCGATCGGCATCAACCTCGTGCTGATGAAGTTTTTCGAGGTGCCGCGCCTGCCGCTGTGGTATTTGCCGATTGGCGTGGTGGTGCTGTGGTTGCTCGGTCAACTGGCGGTGCTGGTGCCGGCGCTGCGCGCCGCGGCGGTGCCCCCGGTCGTGGCGACGCGGAGCGTGTGAGAACGGAAATCGGAATCGGAAATCAAAACGTCGTCATTCCGGGGCTGCCGCGGTTTCATGGCGGCAGAACCCGGAATCTATCTTGGCTTGTTCGAAAGCCAACATGGATTCCGGCTTTCGCCGGAATGACGAGCAAAAGCATTCTTTCTGGAGCGGGTGGCATTCATGTTCGGCTATTACCTCGACCTCGCATTGCGCAGCTTCAAGCGCAATCGCGTACTCACCGCGCTGATGGTGCTGGCGCTGGGCCTCGGCATCGGTGCATCGATCACGACGCTCACGGTGCTGAAGCTGCTGTCCGGCGATCCGTTGCCGCAGAAGAGCGCGCGAATCTTCGCACCGGAGATCGACCCGTTGCCGACCGAGAATACGGCGCCGGAGAAGTTGTTCGCGAGGTGGGGCAACCTGATGACGTACACCGACGCGATGAACCTGCTGCACGCCCGCAAGGGCGAGCGACAGGCGGTGATGGCGCTGGCGTCCAGCAAGATCACGCCGCAAACCCCGGGGCAGCACTCGTTCTTCAGTGATGGCGTGGTAACCACTTCGGATTTCTTCTCGATGTTCGATGCCGGGTTCCAGTACGGCAGTGGCTGGAGTGTGCAGGACGACGAAAACCGCGCGCATGTCGTGGTGATCGCTGGCTTCCTCAACGACAAGTTGTTCGGCGGCGCCAATAGCGTCGGCAAGATCCTGCGGATCAACGACCACGATTACCGCATCGTGGGGGTGTTGAAGCCATGGGCGCCGCAGCCGCGTTTCTACGCCGTCAGCCTGGGCGGGCACGGCTACGGCAATGGCGATGCGGTGTTCCTGCCGTTGCAGTCCGCGCTGGCGGACAAGGTGAACACGCAGACTGTCAATTGCTTCGAGCCCGACGTCGACATCAACCATCTGGAAACCGCGCCGTGCGCCTGGGTGTCGACATGGGTGGAGCTGGCGCATGCGTCGGACGCGGGCGCCTACAGGACCTTCCTGTCCAATTACGTGGCGCAGCAGATTTCGCTGGGGCGGCTGCATCATCCCGAAGTCGCGTTGCCGGACTTGATGCAATACCTGGCGCAGCAGCAGGTGGTGCCCGAGGACGCGCGCCTGCAAACCGGACTGGCGTTCGGCTTCCTGCTGATCTGCATCGTCAATACCGTAGGCCTGTTGCTGGCGAAATGTCTGCGCCGCTCGCGCGAGATCGGCGTACGCCGCGCGCTGGGCGCCACGCGCGCCGCGGTGTTCGCGCAGTTCATGGTGGAGTCCGGCATGGTCGGTATCGCCGGCGGCGTGCTGGGTCTGGTCTTCGCCGAACTCGGCTTGTGGGCGATTCGCCATCAACCGGCGGAGTACGCCGGCCTTGCGCATCTCGACATCTCGATGTTCATCGCGACGTTCGTGATCGCGCTGGTCGCCAGTCTGATCGCGGGCCTGCTGCCCGCGTGGCGCGCGTGCGTGGTCGCGCCGGCGCCGCAATTGAAATCGGTGTAGGAGCCAGCCTGCTGGCGACCGTGTCGCCCAAACCCATCGCGCGCGGGCGCGCTCCTACGAAAACAATGAACGAGGCAACATCATGGACATCCAACCCATCTTCGCCGCGTTGCGCAAGCACAAGATTCCGGCTGCGCTCATCGTGCTGGAAATCGCGCTGGCTTGCGCGGTGCTGTGCAACGCCGTGTTCATGATCGGCCAGCGCGTCAGCGAGATTCACATCCAGAACGCGATCGATGAGAGCGGCATCGTGGACATCGGCGTGCAGGGCATCAACCCCGACGCCGCGAATGCCGACATTCCCGCCTATCTGGCTGCGTTGCGGGAAATTCCCGGCGTCACCGCGGTGACCGAGATCAACATGATGCCGCTGGGCAACAATAGTTGGAACACGAATGTCGCGACATCCCCGGCCGACGTGACGTCCAAGGACAGTCCGAACGTCGCGGAGTACATGTTCACGAAGGGTGGCCCCGAGGCGCTCGGCTTGCATCTGCTGCAGGGGCGGCTTTTCAATGACGACGAGTACGCCGACAGCAAGCTGGGCGACAGCTACATGCCGTCCACCCATGTGGTCATCGTCACCCAAAGCCTCGCCATGCGCCTGTGGCCCGGCCAGAGCGCGCTGGGCAAGCAGATCTGGCAAGGCAAGAAGAACATGTACACCGTGATCGGCATCGTCGCGGATGTGTTGCGTCCGGACCGCAACGGCGGCATCGCGCAATTTCATTGGTCGATGTTCTTCCCGGTCAGCCCGGCGCTGGGCATCCAGGAATTCGTGGTGCGCAGCGCGCCGCGCGATCGCGATCGAATCCTGCGCGATGGCGTGCAGAAACTCGAAGCGCTGTCGCCGTCGGTGGTCGTCAAGGGACAAACCTTCAGCGACATCCGCGACAAGTATTTCGCCAATACCCGCAGCATGGTGTGGATGCTGGTACTCGTGTGCGTAGTGATGCTGGCCGTGACCGCGTTCGGCATCGTCGGCCTGACCAGTTTCTGGGTCGGGCAGCGGCGCCGGCAGATCGGCATCCGTCGCGCGGTCGGCGCCACGCGCGCGCACATCATGCAGTACTTCCAGACGGAAAATTTCCTGCTGAGCAGTGCCGGTGTGGCGATCGGGATGATCCTGGCATTCGGCATCAACCTGTACTTGATGCAGCATTACCAAACCACGCGCTTGCCTTGGTACTACCTGCCGGTCAGCGCGATCGCGCTGTGGATCTTGGGACAGCTTGCGGTGCTGGGGCCGGCGCTGCGCGCCGCCAACGTGCCGCCGGTGGTGGCGACGCGGGAAGGGTGAGGAATGCAAACCCCCTTCCGGAGGAAGGGGGTCGCTGCCGCAGGCAGCGGGGGGATGGCTCCATGTCGGCGAAGAGCGCATCCCCCTCGATCCCCCTTCCTTTGGAAGGGGGAAGAACAAAGCGGCGCCTTTTTGCGATAGGGAACGACAAACCATGGGAGGAATGGAATGTTCGGCTACTACATCGATCTCGCACTGCGCAGCCTGAAACGCACACCCGTGCTCACGGGCCTCATGGTGCTGGCGATCGGGCTCGGCATAGGCGCCAGCATGACCATGCTCACGGTGCTGCACGTGATGACCGAGGATCCACTGCCGGGGCGCAGTGCACATTTGTACACGCCGCATCTCGATCCGTTGCCTTCGACGTACCACCAGCCGGAAGACGGCCCGGAGCCGAACGACAGCCTGACGTGGCCCGATGCGCTGGCGTTGCTGCAGGCGCATCGGGCCGTCAGGCAAGCCGCAATGGCCGGCGGAACGCAACTGTTGACGCCGCAACGCGCCGGCCTGCAGCCGTTCGACATCAACGGTCGCTACACCACCGCCGATTTCTTTGCGATGTTCGGCGTACCGTTTGCCGAAGGCAGCGGCTGGACCGCTGCGGACGACGCGGCTCACGCACATGTGGTGGTGTTGTCGGAGCCATTGGCACGCAAGCTGTTTGGTGCGGCCAATCCGATCGGCCAAACCGTGCAAGTGGGCAACAACGGCGAAGCGCCGAATGGCTTCCGCGTCGTCGGTGTCACGCTGGATTGGGCGCCGCGGCCCCTGTTCTATGAAGACGCCGCGGGCAAGCCGTACACCGACAGCGATGAGTTTTTCCTGCCGCTGTCCGCTGCCATCGACTTGAAGCTGAGCTTCAACGGCAACCAAAACGGTTGGGGGCACGTCGATGGCGACAGTTGGCGCACCAGCCCGAACTCCAGCTGGCTGCAATTCTGGGTACAGCTGGATACGTCCGCACAGGTGCGGGCCTACCACCGGTTCCTCGTGGATTATTCGGCGGAGCAGAAAGCGCTGGGTCGATTCCAGCGCCCCGCGACCAACGCGAAGCTGTACGGCTTGATGGGTTGGCTCGCGCACGAAAATCTGGTGCCCGACGACGTGAAGCTGCAAATGTGGCTGGCGCTCGGTTTCCTCGGCGTCGCGATGCTCAATATCGTCGCGCTGCTGCTGGCCAAGTTCCTGCGCCGCAGTGGCGAGATCAGCGTGCGGCGCGCGATGGGCGCGCGCAAGCGCGACATCTTCGTGCAATTCGGTATCGAATCTGCTTTGGTTGGCGTGGCCGGTGGATTGCTCGGACTCGGCATTGCGCAGATCGGCTTGTGGAGCGTCCGGCAGCGCCCCGACGACTATGCGCACCTCGCATCGATGAATCCCTCGATGCTGTTCGGCACGGTGGTGCTGGCGATCATCGCGAGCGTGCTGGCCGGCATGCTGCCGGCCTGGCGCGCGTGCCGGGTGCCGCCGGCGTTGCAGTTGAAGACACTGTGAGGACATGACATGGAAATCCGTCCGATTCTCGCAACGCTGCGCCGCCACAAACTCACCGCGATCCTGCTGATGCTGCAAGTCGCCTTCACCTGCGCGATCGTGTGCAACGTCGCGTTCATGATCATCTACCGCGCGCAACGCGTATCCATGCCGACAGGTATCGCCGAGGATCAGTTGTCGGTGATCCAGGTCGCGGGTATCCGGCAGGGCGCAAACCCGCAGGCGCAGCACGTCGTTGATCTCGCCGCCTTGCGCGCCGTTCCAGGCGTCGAATCCGTCGTGGCCACGAACGGTTCGCTGCCGTTGAGCGAGAGCAGCAGTTTCTACGGTGTTTGTCCGACCCGAAAGGCACTGGAGCAGGCGATGCAGGTACAGTCGCTGGGCTCCGCTTGCGTGCAGCCCGGCGTCTATGGCGGCTCGCCCGGCGTAATCGCGACGCTGGGACTGGATCTGATCGAAGGCCGCGATTTCCGTTCGGATGAATTCGTGAAGGACGATCAACCTCCCGCCGCGATCATCAGCCAAGCCTTGGCGCAGCGCCTGTATCCGGGTGAAAACCCGCTGGGCAAGGAGTTGTACACGGGTGCCAAGAACCCGATCCGCGTGATCGGCGTGGTGAAGACCTTGCTTGCCGCGCGCTTGCGCATGCCAGGCACCGATTACTACACCATGCTCTACCCTGAGTTGCCTTCCGGTACGTACACGTATTACGTGATGCGCAGTGCCTCTCAGGATCGCGAGCGCGTACTTAAAGCAGCACATGCCGCCTTGCTGAAGGTTGATCCGAATCGACTGGTCGAGAACGAGGGCGAAACCTACACGCAAATCCGCGCGCAATACTTCCAGCGCGATACCACCATGATCAGCCTGCTGCTCGCATCCGCACTGGGACTGCTGTTCGTCACCGCGCTCGGCATCACGGGTCTCGCGAATTTCTGGGTAGGGCAGCGTACCCGCAGCATCGGTATCCGCCGTGCGATCGGCGCGACGCGGGTCGATATCCTGCGTTACTTCCAGACCGAGAATTTCCTGATCGTAACCTTCGGCGTGCTGCTGGGCATGCTGCTGGCGGTGGGCCTCAATTTGCTGCTGATGAAGCATTACGAATTGCCGCGCCTGCCGCTGTGGTATTTGCCCATCGGCGCGGCGGTACTGTGGCTGCTGGGACAATTGTCCGTGCTGGCGCCCGCGCTGCGCGCGGCCAACGTGCCGCCGGTGGTGGCGACGCGAAGCGTGTGACGTTCTCCCCTTCTGCGAATGGGAAGACAAGAAAAGCGTGATAGCCTCGAACGATAAAATCGATTCCCGCAAAGAGCCATGCGCACCGTATTGATCATCGATGACCAGGGCGCCGTGCGCGACGCGTTGTCGCTGCTGCTGTCGCTGCACGAAATCCGTCCACTGACCGCGACCTCGCCCGAAGAAGGCATGGCACTGCTGGAGCGCGAGCGCGTGGACGTGGTGATCGCGGACATGAATTTCTCCGCCGACACCACCTCGGGCGAGGAAGGCGTGGCGCTGTTCCACGCGATCCGCGCGCGTCATCCGGATTTGCCGGTGATCCTGCTGACCGGCTGGTCGCACCTTGAAACCGCGGTGCAGCTGGTGAAGGCCGGCGCGGCGGACTACATGTCCAAACCGTGGGACGACGCCAAGCTGCTGGCGACGGTCGAGAACCTGCTGGAGCTTTCCGAGAACGCGCGCGCGGCTGCCACCACGCGCATGACGCGCCGCCGCCGCCGCGAAGAACTGGAGCGCAGCCATGACCTGCGCGGCATCGTGTTCGCCTCCGACGAAATGTTGCGCGTGCTGGAACTGGCGTGCCGTGTGGCACGCGCGGAGGTGCCGGTCCTCGTCACCGGGCCGAATGGCGCGGGCAAGGAACGCATCGCCGAAATCGTGCACGCGAATTCCGCGGTGCGCGAGAAGCCGCTGTTGACGGTGAACTGCGGCGCGCTGCCGAGCGAATTGATCGAAGCCGAGTTGTTCGGCGCGGAAGCGGGCGCGTTCACCAGTGCGGTGCGCGCGCGCGAAGGCCGCTTCGAGGCCGCCGACGGAGGCACGCTGTTCCTCGACGAGATCGGCAACCTGCCGCCGGCCGGGCAGATGAAACTGTTGCGCGTGCTGGAAACGGGCGAGTTCGAACGCCTGGGTTCCACGCGCACGCGCAAGGTGAAGGTGCGCGTGATCAGCGCGACCAATGCCGACCTTGCCGCGATGATCCGCGAGGGAAGATTTCGCGAAGATCTGTTCTATCGCCTCAACACTATCGAGATACCGCTGCCGCCGCTGATCGAGCGTCCGGACGACATCCTGCCGCTGGCCGAATATTTCCTCGATGACGACGCGGTGCTGTCGGACGAAGCGCGCGACGCGATGCTGGCGTACGCGTGGCCCGGCAACGTGCGCGAACTCAAGAACACCATCGATCGCGCGAAGCTGCTGTGTGGTCGCGACGAGATCACGACGGAACACCTCGGCTTGCCGGCGGCCGCACCGGCGGCGTCGCGCAGCCTGGACGATCCGCCACGCGAAGCGGTGGAGGATGCATTGAAGAAGGCCGGCGGCGTGATCAGCCGCGCCGCGCGTACGCTGGGTCTGTCGCGGCAGGCGTTGTATCGGCGCATGCAGCGGTACGGGATTTCAGAATAGAAACTCTTGGGTGAGCCTGTGCGACCGCGGTGGTTTTGAACCCTCTCCCCCGAATGATTTTGTCGGGGAGAGGGCAGGGTGAGGGGGTCAGGCGCCGGGACGAGCAGGTATCTGACGTTTGCCGGATTCCCCCTCACCCCAACCCTCTCCCCCAAGCGATGAAGCCGCTTGAGGGAGAGGGGGTCAGTTTTCGCGCTTGCGGCATAACGCTTTCTCCGGTCTCACATCCGACATCCCGAATCCCATGCGCTTCTCCTCCCTCGAAGGCAAACTGGCGCTGCTGCTGATCGGCGCCTCGGTGGCCGGCGCCGCACTGGCCGCCGCGCTGACCGGCTGGACGCACAGCGCGTGGCTGGGCGGCGCAATCGCGATCGCCGCGTGCCTGGCGCCGGTGGCGTGGCTGGCGCATTCGGCGATGCAACCGGTGCGGCGCCTGCTGCGCGCGCTGTCGGGCAGCGTCGCGAGTTATCGCGATGGCGACTTCAGCATTTCGCTGCGCACGCGGCGTCGCGACGAGTTGGGCCAGTTGATCGAGGCGCACAACGAACTCGGGCACGCATTGCGCGAGCAGCGGCAGAACCTCGTGCAGCGCGAATTGCTGCTCGACACCGTGGTGCAGCATTCGCCCACCGCTCTGGTCCTCACCGATGCCAGCGACCGCGTCGTGTACGCGAATCTTGCCGCACGGCACCTGTTCAACGAAGGCAAGAATCCGGGCGGGCTGCGCTTCGAGGATCTGCTGGCCGCGTGTCCCGACGCGATGCGGCAGGCGCTGACCGCCAGCGAAGACAGCCTGTTCGGCGTCGAGATGGGCAACGACGAGGAATATTTCCATCTCTCGCGGCGCGACTTCCGCCTGCAGGGACGGCCGCACCAGTTGTACCTGGTGCAACGCATGACGCGCGAGTTGTCGCGCCAGGAAGTCGCGGTGTGGAAGCGGGTGATCCGCGTGATCAGCCACGAGCTCAACAACTCGCTGGCGCCGATTTCCTCGCTGGCGCATTCCGGCGCGGAACTGGCGCGCCGCAACGATCTGGAACGCTTGCCGCGCGTGTTCGAAGGCATCGGCGATCGCGTCCGGCACCTGCATTCGTTCACCGCCGGCTATGCGAGTTTCGCCAAGTTGCCGCAGCCGAATCCGGCTTCGGTCGAGTGGGCCGCGTTCCTCGATTCGCTGAAAATGCATTGCCGATTCCGGCTTGCGGGCGAGGTGCCATCCGAATCGGCGCAATTCGATGCCGCGCAGATCGAACAGGTGCTGATCAATCTCGTGAAGAACGCGGTGGAGGCGGGAGGCGACCCCGGCGAGGTGACGCTCGCGATCACGCACACGCTGCAGAACTGGCGCATCGAGGTAGCCGACCGCGGCCCCGGCATGAGTGAAACCGTGCTCGCGCAGGCACTGCTGCCGTTCTATTCGACCAAGCGTTCCGGCACCGGTCTGGGCCTTGCGCTGGCGCGCGAAATCGTGGAAGCGCACGGCGGCCGCATCGGACTCGCGAACCGCGAAGGCGGCGGCTTGCGGGTGACGGTGTCGCTGCCGGCCGCGCGCGTCTGAGCGCGGGCCCGTCGCCGCGGCCGCTGGCTATACTGCGCCAATCCATACAAGGGGAGCGGACCATGGGAATCGTGCTTGCGGTCGTCATCGTGGTGGTGGCGATCATCGTGCTGGCGAAGTGGGTGCGGATCGTGCCGCAGGGTTACGAATGGACAGTCGAGCGTTTCGGCAAGTACACGCGCACGCTGCCGCCCGGGCTGCATTTCCTGATGCCCTTCATCTACGCGGTCGGCCGCAAGATCAACATGATGGAGCAGGTGCTGGCGGTGCCCTCGCAGGACGTGATCACCAAGGACAACGCGGTGGTGCGCGTCGATGGCGTGGTGTTCTACCAGGTGCTGGAGGCGTCGCGGGCTGCGTATGAAGTCTCCAACCTGGAGCAGGCGTCGCTGGCGCTGGTGATGACCAACATCCGCACGGTGTTGGGTTCGATGGATCTCGACGAATCGCTGAGCAAGCGCGACGAGATCAATGCGCGGTTGCTGAAGGTCGTCGACGAAGCGACGCATCCGTGGGGCGTCAAGGTCAACCGCATCGAGATCAAGGACATCGCGCCGCCCAAGGATCTGGTGGATGCGATGGCGCGCCAGATGAAGGCCGAGCGCGAGAAGCGCGCGAACATCCTCGAGGCCGAAGGTTTCAAGCAGGCCGCGATCCTGAAGGCCGACGGCGAAAAGCAATCGACCATCCTTGCCGCCGAAGGGCAGAAGGAAGCCGCGTTCCGCGAGGCCGAGGCGCGCGAGCGGCTGGCGGCGGCTGAAGCGAAAGCGACGCAACTGGTGTCGGACGCGATTTCTTCGGGCAACTTGAACGCCATCAACTATTTCGTCGCGACCAAATACGTCGAGGCCTTGAAGGCGATGGCCAATTCACCCAACCAGAAGATGCTGATGCTGCCGTTCGAGGCGTCGGGCATCCTTTCCTCGATGGCCGGCATCGCGGAGATCGGCAAGGAAGTGCTGGCGAAGAATTCGTCCACGTCACGTTGAGGAATGGCAGCCATGTGGGGCATACCGTTGCATTACTGGTGGTGGGTGCTGGCGCTGCTCCTGATCGCGGGCGAAGTGCTGGCGCCGGGATTCTTCCTGCTGTGGATCGGCATCGCCGCGGCCGTGATGGGCATCGTCCTGTGGGCGCTGCCGGGACTCGGCGCGATCGCGCAGGCGGTGCTGTTCGTGGTCCTCGCGTTCGCATCGTGCCTGTTCTACTGGCGCTTGGTCCGCACGCGCCTCGCGCGCAACGACGATCCTGTCGCGGCCACGCTCAGCCGGCGCGGCGAGCAGATGATCGGCCAGCGCTACGTGCTGATCGAAGCGATCGTCAACGGCCGCGGCAAGGCGCGCGTCGGCGACGGACAATGGCTGGTCGCGGGACCGGACCTGCCGGTGGGTGCGGAAGTCGAAGTGGTCGGCGTCGACGGTGCCTTGCTGAAGGTGCGCGCGGCGGCGCCATGATGCGGACGCTCGCGTGACGGAACCGCTTACCGAGCCGCAGCCACGCGACGAACGTACGCGTGCGCGCATCGCGTTCGTGATCGAACTGGCGCGGCGCCTGCATCAATACGGCGCGGCCGCGCCGCGCCTCGAACAGGCCATCGGCAACGTGGCCCAGCAGCTCGGCCTCGCCTGCGACGTGTTGTCGACGCCGACCTCGATCGTGCTGTCGTTCAGCGCGCCGGGCGGCGACGGCCTGGCCGAACTCACGCAGGTGGTGCGGATCGCGCCGGGCGACGTCAACCTCGCACGATTGTGTCGCGCCGACGAAATCGCCGACCGCGTCGCCGACGGCAGCCTCGATCCGCGCCGCGGCATGGCGCAGTTGCGCGCGCTCGGCCGGCCGATGTCGCGCGCCGCGTTGCGCGCGACAATCCTGAGCTACGGCTTGTCGGCTGCGAGCGTGGCCGTGTTGTTCCGCACGTCCGGGCCGGACGCGCTGGCCGCCGGCGTGATCGGACTCCTGATCGGCGCGATCGTGGTGGCGGGTTACGGGCGCCCGCGGCTGTCGGCGGCGAGTGACGCGATCGCGGCGCTGGTGGCAACCTTCATCGCGACGATGGTCAGCGCATGGTTGCTGCCGTTGTCCCTGAAACTCGTGGTGCTGTCGGCGCTGATCGTGCTGGTGCCGGGCATGTCGTTGACCAATGCGGTGCGCGAATTGACGAGCCAGCACCTCGCTTCGGGCGTCGCGCGTTTCGCCGGCGCGGCGGCGACGATCCTGAAGCTGACGTTCGGCACGATCGCGGCCGCGCAGGTTTGCGAGGTCGCGCACATCGTTCCTGCTGCGCATGCGCTGCCGCCATTGCCGTTGTGGACGCAGTGGCCCGCGCTGCTGGTGGCGGCCATGGCCTTCGCGATGCTGTTCCAGACCGCGCGGCGCGATTATCCGCTGGTGCTGGTCGCGGTGATCGTCGGCTACCTGGTGACGTATTGGAGCGGCAATGCGTTGGGCACGCCGTTCGGTGTGTTCATCGGCGGCCTGGTCTTGAGCGCGGGCAGCAATCTCTACGCGCGGATCATGCACCGGCCCGGCGCACTGGTGCGCGAACCCGGCGTGCTGCTGCTGGTGCCGGGCAGCATCGGCTTCCGCAGTGTCTCGGATCTGCTCAACAACCAGATCGCCAGCGGCACCCACGTCGCCGTCCTGCTGGTGACGATGCTGATTTCGCTGGTGGCGGGATTGCTGTTCGGCGATTTGTTGATTGCGCCAAGACGGAGCTTGTAAGTCTGGACACGGGCGAAGATTCAGGAGCCGAAAATACCCTCTCCCCCAAACTGCTTCACCGTTTGGGGGAGAGGGCAGGGTGAGGGGGCAGACATCTCGCATGCCGAAGCGCCAGAGTGAAGCGCGTCCCCCTCACCCCAGCCCTCTCCCCCGAGAAAGCAGCTCGGGGGAGAGGGAGCAAAATCTTATTTGATCAGCAAATCCTTTTCCTTCTTGCCGCTCTTCAGCGCGGCCAGGAACCAGCGCGGGCGCTTGCCGCGGCCGGACCAGGTTTCACTGCCGGCGGGGTTGCGGTATTTCGGTGCGACCTTGCCGGTCTTGCCGCCGCGGCGCTTGCCGTAAACCTGCCCGAAGGTGACGCCTTCGGCCTTGAGCACTGCGTCGACCTTCGCCTTGACCTTGGCGATTTTTTCCTTGTCGATATTCTTCATGCGTCCGTTCGCCTTGCGGATGAGTTCCCTCAGCTGTTTCTTGTTGAGCGTGGTGACGTCGATGGCCATGTTGACTCCGATGATTTGATTGGATGCAAACCGTGTCGACCGGAGAAATCCACGGGATTGGCCCGGATGACAGCGGCATTTTCACCGAAATCCATTCCGGTTGCAAAATCGGGGCTGTCCATGGTTAATGCGCGGGAAAAAGATCCAATAAAGCGGCCCGATCCAGATTGCGGCTTTCGCTGTCGCGGCGGCGGCGATATTCGAAGGTGCCGGCGGCGAGCCCGCGCTCGCTGACCACGATGCGATGCGGAATGCCGATCAATTCGAGATCGGCGAACATCGCGCCGGGCCGCAGGCCGCGATCGTCGAGGCAGGTTTCAATGCCGCGCGCATTCAGTTCCGAATACAGCGATTCGGCGGCGGCATTCACGTCGGAATTGTCCTTGGGATTGATCAGGCAAATCACTGTTTGCCAGGGCGCCATGGGTTCCGGCCAGATGATGCCGGCCTCGTCATGATTTTGTTCGATGGCAGCCGCGACAATCCGCGAAATGCCGATGCCGTAGCAGCCCATGTGCAGTACGCGGTTCTGGCCCGCGTCGTCCAGCACCGTGGCACCCATCGCTTCCGAATACTTGGTGCCGAGCTGGAACACGTGGCCGACTTCGATGCCGCGCGCGATGCCCAGCGTGCCCTTGCCGTCGGGCGACGGATCGCCGGCGACCACCTTGCGCAGGTCTTCGACGCGGGAGATGCGCGCATCGCGTTCCCAGTTGGCGCCGGTGTAATGCGTGCCGGCACTGTTGCCGCCGCACACGAAGTCCGCGACGACCACGGCCGCGCGGTCCACGATCACGGGAATGCCGTCGGGCAGGCCGACAGGCCCCAGAAAGCCCGGCATGCAACCCATGCGTTTCACGATTTCGGCCTCGTCGGCCAGCACCGATTCGCCCGGTAATTCCGGCAATTTCGCGGCTTTGATCTCGTTGATTTCGTGGTCGCCGCGCAGGCACAGCGCAACCAGGCCATCGTTGCCGCGCACGATCAATGTCTTGATGCATTGCGCGGGCGGAACCTTGAGGAACGCGCTGACGTCCTCGATGGTTTTCTGCGTCGGCGTGTCCACGCGCGTCAGCGATTGCATGGGTGCGGGACGCGCCGCTGTGGGCGCCAGCGCTTCGGCGCGCTCGACGTTGGCCGCGTAATCGGATTCCGTCGAGAAGGCCAGCGCGTCCTCGCCGGAGTCGGCCAGCACGTGGAATTCCTGCGAGGCACTGCCACCGATTGCGCCGGTGTCGGCCTGCACCGCGCGGAACTTCAACCCGAGCCGCGTGAAAATGCGCGAATAAGCGTCGTGCATGAGCCGGTACGACTCGGCCATGCCTTCGGGCGTCAGGTCGAACGAATACGCGTCCTTCATCAGGAATTCGCGCGCGCGCATCACGCCGAAGCGCGGGCGGATTTCGTCGCGGAACTTGGTCTGGACCTGATAGAGGTTCAGCGGCAACTGCTTGTAGCTGCGCAATTCATTGCGCGCGAAATCGGTGACCACTTCTTCGGCGGTCGGGGCGTAGCAGTATTCGGCTTCCTTGCGATCCCTGATTTTCAGGAGTTGCGGGCCGAATTTCTGCCAGCGGCCGGTTTCTTCCCACAGTTCCTTCGGCTGGATCGTCGGCATCAACAACTCGATGGCGCCGGCGCGATTCATTTCCTCGCGTACCACGGTCTCGACCTTGCGCATCACGCGCAGGCCCAGCGGCGACCACGTGTAAATGCCCGACGCCAATTTGCGGATCATGCCCGCGCGCAGCATCAATTTGTGGCTGACGATCTCCGCATCGGCGGGCGCCTCGCGGGTGGTGGCGAGGTGGAATTTCGACAGGCGCATTGGGGTGCCATCCGGCGTGAAAACGCCGAATTGTAATGGTGGAAGGCGTTTCAGCCGCTACGTGGAAGGCGTGCGGCGTTGCGCGGACGGATCAAGTGCCCTTCGACGAGCAATATTGCGCATGCTGCGCCTGCGCGGTTGCGAGCTGCGCTTCGCGCGCGTTGTCGCTCATTACTTCCTGCTTGCCGTTGCTGCCGCCGGTGACCACCGGCTGCTTGCCCTGCAGCAGGTTGATGTTCGAAGTCAGTTGCTTGCACAGCTCGACGCGGTTGGACGCCGTGTCGGGTTGGGTGCTGCTCGCGGGCGCGGATTTCTGGGGCGCGCTGCTGCCGGGCTCGGTATTGTCTGCGCCGGAAGCAGGCGGCGGATTGGAAGAAACATCCGGTTCGCTGGTCAGGCGCATCTTGGTGTAATGCATGCCGGACGCAGGCGGCGTCTGCGAAAAATGGATCACGCCATTGGCGTCCTTCCACTTGTAGATCTGCTGCGCGCTCGCGAAACCGGCGATGCACGCCAGTGAGAGACCGATGGCCGCCGCGGCGGCGAAGTTGCGCATGTTCATGGAAGGTCCCCTGAAGCGGCTGAAAGGGTGGCGCGAGTATGCCACAGCCGTCGAACCGCCTCCGGACGGCTGTCACGATTGTTCCGGCGCCCGGCCGCTTGGGGCATGGGCTAAACTGCCGACAGGCTTCCGGCCATCTGCATGACAGACACGCTTCCCCGCAAACCCCTGCGACGCGGCATTTACCTGCTGCCGAACCTGTTCACGACCGGCGCGATGTTCGCGGGCTTCTACGCGATCGTGGCGGCGTTCCTCGGGTTCTACACGCACGCCGCGATCGCGGTGTTCATCGCGGCGCTGCTCGACGGCATGGACGGCCGCGTGGCGCGCCTCACCGGCACGCAGAGCGAATTCGGCGTGCAGTACGACTCGCTGTCCGACCTGGTCAGTTTCGGACTGGCGCCGTCACTGGTGATGTACACGTGGTCGCTGCAATACCTGCGCGATTACGGCCCGGTGTGGAGCAAGGTCGGCTGGTGCGCGGCGTTCCTGTATGCCGCGTGCGCGGCGTTGCGGCTGGCGCGCTTCAACACCCAGGTCGGCGTCGCCGACAAACGTTACTTCCAGGGACTCGCCAGCCCGGCGGCCGCGGGGTTGTGCATGTCGTTCGTGTGGGCGATGCAGAACTTCGGCATCGAAGGGCAGTGGTTGTGCTTCTTCACGCCGATCCTCGCCGTGGTCGCCGGCTTGTTGATGGTCAGCCGGGTGCGCTATTTCAGTTTCAAGACGCTGCCGGTCAACGATCGCGTGCCGTTCGTGTGGATCATCCTGGCGGTGCTGATCATCGTGGCGCTGACGCTCAACACGGCGCTGGTGCTGCTCGCCCTTGCGACGGTCTATGCGCTCTCGGGCATCGTGATCACGCTGTGGGGCCTGCGCAGCCGCGCCTCGCGCCGGCGCTTGCGCATGGCGCGCAGGCGCGCGCAGACGGAAGCGCAACCGCATGAATGACGCGATGTCCGCGCTGCGTGAACGCCGCTTGCGCGCGCTGGGCGTCGAGCCGCTGCGCCTGCATCGGCCGTTGTCAACAACGCGGAGCGTTGTGCCGATGCCCCATGCGGCCGTCGCCGAGCCGGCGCCGCCTACCGCGCCAGCTGCACCCGCCGCGGTATCCGAAACGATTTCGATCCGCCGCCTGGCCTTGCAGCCCGACCCGGCAGAGTTGGACGATCCCGTCATCAGGAGCATGTACACGGCATTGACCGAAGCGGTCGGCAAAGCCGGACTGCAGCGCGTGCGCCCGTGCGACGTGGCGGATGATCCGACCGCCGCCGTGATGGTGTTCGGCGCCGCGCCATTGCCGGATGGCGTGCCGATGCTGCGGGTGCTGCGCGTCGATCCGCTTTCGGTCTTGCATGCCGATCGCGAACGCAAGCGCCTGTTGTGGGAACAGATGCAGGCGCTGGGGCGCGGGAACGGCTGAGATGGTCGCGGTCGCGCCGCTGCAACCCGCATTGCGTCCGATGACGCACGACGACGTTTCGGCGGTCGCCAACATCGAAGCGGCCGCCTACGAATTTCCGTGGTCGCGCGGCATTTTCCGGAGCTGCCTCGACAACGGCCACCACTGCTGGGTGCTGGAGCAGGGCGGCGCGATCATCGGCTACGGAATCCTTTCGGTTGGCGCGGGCGAAGCGCACATCCTCAACATATGCGTGGCGCCATTGCACCAGGGCCGCGGACACGGCGCGTACCTGTTGAAACGCGTGCTCGACCTGGCGCGCTGGCATCACGCCGAACGCGTGTTCCTGGAAGTGCGGCCGTCCAACGAACTCGCGCACGCCATGTATGAACGCGCCGGCTTCAACGAGATCGGCCGCCGGCCGGGCTACTACCCGGGGCGGCGCGGGCGCGAGGATGCGATCGTGATGGCGATGGAGTTGCTGGGGGACGGATAGCGGCGGTTACAGCACCATCAGGTCATGGCCGACGATCACGCGACCCTTGAAGTGCGGCTTCACCGCGTCGTACCAGACCTTGTCCGGGATCGGCGGCGTGCCGGGCACGAAGTGGTTCAGCACAAGGGTTTTCACGCCGGCCTTCGTCGCGATCTGTCCGACTTCCGACATCGGCGTGTGCGCAGCTTCGAGGTGCGCGCGCAGGTGCGTCGCCGTCGCTTCGTCCTTCACGACCTGATCGATGACTTCCAGGTCGATCACCTCGTGCACCAGGATGTCGGCGCCGCGCGCGAGTTCGATCAGGTTTTCGGATGGCCGCGTGTCGCCGGAAAACACGATCGAACGATCCGGGCAATCGAAGCGGTACGCGAACGCAGGCGTCACCGGCGGATGTTCCACCAGGGCCGCGGTGACCTTGACGTTGGCGTCGTGCATCACCGGACCGCCCCGCGTGAGTTCGTGCGGGCGGATCAACGGCGCCAGCGGCGGTCGGCCCTCGTCCTTCTCGCGAATGCCGATGTCGTACTCGTCCATTTCGAGGAACAGCTCGGTCATCCGCTTCAATGGCGGCGGCCCCCAGGCGTCGACCGGCGTGTGCAGGTCGGTGGCCCACGCCAGCAACAAGAGATTCCCGTAATCGGCGTTGTGGTCGGAATGCTGGTGGGTGATGAACACGTCGCGGATGCGGCCGAGGTCGAGTCCGGCCTTCACCATTTGCCGCGCCACGCCATTGCCGCAATCGATCACGTAGATGTCGTCGCCGACCACGATCGCGTTGGCGGGCGCCGCGCGATCCAGCTTGGGCGTGGGGCCGCCGGCGGTGCCGAGCAGGATCAACTTTGAGCGTTTCGAAGGTGGCATGGCGGCTGCGAGTGCACGAGTTCCGCCCAATGTAATGCCCGCCAGCGAAATGCCGGCAGCTTGCAGCAGGCGGCGGCGTGAACGGTCGATGGCGGATTCAGGTTCGGTCATTGCCTGGGCGGCCGCGGAGCCGCGCAACGGAAATTGGGAATCTACCACTCCGGGTTGCACGTGCGCCGGACGAGCAGGAAACTCGTCCGATGGCCATGCACCCGATCGATCGAGCCATCCGCGAGAAGCGCCGCCTGCGCTTTACCTATCACGACGTCTCGCGCCTGGTCGAGCCGCAATGCCACGGCATCGGCCATCGCGGCACCGAGTTGCTGCGCGCGTACCAGTTGCAGGGCGGATTGCAGGCCGAGCCGTTGTTCGACGTGGCGAAGATCAGCAACCTGCAACTGCTCGACGAGCATTTCGAGAAGCCCGGGCCGAATTACAAACGCGACGATTCGGCGATGCAGGAAATCTTCGCGCAGCTTTGAACGCGCTCGCCGGCCGCTCCTGCAGGTTGGTGCTGAGCGCAGCGAAGCCCAACACTCTTCGACGGCTGTTGGGCTTTTTCCCGAACAGTCGGAGATCGGCCCGCCTACCGCACTCAAATAAAATCAAAATGGATTCCGGGTTCCATTCGCGATGAAACCGCGAACGGCCCCGGGATGACGATAAGTATTTTTACGCTCGTCCCGAATCCCGAATCCCGAATCCCGAATCCCGGGTCTCACGCCAGCTTCTTGTACTTCACCCGATGCGGCTTCGCGGCTTCCTCGCCCAGACGGCGCTTCTTGTCGGTTTCGTATTCGTTGTAGTTGCCGGGGAAGAATTCGACGTGCGAGTCGCCTTCGAAGGCGACGATGTGGGTCGCGATGCGGTCGAGGAACCAGCGGTCGTGCGAGATCACGATCGCGCAGCCGGGGAATTCCAGCAGCGCCTCTTCCAGTGCACGCAGGGTTTCCACGTCGAGGTCGTTGGACGGTTCGTCCAGCAGCAGCACGTTGCCGCCTTCGAGCAGCGTTTTTGCAAGATGCAAACGTCCGCGTTCACCGCCCGACAATTGTCCGACGATCTTCTGCTGGTCGCTGCCCTTGAAATTGAAGCGGCCGATGTAGGCGCGCGACTGGATTTCGAAGTTGCCGATCTTCAGGATGTCGAGGCCGCCCGACACCTCCTGCCACACGTTGTGCTTGTCGTTGAGCATGCCGCGTGATTGGTCGACGTAGGCGAGCTGCACCGTCTTGCCCAGCACGATTTCACCGGAATCCGGCTGCTCCTTGTCCATCACCATCTTCATGAAGGTGGATTTGCCGGCGCCATTGGGACCGATCACGCCGACGATCGCGCCGGGCGGAATCTTGAACGACAGGTCGTCAATCAGGCAGCGGTCGCCGAACGATTTGCTGACGTGCTTGAACTCGATCACCTCGTTGCCGAGGCGCTCGCCCGGCGGGATGAAGATCTCGTTCGTCTCGTTGCGGCGCTGGTAATCGACCGAGCTCAGCTCTTCGAAACGATTGAGGCGCGCCTTGCCCTTGGACTGACGGCCCTTGGCGGCCGACCGCACCCATTCCAGTTCCTTCTGGATGGCCTTCTGGCGCGCCTTTTCGGTCGAGGCTTCCTGTTTCAGGCGCTCGTCCTTCTGTTCCAGCCACGACGAATAATTGCCCTTCCACGGAATGCCGCGGCCGCGGTCGAGTTCCAGGATCCACTCGGCGGCGTTGTCGAGGAAGTAGCGGTCGTGGGTGACCGCGACCACGGTGCCGGGATAGTCGTGCAGGAATTGCTCCAGCCAATCGACCGATTCCGCGTCGAGGTGGTTGGTGGGCTCGTCAAGCAGCAGCATGTCGGGTTTGGAGAGCAGCAGGCGGCACAGCGCCACGCGGCGCTTCTCGCCGCCCGAGAGCGGTCCTATCTTCGCGTCCCACGGCGGCAGGCGCAGCGCGTCGGCCGCGACTTCCAGTTGCATCTCCATGGTGTGCGCGTCGCCCGCGGCCAGGATGTTCTCGAGCTTCTGCTGCTCGGCGGCCAGCGCGTCGAAATCCGCGCCTTCCTCGGCGTAGGCGGCATAGACTTCGTCGAGGCGCTTTTGCGCGTCGAGGATGTGCGACATGCCTTCCTCGACCGCTTCACGCACCGTCTTGCTGGCGTCGAGTTGCGGCTCCTGCGCGAGATAGCCGATGTTGATGCCCGCCGCGGGCCGCGCTTCGCCCTGGAAATCGGGATCGACGCCGGCCATGATGCGCAGCACCGTGGACTTGCCCGCGCCGTTCACACCCAGCAGGCCGATCTTGGCACCGGGAAAAAACGAAAGCGAAATGTCCTTGATGATCTCGCGCTTGGGCGGGACGATCTTGGACACGTTGATCATGGTGTAGATGTATTGCACGGGCGACTCTCTCTGCTCGTCATGCGGGGCAGATCCACGCGGCGGACCTGCAATCAAGCGAAACTGCGCATTATGAAGCGTCCAGGTGCTTCGCGCCAAGCGGAAATCGCTAATATCGCTCCGGAGTCCGGGGATGCCCATGGACCTGATTTCATGATCGCCGCACTGCGTGCAGCCCGCCTCGGCTGGCACGGCATCGACCGCCGCATCGCGGCGCGTGCCTCGCGCGGCGGCAGGTTCACCGTATTCGCGCACGAGCTGTTCTGGTTCGGGGTGAAGCAGGCCTGGGCGTGCCTGTTCGGTGCGCTGATGCTCATCCTGCTGATCGCGACCTGGATGTTCTGGCCGGCCGATGCGCCGCTCGGGCGCTACGATTTCGTGACGCTGATGGCGGTCGCGGTCCAGCTCGTGCTGCTGGCGAGCGGACTCGAAACCCGGCGCGAGGCCGCGGTGATCGTGCTGTTCCACGTCACCGGTACCTTGATGGAGTTGTTCAAGACCGCGACCGGATCATGGATCTATCCCGGCGCTTCGATCCTGCATGTCGGCGGCGTGCCGCTGTTCACCGGCTTCATGTATGCGTCGGTGGGCAGCTACATCGCGCGGGCGTGGCGGCTTTTCGAGTTCCGTTTTACCCACCATCCTCGCTGGAGTCACACGGCGTTGCTCGCGATGGCGATCTACCTGAATTTTTTTGCCGATCATTACAAGTTCGACGTGCGCTGGTTGCTGTTCGTCGCGGTCGCGTGGATGTTCGGGTCGTGCCAGGTGCATTACCGCGTGCGCCGCCGCTATCGGCGCATGCCGCTGTTGCTGGGTTTCATGCTGGTCGCGTTGTTCATCTGGTTCGCCGAAAACCTCGGCACTTTCACCCGCGCGTGGATGTATCCGGCACAGCACCACGCCTGGCACATGGTGCCGCCGGAAAAGATCGGCTCTTGGCTGCTGCTGATGATCATCAGCTACGTGATGGTGTCGGCGCTGTATCGGCGCGCGTTGCCGGGCGCGGCGGTTGGCCAAAGGGGCTAGAATCTTCAGGTTGCCCACGCCACCCGAGGATCGCGATGTACAGCCACGAAATGCGGATTGCCGGTTACGACGAGGAGTTGGCCAAGGCGATCATGGAAGAGCGCCAGCGCCAGGAAGACCACGTCGAATTGATCGCGTCGGAAAACTACGCGAGTCCGCGGGTGCTGGAAGCGCAAGGTTCGGTGCTGACCAACAAGTACGCGGAAGGCTATCCGGGCAAGCGCTATTACGGCGGCTGCCAGTACGTGGACGTGGCCGAGGCGCTGGCGATCGATCGTCTGAAAAAACTGTTCGACTGCGATTACGCCAATGTGCAGCCGCATTCGGGCTCGCAGGCAAACCAGGCGGTGTACTTCGCGCTGCTGCAGCCGGGCGACACCATCCTCGGTATGTCGCTGGCGCACGGCGGACACCTGACCCACGGCGCGAAGCCGAACCTGTCCGGCAAGATCTTCAACGCCGTGCAGTACGGCGTAAACGACGAAGGCTTGGTCGATTACGACGCGATCGAAAAGCTCGCGCTCGAACACAAGCCAAAAATGGTCGTGGCCGGCTTCAGCGCCTATTCGCAGATCATGGATTGGGCGCGGTTCCGCGCGATCGCCGACAAGGTCGGCGCGTATCTGTTCGTGGATATGGCGCATGTCGCGGGTCTCGTGGCCGCTGGCGTGTATCCCTCGCCGCTGCCGCACGCGCACATCGTTACCTCCACCACCCACAAGACCCTACGCGGTCCGCGCGGCGGTTTGATTGTCGCGAAGCATTCCGCGATGGGCGAGCACGCCGAGGACATCGTCAAGAAGCTGCAGTCTATCGTCTTCCCCGGCATCCAGGGCGGCCCGCTGATGCACGTGATCGCCGCGAAAGCCGTGGCGTTCAAGGAAGCGCTGGAACCGTCGTTCAAGGATTACCAGAAGCAGGTCGTGAAGAACGCCAAGGCGATGGCGAAGACGCTGATTGAGCGCGGCTACAAGATCGTCTCGGGCGGGACCGAGGATCACCTGTTCCTGCTCGACCTGATCGGCAAGCCGCTCACGGGCAAGGATGCGGAAGCCGCGCTGGGCCGCGCCCACATCACCGTCAACAAGAACGCGGTGCCGAACGATCCGCAAAAGCCTTTTGTGACCTCGGGCCTGCGCATCGGCACGCCGGCCGTCACCACCCGCGGTTACAAGGAAGCCGATTGCGTCGAACTCGCCGGCTGGGTGGCCGACGTGCTGGACGCGCCGAACGATGACAAGGTCATCGACAGCGTGCGCGCGCTGGTGAACGCGCAGTGCGCAAAGTTCCCCGTCTACGGTTGATACATGCACTGCCCGTTCTGCCAGAACATCGACACCCGCGTGATCGACTCGCGCGTCTCGGAGGAAGGTTCGACCATCCGCCGGCGCCGCGAGTGCCCGTCGTGCGGCGAACGGTTTTCGACGGTGGAAACGGTGGAATTGAAACTGCCGGCGATCATCAAGGGTGACGGCCGGCGCGAGGCGTTCGATGCGCGCAAGCTGCGCACGGGCTTCGATCGCGCACTGCACAAGCGGCCGGTCACCGAGGAGCGCATCGAAGCCGCGGTGCGCGCGGTGGTGCGACAGTTGCGCGTCAGCACCGAACGCGAGCTGCCGTCGCGCCGGATCGGCGAACTGGTGATGGCCGAACTGCGCAAACTCGACCACGTCGGCTACGTGCGCTACGCGTCGGTGTACCGCTCGTTCGAGGATGTCGCCGATTTCCGCGAGGAACTCGACCGGCTGGAACACGAGTTGCCGGCCAGCGAGGGCCAGTTGCCGCTGATCGGCGGCGCGGTGGTGCCGATCGACAAGAACAAGAAGCGCTGAACAGTCTTGTTGCTGATCCGTTCGTTCGCGGATCAAGTCCGGGGCAGGCTCTGGGCGTTGGCCCGGAGGGCCGAAGTCGACGGACGTTTCGACTCCGCGCGCTGCGCGAGCTACGCTCAACGCGAACGGTTTGAGTTTTGCACCGGCGATACCTGATGGCGGCTTCCCCGAGTCCCGAGTCCCGAGTCCCGAGTCCCGTTTTCTCGGCGATCGATCACGCCTTGATGGCCTGTGCCCTGCGCTTGGCCGAACGCGGCCTGTTCACGACGCAACCCAATCCGCGCGTCGGCTGCGTGATCGCGCGCGGTGGAGAGGTCATCGGCGAGGGTTGGCACAAGCGCGCCGGCGAAGCGCATGCCGAGGTCTTCGCGCTGCGCGCCGCGGGTGAACGCGCGTGCGGCGCAACGGCGTACGTCACCCTCGAGCCTTGTTCGCACCACGGCCGCACGCCGCCGTGCGCAGACGCGCTGATCGAGGCCGGCATCGCGCGCGTGGTGTTCGCCTCCGAAGACCCCAATCCGAAAGTGGCCGGCGCGGGCATCCGGCGCATGCGCGAAGCCGGCATCGAAGTCGCGTGTGGCTTGATGCGCGACGCCGCACGCGAATTGAATCGCGGCTTCTTTGCGCGTTTCGAGCGCGGCAGGCCATGGGTGCGCGTGAAGCTGGCGATGAGCCTCGATGGTCGCATCGCACTTGCGAATGGCGAGTCGAAATGGATCACCGGCGAGGCCGCGCGCGCGGATGTGCAGCGCTGGCGCGCGCGCAGTTCGGCGATCCTGACCGGCGCCGGCACCGCGCGCGTGGACGATCCGCGGCTGACGGTGCGGATTGGCGAAGGGGAGGGTTTGCAGCCGTTGCGCGTCGTGCTGGACGCGCGCCTCGACGCGTTGCAACCCGGCGCGCATCTGCTCGACGGCAGCGCGCCGACACTGGTTTTGCATGCCCCGGATGCGCGGCCGAAGGATGATCGCTATCGGCACGTCGAACTGGCCGAAGCGCCCGTCGATGCCAAGGATCGCATCGATCTTGCTGCGACACTGCGGTTGCTTGCGGGACGCAACGCCAACGAACTGCAGGTGGAAGCCGGGCCGAACCTGTGCGGCGCATTGATGGAGCAGAACCTGGTGGACGAGTTGCTGCTGTACGTCGCGCCCACGCTGCTGGGCGATCACGCCCGGCCGCTGCTGCATGCGCCGGCACTGGTGTCGATGACGGAGCGGCGCGATTGGCGCGTCGTCGACCGGCGCGCGATCGGACACGACCAGCGCGTGCTGCTCAGGCTGTGATGCGATGGATGCGGCGGATAGCGACATACGCTGGGGCATCATCGGCTGCGGCAACGTCACCGAGGTGAAGAGTGGCCCGGCTTTCCAGAAGGCTGCACATTCCTCCCTGGTTGCGGTGATGCGTCGCGATGCCGTCAGGGCGCGCGACTATGCGCAGCGCCACGGCGTGCCGCACTGGTACGACGACGCGGCTGAGCTGATCTCTGACGCGGAAGTCGGCGCGGTGTACGTGGCGACGCCGCCTTCGACGCACAAGCTTTACGCGCTGATGAGTATTGCCGCGGGCAAGCCGGTGTACGTGGAAAAGCCCATGGCGATGGATCTCGCCGAATGCGAAGAAATCATGCGCGCGGCCCGCACGGCGGGTGTACCGGTTTTCGTCGCGTACTATCGGCGCGCGTTGCCGCGCTTCGCCAAGGTGCGTGGGCTGTTGTTCGATGAGCGGGTCATCGGCGCACCGCGCGCGCTGCACGTGGTGTACGCCAAACCGCATCATCCGCGCTACAACGATCCACAAGGTGCGCACTGGCACGTGCGGCCGGAAATTTCCGGTGGTGGCCTGTTCGTGGACATCGGCTGCCACACCCTGGATATCCTCGACTGGCTGTTCGGGCCGATCGTTCGCGTCGCTGGTCATGCCAGCAACCAGCGCGGAAGCTATGCGGCCGAAGACGGCGTCGCGATGTCGTTCGTGTTCGGCAATGGCATGCCGGGCAGCGGCCTGTGGAGTTTCGACAGCCTGCAGCGACAAGATTGCATCGAGGTGATCGGTGACGCCGGGCGATTGTCGTTTGCGACATTCGGTGACGGGCCGATCCGCCTCGAAAATGCAGCCGGCCGGCGCGAGTTCAACGTCGACAATCCCCTGCACATCCAGCAACCCCTGATCGAAACCATCGTCCGCGAGCTGCGCGGGGAATCCGGCGCGTGCCCGTCCACCGCCGCCAGCGCCGCGCGCACCACTGCGGTGATGGACGAAGTGTTGCGCGATTACCGCCGCAGCACCGGGCAGGCGTGCGGGCGATGACCTGCGCCACGGCGACGGGCGATGCTAAGATGCGCGCGCCGGCTTCACCTCCGGCAACGTCTTCAGGGCGGGGCGCAATTCCCCACCGGCGGTAGGTCCGCAAGGACAAGCCCGCGAGCGCTTTCGCAACCGCGAAAGGTCAGCAGATCCGGTCGAATGCCGGAGCCGACGGTGACAGTCCGGATGAAAGAAGACGGTCCGATGCACGGTTCGCCGTGCGTCGGCCTCATGCCTTGGGGCGTTCTCGCCATTCATCACGCGGAGAACGTTCATGTCCATCGTTTGCGTGTTGGCCGCCTCGTTTAGGGAGGCGCGCTGATGTTCACCGGCATCATCCAGTCCACCGGCCGCGTCACGCGCCGCGCGCCGCGCGACGGCGATTTGCGCATCGCCATCGTCGCGCCGGAATTCGATGTATCCGACGTCGCGCTGGGCGACAGCATCGCGGTGTCGGGTTGTTGCCTGACGCTGGTCGAACGCGAGGGCGACACGCTGGCATTCGATGTCTCGAACGAATCGTTGTCGCTCACCACGCTGGGCCACCTCGGCATCGGTGATCGCGTGAATCTGGAAAAGGCCCTGCGCCTGTCCGATCGTTTGGGCGGGCATCTGGTTTCTGGGCATGTCGATGGCGTCGGCACGATCGTCGCGATCGAACCCGATGCGCGTTCGCAGCGCTGGCGCATCGCGGCGCCGCGTGGATTGATGCGCTACATCGCGGCCAAGGGTTCGGTGTGCGTGGACGGCGTCAGCCTGACCGTCAATGCCGTGGAAGACAGTGAATTCGAAGTCAACCTTGTTCCGCATACGCTGGCACACACAACGTTCGGAAATCGCAGTGCGGGTGATCGTGTGAACCTCGAAATCGACATGCTGGCGCGCTACGTCGAGCGGCTTTGTTTATGAGCTTTTCTGCCATTCCCGAATTGCTGGAAGAGATCGCCGCCGGCCGCATGGTGGTGATGCTGGACGACGAGGACCGCGAGAATGAAGGCGACCTGATCCTGGCCGCCGGCAAGGTGCGCGCGGAAGACATCAATTTCATGGCGCGCGAAGGGCGCGGCCTGATCTGCCTCGCGCTCGATCGCGCGCGCTGCGATCGCCTCGGCCTGCAACCGATGGTGCGCGACAACGGTTCGGCGTACCACACCAACTTCACCGTTTCGATCGAAGCCGCGAGTGGCGTCACCACCGGCATTTCCGCGCACGATCGGGCGCGCACGATCCAGGTTGCGGTGGCGTCCGATGCAAAAGCGTCCGACCTGGTGCAGCCCGGCCACGTGTTCCCGCTGCTGGCGCAACCGGGCGGTGTGTTGACGCGCGCCGGCCATACCGAAGCGGCGGTGGACCTGGCGACGCTGGCCGGGTGCGAACCCGCCGGCGTGCTGGTCGAAATCCTGCGCGAGGACGGTTCGATGGCGCGACGTCCCGACCTCGAAACGTTTGCCGCAAAACATGGCCTGAAAGTGGGCACGATCGCCGACCTGATCCGGCATCGCCTCGCCACCGAGAAGACCATCGAGCGCGTGCATCAGTCCGATGTGCAGACCGAGTTCGGCGCGTTTCGTCTGGTCGCGTGGCGCGATCGCCTGCGCAGCGAAATCCATTTCGCGCTGGTGCGTGGTGCGGTGGATGACGGCGCGCCCGTGCTGGCCCGCGTGCACGTGCGCAACACCTTGTCCGACGTGCTGCACCTCGAACGCGACGATCTGGGCATGACGATGACCGCCGCGTTGCGCCGGATCGCTGCCGAAGGCCGCGGCGTCGTGGTGGTGCTGGCGTCCGCCGAGGATCCGGACGCGATGCTGGCACATCTGGATCGCGAGTCCACGTCTGCGACTGCCAAGGGCAGCAAGGCGGCGGCCCAGCGCGAGTGGCGCCAGTTGGGCCTCGGTGCGCAAATCCTTGCCGATCTTGGCGTGCGCCGGCTGCGCGTGCTGGGCACGCCGCGCAAACTGGTCGGGCTTTCCGGGTTCGACCTCGAGGTCATCGAATACGTGGATGCACCCGTTGCGGCGGACGTGAAATAGGGCGTTGTCCGCGGCGCTGTTACGCTTTCGACGTTCCGTACTGCTGTTTCAAAACATGTCCGACCAATCCAGCCAAACTCACGCCAACCTTCGTTCGCCACCCGGCGCGCGCTACGCCGTCATCGCCAGCCGCTGGAATGGCGAAGTCGTCGATGCGCTGGTGGACGGCGCACGCCGCGCATTCGCCGAACATGGCGTGGCCGACGACGCGCTGGACGTGCTGCGCGTGCCCGGCGCGTGGGAGTTGCCGGTGCTGGCGCAACGCCTCGCGCGGGACGGTCGCCATGCCGTGATCGTCGCGCTGGGTTGCGTGGTGCGCGGCGAAACCCGCCACTATGAACACGTCGCCGACGAATGCGCGCGCGGATTGATGCGCGTCGCGCTCGATTCCGGCGTGCCGGTGCTGAACGGCGTGCTCGCGGTCGAGGACGAAGCCGATGCATGGGCGCGTGCCGGTGGCGCGCGCGGCAACAAGGGCGCCGACGTCGCGCTGTGCGCGATCGAGATGGCCTCGCTGCTCAAGGAGCTTTCCGCATGACGGGTCCGCGTCGCGACGATGGCATCGATCCGGCCGCACGCACGCGCGCGCGCCGGCGTGCGGTGCAGGCGCTGTACGCGTGGGAGCTCGGCGGCAATTCCATGCGCAAGGTGATCGACGACTTTCGCGGCGAGCAGGACATGCAGATCGCCGACCTCGAATACTTCGAGGATTTGCTGCGCGGCGTCGAATCGCGCTGCAAGGAACTCGACGCGGAGCTCGTGCCGTTCATCGACCGCGACATCGAGCGCGTCGATCCGATCGAGCGCGCGGTGTTGCGCCTGGCGGCCTACGAATTGAAATATCGCCCGGACGTGCCATATCGCGTGGTGTTGAACGAAGCCGTGGAAGTCGCCAAGCGCTTCGGTTCCGACCAGGGCCACACCTACGTCAACGGCGTGCTCGACAAACTGGCCGGCAACGTGCGCGCGGTCGAGAAGGGCGGCTGATGGCGAACCCGGGCGAAGCGGATTCGGGCGCGCCCCTGCTAGAAACGGCGCGGCTGCGGCTGCGCGCGCACCGGCTCGATGATTACCCGGCGCTGTCCGCGATCTGGGGTGACGCGGGCGTCGTACGCTTCATCGGTGGCGTGCCTTCTACGCCGCACGATGCATGGTTGCGCCTGCTGCGTTACGCAGGTCTGTGGAGACTTCTCGGCTACGGTTTCTGGGCGATCGAAGAAAAGGCCAGCGGACGCGTGGTGGGCGACATTGGTTACATGGACGTCAAGCGCGGGTTGACGCCGACGCTGGATGGCATGCCGGAAATCGGCTGGGCATTGGCTTCCGATGCGCAGGGCCGCGGCTACGCCAGCGAAGCGCTCTTCGCCGTACTGGGCTGGGGCGATGCGCATTTCGGCGCGCACCGCGCGGCGTGCATCATCGATCCCGCGAACGCGCCGTCGATCCGGTTGGCGACCAAGGCGGGATTTCGTTTCGCGCACGAGGCGACGCACCGCGATGACGTGGTGCAGGTTTTCTTCCGGGATGCCGGGTAGCGGCAACCGCATGGAATTCGACCTGATCGAAGCGATCCGTGCGCGCGTGGATGTCGCGCGAAGCGATGTCGCATTGGGCATCGGCGACGACGCGGCGCTGCTGGACGTTCCCGCCAATCGGCAATTGGTGGCGTGCACCGACACGTTGGTCGCCGGCGTGCACTTTCCTGCCGGTACCGCGCCCGGGGACATCGGCTGGAAAGCGCTGGCGGTGAACCTCTCCGATCTTGCGGCGATGGGTGCGGAGCCCGCGTGGGCGTTGCTCGCGCTGACGTTGCCCGATGCGGATGCGGTGTTCGTCGAAGGTTTTGCGACGGGTTTTGCCGAACTCGCACGTGCGCACGGCGTTGCGCTCGTCGGCGGCGACACCACGCAAGGACCGTTGGCGATCAGCGTGACTGCATTCGGCTGGGTGCCGCGCGATTGCGCGCTGACCCGCAGTGGCGCGCGCGTCGGCGATGCGGTGTTCACCACCGGCGCGCTGGGCGATGCCGCGGGCGCCTTGAAGATGCTGATGGGTGGCGGCTCCGCGCCTGCCGCGTTGTCGGCGCGATTGCATCGCCCCGAACCGCGCGTCGCGGCGGGGTTGGCATTGCGCGGCAGCGCGAGCGCGTGCATCGATGTGTCGGATGGCTTGCTGGCGGACCTCGCACACGTTTGCGTGGCCAGCAAGGTCGGCGCGGAAATCGAAGCCGACGCCTTGCCGGTTTCACCGGCGCTCGCCGCGTCGTTCGATGCGCCAACCTGCCGTGATCTTGCGCTGTCCGGCGGCGACGACTACGAATTGTGTTTCACCGCGCCCGCTGCACGCGAAGCGGAAATCGTCGAGAAAATCGCGCACGCTGGATGTCGTGCTACGCGCATCGGCCGCATCGTCGCGGGTTCGGGCGTGCGCGTGCTGGACGCCAACGCGAACGAAATGGAAATCGCGCACGCGGGCTGGGGGCATTTCTCGCGATGAGCACGCCGCTTGCCGCCGGGCAACGCAAGAGATTGATGGCGCATCCGGCCGGCTGGATCGCGACCGCGTTGGGTGCAGGCCTTTCGCCGAAGGCGCCCGGCACGGCGGGCTCGCTGGTCGCGCTGCTGCCGTGGTGGTTCCTCTTGCGTGACGTGCAGCCCCGCGTCTATCTCGTGGTGTTGATCGCGGGATTCTTGCTTGGCGTGTGGGCGTGCGGCGTGTGCGACCGCCGTCTCGCCATGCACGACCAGGGCGCACTGGTGTGGGACGAGGTGATCGGAATGTGGATCACCCTGTTCGCCGCGCCGCCGCAGTGGTGGTGGATGCTCGTGGGCTTCGCGCTGTTCCGGCTGTTCGATATCTGGAAACCGTGGCCGGTGAGCTGGGCCGATCGCCGCGTGCAGGGTGGCCTTGGCGTGATGCTGGACGACGTCGCCGCAGGTGTCTACGCGCTGATCGTGTTGCAACTGATTGCGCTGGTGGCGCGAAGCCTCGCCTGAGGCGCGATCAGTCTTCGAGCGCACGGCGCACGCGGCGTCGCAGCGCGGGCAATACTTCGGCTTCGAACCACGGGTGGTACATGAACCACCCGGTGTTGCGCGGGCTGGGATGCGGCAGCGGCAGGGTGCCAGCGTCGAAATATTCCCGCCACGCTTCGCAGGTTTCGGTGAGCGTGGCCTTGCGCCGGTCGCCCAGCATGCCGCGGATCGCATAGCCGCCGATCGCCAGCGTCAGCTTGAGGTTCGTCAGGCGCGGCAGCAGTTGCGGATGCCACAGCGGCGCGCACTCGGGGCGCGGTGGCAGATCGCCGGAGGCTCCCTTGCCGGGATAGCAGAACCCCATCGGCACGATCGCCACCTTGCGCGCGTCGTAAAACGTATCCGCGTCGATGCCGATCCATTCGCGCAGCTTGTCGCCGCTTTTGTCGTTGAACGGAATGCCGGTGTCGTGCACCTTGCGGCCCGGCGCCTGGCTGACGATCAGCAGCCGCGCGTCGGGATGCGCCTGCAACACCGGGCGGCAGCCATGCGGCAGATGTCGCGCACACGTCTGGCACGCACGGATACGCGTCATCAGGGATGCGAAGGATTCGGTCGCCGAGAAGGCGATCGTCGCAGGACGTCGACTCATCCGCGCAAGTCTAGTTCACGCGAACGCTTCGTCGGAGCGGCCTTTGTCGAAACCAGATTGGAGCAGCAGATGGCGACAGCGGTCAAAAGTTCGGACACGGCCAACGCAGCAATCGGGGACGATCGCACAACCAGGCACGATCGCAATTCAATCCGTGTACTCGAAAACCTGGATCACCTTATTCACCCCGGCGACGTGGCGTGCCTGGTTCACCACCGCATCGGCTTCCCTGTGGCTGACCAGCCCCATCAGGTAGACGTTGCCGTGCGCGGTGCTGATCTTGACGCGGCCGGGGTCGAAGCCCGCCATGTCGATATGCAGCAACGAGGTCTTCACGCGCGCGGTCAATGACGCATCGAGCGCCGAACGGCCCACCGATTGCAAAGGCATCACGTCGATGAGGTTCACCACGCGCTGCACGCCCTGGTAGCCGGTGACGTCGGCCTCGGCGCGCTGCTTCACCTCTTCGGTGCTCGCTTCGCCGATCAACAGCAGCACGCCGTTGTAGACGCTGGTGCCGATGTGGGCGCGGCCCGACAGTTCGGAGTCGTTGTCCAGCGCGCGCTGCGCGGTGATCTGCACGTTGCGGTCGTTGAGCACGCGATTGAAACCGCGTCGCGGCGTGAACACGCTGCACGCGGAAACGGCGATGCAAAGCACGAGGGCGGCGGAGAAGAGAAAGGTTTTGCGCATGGCGTGTCCCATATCAGCAGATCTCGAAAGCAGCGCGCTGCCAATCGAAAGCGGGCGCGTCCGCATCGCCGTCGAAAGCTATCACATCGAACCTGCACGGCGATGAAGCAAACCGCGGGTGCGCCTGCAGGAAACCCTGTGCCGCGCGTGTGAGTTTTTCGCGCTTGGCCGCGCCCACGGATGCCGCGCCGCCACCGAAACGCGCATCGCGCCGGTAGCGCACTTCGGCGAACACCAGGCTTGTGCCGTCGCGCATGATCAGGTCGAGTTCGCCGAAACGGGTGCGGTAGTTGCGTTCGACCAATGTCAGGCCGGCGTGTTCCATGTGTTCGAGCGCGAGTTGCTCGAAACGCGCGCCGATCGCGCCTGCCTTCATGGTTGCGTCGGAGGTGCGCTGTCGGCCGGTTGTGCTTCCAGCCCCGCCGCGAGCGGGCGCGCGACGCCGCCCTGGAATTGCACCCAGATCGGCGTGCGCTGCACGTGCCCGAACGCGTCCATCGTCAACTGGCCAGTCGCGCCGGCGAGATAACTGCCGGGATGGCTGCGCAACCAGCCGAGATAGGGCATCAATGCGTACGCGTCCATGCCGAAGGCGAACAGGCGCGCCGCCGGACCCGCGGCGGTGGACAGTTGCGAAGCCAGCGTGGCGTGACTGGGCAATCCGGCCTGCGCGTCGTACAGCCATGGTTCGTCACAGAACTGCAGGCCATCGAGATCGCCGTCGCCGGTGGCGTTTTCGTCGCCCGAATACACCATCGAGGTCGAGAACACCGGCAGCGTCGAACGCGCCAGCCGCAATTGTGGCAGCAGCAGCCGCGCCTGGTCGGGACGCAGCAGCGCCACGATGCCGGTCTGGTTTCCGGAACCCGCGAGTGCGGCCTGGATCTGCGACGCGAAGTCGACGTCGCCCGGCTGCAGCACGATGTCGTTGGCGATCTGCCCGCCGAGACTCTCGAATTCGAGCTTGAACGCAGCGAAGGTGCGCGACGAGGTGTCGTCGTTGCCGCGGAAAACGATCGCCGCGTGCAGGCCCGAGGTGATCATGTGCGAACCCAGTTGCGCGCCTCGGCTTCGGGCAGCAACGCGAATTCGGCGCTGCCGGCAGGGATCGGCTGGTTGCCCTGCGCGTAGTTGAGGGCGAGCACCGGCACAGGCAGCGAAGCCTGCGAGAACAACGAGCCGACCGCGCCGCGGCTGAGCGGGCCCACCACCAGCGAAGCACCGTCCGCGACGGCCTGCTGATATGCCGACAGCGCGCCGCCGGCCGTGCCGCCGGTGTCGTAAACCTTGATGGTCGGGCGTTGTTCCTGGCTAACCGGCGCGTGGAAGAAGGCAGCGAAAAAGCCGTCGCGAACGGCCGCGCTCGCCACCGCGACACGGCCGGTCGCGGGCAGCAGCAGCGCCACGTGTACGGGCATCGCGAAGCCCTGCGGTGCGGACGCGCCGGTCAGCGTGCCCACCGGTTCGTTCAATTGCGGCAATGCCAGCGGCGTGGCCGTGCCGGAACGCGCGAGCGCCTCGCCGACGTAGGGCTTGAGTGGATCGTTGCCGGCGAGCGTCGGGAACAGCGCATTCAATGCCTCGCTGCCCATGCCGGCCAGGATCGCGACGACCCGCTGGTGTTCGGCGGCTTGCGCGGCGGGCGGCAACAACGGCGCGCGCATGGCGAGCGCACGCGCGGCCTCGACACGATGGCCGAGCGCCAATTGCGCGCGCGCCCGCAGGTCCAGCGCCTGCTGCTGCACGTCGGGCGGCAACGATGATGGCAGCGCGTCGAGTTGCTTCAGCGCGGCGTCCGCATGGCCGCGTTGCAGCGCGGTGTTTGCAGCGAGGATACGGTCGCTGGCTTGCTGCGATTGCGCCTGCGGGTTGGCCGGCGAGGAAGGCCCGAGCGTGGCGCAGGCCGCCAACATCGCCAGCGCCACCGACACCAAAACAATGTGCGCGGAATGCCTGATCCTGACCATCGTGATATCCCTGCGCGGTCGTCGCGCTGCGTTTTGGGCGATGATAGCGGATCGATTCGAGCCGGCAGGATTCACGATGGGCGGCAAAGCGGGCAAGTTGTGGGTGGTCGCCACACCGATCGGCAATCTCGGCGATCTTTCGCCGCGCGCGCAGCAGGCGCTGCGCGATGCGCGCGTGATTGCGGCCGAAGACACGCGCCACAGCCGTCCGTTGCTGCAACATTTCAGCATCGCGACACCGCTGACCGCGCTGCACGAGCACAACGAACGCGCGGCGGTGGCGTCACTGGTTGCGAAACTGCAAGCCGGCGAAAACGTGGCGCTGATTTCCGATGCCGGCACGCCGTTGATCAGCGATCCGGGTTTCCGGCTGGTACGTGCCGCGCGCGATGCCGACATTGATGTCGTGCCCGTACCCGGCGCCTGCGCCGCGATTGCCGCGCTGTCGGTGGCGGGCCTGCCCAGCGACTGTTTTGTGTTCGAAGGCTTTCTTCCCGCGAAAGCTTCGGCGCGGCGCAAACGCTTGCGCGAACTCGCGAACGAGGCGCGCACGCTGGTGATTTATGAATCCTCGCACCGCATCGTCGAATGCTGTGCGGATCTGCGCGACGTGTTCGGCGCCGAACGCGAAGCGCGCCTGCTGCGCGAATTGACCAAGCTGCACGAAACCTGCATCGGCATGACGCTGGGCGACATTGCAGAGCGCGTGGCAAACGATCCCGAACAGCGTCTCGGCGAATGCGTGTTGGTGATCGCCGGGCGCGGTGAAGAAGTCGACGCGAAGCTTGCGGAAGGCCGCCGCATGTACGCATTGCTGCGCGCGGAACTTGCGCCCGCGCAAGCGGCCAGGCTCGCCGCCGCGATCAGCGGTGCGTCGCGGAAAGCTTTGTACGAAGCCTGATAAAATCGCCAGTGGAGTCGGCCGGGCAGTCGCGTCGTTCACTTTGAACGCCGAGGAAAGTCCGGGCTTCGCAGGGCAGGGTGCCAGGTAACGCCTGGGCGGCGTGAGCCGACGGAAAGTGCAACAGAGAGCAGACCGCCGATGGCCATTTGTGCCCGTTTGACATGACGATTCATGTACTTGGCGTGCGCTTGCGCACGCCCAAGTGCCTCTGCACCGCCATGAAGGGCGCAAATGGATCAGGCAAGGGTGAAACGGTGGGGTAAGAGCCCACCGCGTCGCTGGCAACAGTGGACGGCACGGAAAACCCCACCCGAAGCAAGACCAAATAGGGGAACGATGGCGTGGCCCGCGCCGTTCCCGGGTTGGTCGCTTGAGCCAGGCGGTGACGCTTGGCCTAGAGGAATGACTGTCACGCCGCAAGGCGCACAGGACCCGGCTTACAGGCCGACTCCATTGTTTTTGCCATCATCCCTGATGGCGGCGCAACACCGGTTGACGCGAGGGCGGTTTTGTCGCGCCGCATAGCTCCACCTCGGCCATCCATGGCCTGACTCTCCACGAGAGCTTTGCTCGCATCCGTGCTCGCCGTTTCGTTGCGGATCGCGCGGACGTGTGAGTCGGCCCGGTCATCGGCTCTACCTCGGCCATCCATGGCCTGATTTCCACCAGCAGCCGCTTTGCCTGGAGCTTTTTGCGCGAGCTTTTGGGTGAAATTGCGCGCCTGCACGCGCCAACTCGTTCTCGCGCTGAAACTGACTTGCGACTGAACCCGGCGGATGCCCAAGTGCGTTCCAACGCGAGCTTTCGCCTCAAACGGACAAAATGCGTCCGAACGAAATCTTTTGGATTCAACAACCTTGCGTTCACAGCTCACAGAGCACCTGAAACTTGGTCAGAAATTCTCCTTTCCCTTTGATCTAAAAGCGAAATTTGTTGACAGTCTCACCTCCTGCGACTAAGGTGGGCGCCTGTGTAGTTTTGTGGGAAAACGTGGGAATCCAGTCGCATGTTCCAGGGTGAAACCGCTATCAGCGTTGACGACAAGGGCCGGTTGGCGATTCCCACCGCCTACCGCGAGCCGATCGCGCGCGTCTGCAACGGTCGGCTGGTCATCACCTACAACCCGTTCGAGCAGGGCTGCCTGTGGGTGTTCCCGCAGCCCGATTGGGAGCGGGTGCGCGACCAGGTGAATGCACTGCCGAACGTCAAGCGCGTGCATCGCGACCTGCAGTTGAAACTGGTCGGTGCGGCCACGCTGGTGGAACTGGACGGCGCGGCGCGCGTGCTGCTGCCGGCCAGCCAGCGCGCGGCGTCCGGCATCGAGAAAAAAGCGGTGCTGCTGGGCATGGGCAGCAAATTCGAGTTGTGGAGTGAGCAGGCTCACCTCGCGAAGATCCATCAGACGATCGGCGAGGAAGAAGTCAGCGAGGAAATGGCGGGATTGAGGTTGTGACACACGCATTCGGCGAACGGCGGTCGTCGCCGGGCCGGATGATGCGGACAGGACGCGGGCGGCGCACGCGGCGTGCGCGGGTACGGCAGATGGACGGGACGCGGGCGATGACGGGCGACCACGGAGTCATGCACATCCCGGTGATGCGGGATGCCGTGCTGGCGGGGCTCGCGCCACGGCCGGACGGACGTTATCTCGATGGCACCTTCGGCCGCGGCGGCCATGCGCGCGCGCTGCTCGAACGACTCGGCGCCGAGGGGCGCCTGCTGCTGATGGATCGCGATCCCGAAGCCATCGCGCATGCACGGCGCGAATTCGGCGCCGATCCGCGCGTCGCGATCCTGCAGGCGAATTTTTCGGAGATGGCCGCATGGAACGAAGCGCGCGCGGGGCTGGATGGCGTGCTGCTGGATCTCGGCGTCTCTTCGCCGCAACTCGATGACGCCGCGCGCGGGTTTTCGTTCCAGTCGGATGCACCGCTGGACATGCGCATGGATCCGACTACGGGCGAGAGCGCCGCGGATTTCCTCGCGCGCGCCGACGAACGCGAAATCGCGGACGTGCTGTTTCGCTACGGTGAAGAGCGCATGAGCCGGCGCATCGCGCACGCCATCGTCGCACGCCGCGTCGAATCGCCGCTCCGCACCACGCGCGAACTCGCGGAACTGGTCGAGCGCACGTTGGGCCGGCGCGAACGCAACAAGCATCCGGCGACCCGCACGTTCCAGGCGCTGCGCCTGCAGGTGAACGACGAACTGGGTTCGCTGGAACGCGCGTTGCCCGCGGCCGTCGAAGTATTGAAGCCCAACGGCCGGCTCACGGTGATCAGTTTCCATTCGCTGGAAGACCGCATCGTCAAGCAATTCATCCGCGGCCCGCAAGCAGCGCCCGTGCGCCGCGGCTTGCCGCAACCGGCAGCAGAACCCGCACCGCTGCGCGCCATCGGCCGCGCGCAGACGGCGAGCGACGAAGAGGTCGCGGGCAACCCGCGCGCCCGTTCGGCGGTGCTGCGCGTCGCCGAGAAAGTCGCGCCGGAGGGCACGCCATGAAGGTGATCGGCGTGCTCGCGGTGGGCGTGTTGCTGCTGGCGGTGATCGCCAGCGGCATCGCAGTGGTGTGGGCGCGCCATCAGGATCGTGTCGAATTCGTGGAATTGTCCAACCTGCAGAACCAGCGCGACACCTTGAACGTCGAGTTCGGCCGGCTGGAACTCGAGCAGGCGACGTGGGCGAGTCCCTCGCGCATCGAATCCATCGCGCGCGGGCAGCTCGGCATGATCAGTCCGCCCGCGTCCAGCGTGGAGATGATCCACGAATGAAACCGCATCGGCCGCCGGAACATTTCTCGCGCCCGCCGCGCAGGCAGCGTCCGGATACGCGCAAGCGCCTGGTGCTGGTGGTGGGCGTGCTGTCGGTGGCCGCGCTGGGACTGGTCGCACGCGCGATCGATCTGCAGGTCGTGCACCAGGCGTTCCTGCAGCAGCAGGGCGATGCGCGCTTCCTGCGCGACGTGCCGATCCCCGTTTCGCGCGGCACGATCTACGACCGCAACGGCGTACCGTTGGCGGTGTCGACGCCGATGCTTTCGCTTTGGGCCAATCCGGACGAGTTGCTGCAACACACGGACCGCATTCCCGAGCTGGCCAGGGCGCTGGGTGTCAACGCCGTCGACCTTTCGCGCAAGCTGGAAACGAAAAACGGCCGCGAGTTCGTGTATCTGCGCCGGCTGATGCCGCCGGAAGCGGCGAAGGCAATTCTCGCGCTCGACATTCCGGGCGTGAACGCGCAGCGCGAGTACAGGCGCTACTACCCCGAAGGCGCCACGATGGCGCACGTGCTCGGCTTCACCAATATCGATGATCACGGCCAGGAAGGGCTGGAACTCGCCTATGACGGCTGGCTGGCCGGCAAACCGGGCGAGAAGCGCGTGATCCGCGACCGCCTCGGCCACGTGGTCGAAAACGTCGAGCAGACCAAGGCGCCGGTGCCGGGCCACGACCTCACGCTCAGCATCGACAGCCGCATCCAGTACCTTGCCTACCAGGCGCTCACCGACGCGGTGGTGAAGCGTCATGCCGCGTCGGGTTCGATGGTGATCCTCGATCCGCGCAACGGCGAAATCCTCGCGATGGTCAACGTGCCGTCGTACAACCCCAACGATCTCGACAACAGCAATCCGGCGCAGCGCCGCAACCGCGCGGTCACCGACGTGACCGAACCCGGTTCGACGATGAAGCCGTTCACCATCACCACCGCGCTGGAATCGGGCAAGTGGACACCGAGCACGCCGATCAACACCAACCCCGGCACGTTCACGATCGACGGTCACCTGATCCGCGACGACAGCAACAACGGCCTGATCGACGTCGGCCGCGTGATCACCGTTTCCAGCAACGTCGGCGCGTCGAAGATCTCGCAGACGCTGAGCGCGCAGCAGATGGCCGGCGTGCTGCACCAGTTCGGCTTCGGCGCCAGCACCGGCAGCGGTTTCCCCGGCGAAGTGGGCGGCTACATACCGCCGCCGCGTAGCTGGGGCGAATTCGTCAAGGCCACGATTTCGTTCGGCTACGGGCTCAACGTCACCGCGCTGCAACTGGCGCAGGCCTACGCCGCGATCGCCGACGGTGGCGTCAAGCACACGCCCACGTTCGTCAAGGGCGACGACAATCCGGGCGTGCGGGTGGAGCCGCAAACGGTTTCCGACGAAGTCATGGCGATGCTGCGCACCGTCGTGGGCGCGCCGCCGGCCACCGCGCCGCAGGCGGCTATTCCCGACTACACGGTTGCCGGCAAGACCGGCACGGCGCATCTCGCGATCGCGGGCGGCTATTCGCGCAACCGCTATGCGGCGCTGTTCTGCGGCATCGTGCCGGCCAGCGATCCGCGTCTGGTCGGCGTGGTCGTCGTCCGTGATGCCGGTGGCAATGGCGGCGAGTATTTCGGTGGGCTGGTGTCGGCGCCGGTGTTTCGCGAAGTCATGTCGGGCGCGTTGCGCTTGCTGGACATTCCTCCGGACAACGTGCAGCAGTGGTACGCGGGCGGCCCGGTGATTGCAGCGCCCGTGCCGCCGCCAGCGCAGCCCACGGCGGCCGTCGCCACCGCGCGTCCCGCGCGGGGAGGCACGCCGTGAGCGCGATGCGTCTCGACGATCTGCTGCGTGGCATCGCCTCGCCTCCACACGGCGGGATCTTCGTTTCCGGCCTGACCCAGGATTCGCAGGCCGTGCGCGCGGGCGACGCCTTCGTCGCGCTGGCGGGCGCGAAGCATCACGGGATCGAGTTTGCGGATGCTGCGGTTGAACAAGGTGCTGTGGTGGTGCTGGCCGAAAAACAGGGAACAGGAACCAGGAACCGGGAACCAAAAGCTGGTCTCGAGACCGCTCCAATTGGTTCCCGGTCCCCGGTCCCCGGTCCCACGATCTGGATCGAACAACTTCGCGCTCACCTGGGTGAAATCGCCGCGCGTTTCTATGGCGATCCATCGGCCGCGATGAAGGTGGTCGGCGTCACCGGCACCAGCGGCAAGACCTCGACGGTGCAATTGCTGGCGCAGGCGTTCACGCGACTCGGCAAGCGTGCAGCGACCATCGGCACGCTGGGCGCCGGCCTGCATGGCGCGTTGCATGCCGGCGAACGCACCACCCCCGACGTGATCCGCGTGCACGGCCTGATGGCCGAATTCCGCGACGCCGGCGCGAGCGACGTGGCGATGGAAGTGTCTTCGCACGCGCTGGACCAGCATCGCGTCGACGGTATCCATTTCGATGTCGCGGTGTTCACCAACCTCACGCGCGATCACCTCGACTATCACGGCACGATGGAAGCCTACGGAGCGGCCAAGGCGAAGCTGTTCGCATGGCCGGGCCTGCGCGGCGCGCTGATCAATGTCGATGATGCGTTCGGGCGCGAACTGGCGACGCGGATTCCGGCGGGCGTGCAGGCCCTTCGCTGCGGCATCGACAACCCGGATGCCGATGTGCGGGCGAACGATGTCCACACGCACTCGAATGGCATCGACTTCCACCTCGCAACACCGTGGGGCGAGGCGCCGGTGCACAGCGCTTTGCTCGGCCGTTTCAACGTGGCCAACCTGCTTGCGGTGGCGGGCGTGCTGGGTGCGCTGAACGTTCCGTTCGCGCAAGTCCGCAGCGTGCTCGAGGCGTTGCAGCCGATCAGCGGGCGCATGAATCGGCTGGGTGGTGGCGCGGTGCCGCTGGTGGTCGTCGACTATTCGCACAAGCCGGATGCGCTGGAACAGGTGCTGACCGCGCTGCGCGCGCATTGCGACGGCGAGTTGATCTGCGTGTTCGGCTGCGGCGGCGAACGCGACGCGGGCAAGCGCCCCATCATGGGTGCGATCGCCGAGCGGATGGCGGACGTCGTGATCGTCACCGACGACAACCCGCGCGGCGAAAACGGCGACGCGATCGTTGCGCAAATCATGGCCGGCATGCGCGCCCCGGAACACGCGACGGTGATGCGCGACCGTGCGCGCGCGATCGACATCGCGATCGCGCAGGCGCGTGCCGGCGACGTGGTCCTGATCGCGGGCAAGGGCCACGAGACCTATCAGGAAGTCGGCGGCGCCAAGCATCCGTTCGATGATTTGCAGGTGGCGCGCGCCGCACTGGAGGCGCGTCCATGTTGAGCCTGCGCCTCAAGGAAATTGCGGTGTGGACGCGCGGCGTGCTGCAGGGTGAGGACGCGGGCGCCTGCGGCGTGTCCACCGATTCGCGCACCATCAAGGCGGGCGAATTGTTCGTCGCGCTGATCGGCGAAACCCATGATGGTCACGATCACGTCAAGGATGCCGCGGCGCGCGGCGCGGCGGGCGCGATCGTGTCGCGGCGCGTGGATTCGAATATTCCGCAGATCGTGGTGGCCGATACCCTGCATGCGCTGGGCGACCTCGCCAGCGCGGTGCGCGCGCAGCGCGACGTCACCGTGATCGGCATCACCGGTTCCAACGGCAAGACCAGCGTGAAGGCGCTGACTGCGCGCATCCTTTCGCGCCACGGCAAGATGCACTCCAACAGCGGCAGCTTCAACAACGAAATCGGTTTGCCGCTGACCTTGCTGGCGATGCCGGAAGACACCCGTTATGCGGTGCTGGAAATGGGTGCGGGCAAGCCGGGCGACATCGCGTACCTCGCGTCGATCGCGCGCCCGCGCGTCGGTCTGGTGAACAATGTCGCGCCCGCGCACCTCGAACGCATGCACACGCTGGAAGGCATCGCCGAAACCAAGGGCGCGATATACCAGGCGCTGCCGCCGGACGGCGTGGCGGTGATCAACGCCGACGACGCCTTCGCGATGTATTTCACCGGGCTTGCCGGATCGCGTCGCAAACTGCGCTTCGGTTTGGATGCGGACGTGGAAGTGAGCGCCATCGACATCGCACTCGATGCCACGGGCAGCCGCTTCACGTTGAAAACGCCGTCCGGCAAAGCCGCCGTGCACCTGCCGCTGCCGGGCCGCCACAACGTCGCCAATGCGGCGGCGGCAGCAGCCCTGGCACTGGCCGTGGACGTGCCGCTGGATGAGATCGTCACCGGATTGCAGGACGCCGAAGCAGTCGGCGGCCGGCTGCTGCGGCGCGAATCGCCTCAAGGCTGGGCGCTGTTCGACGACAGCTACAACGCCAACCCGGGTTCCGCGCTGGCCGCGGTCGCGACATTGGCCCTGCAACCCGGCGAGCGCTGGCTGGTGCTGGGCAACATGGGCGAACTCGGAGCCGATGCGGCGGCGCTGCATGCACGCATCGGCCGCGCCGCGCGCGAGCAGGGCATCGCGCGCCTGTACGTGGTCGGCGCACTTGCCGCGAACGCCGCGGAAGCTTTCGGCCCGGACGCGCGCGTTTTCGCCGATCAACCTGCATTGGTCGCATCGTTGCGCCGTGACCTGCACGCCAACGTCAGCGTGCTGGTGAAGGGCTCGCACGCGTCGCACATGGAGCGCGTGGTCGCCGCATTGCTGGACGGCAACAAGGGGGGCGACCGGCATGCTGCTTGAGCTTTCACGCTGGCTGGAAATTTATTTCGGCGCATTCCGCCTGTTCGACTACATCACGTTCCGCACCATCATGGCGGCGCTCACGGCACTGTTCGGTGCGCTGTTCTTCGGTCCCGCGGTGATCCGCCGCCTGACCGAATTGAAGGCCGGGCAGGTGGTGCGCAGCGATGGGCCGCAAACCCATCTTTCGAAAGCCGGCACGCCGACCATGGGCGGCACCCTGATCCTGGCGGCGGTCGTGATCGCGACGCTTTTGTGGGGCGACCTGCACAGCCGCTATCTGTGGGTGGTGCTGCTGGTGACGCTGGCCTGCGGCGCGATCGGTTTCTACGACGACTACCGCAAGCTCGTGCTCAAGGATCCGCACGGCCTGCCCGCGCGTTGGAAATATCTCGCGCAGTCGGTGGTGGGCTTGGCTGCCGCGTTGTTCCTCTTCTACACCGCCAACGTGCCGGCCGCGACCGCGCTGTACGTGCCGCTGTTCAAGCACGTCGCGATTCCGCTGGGCGCGGGCTTCGTGGTGGTCACGTATTTGTGGATCGTCGGATTTTCGAACGCGGTGAATCTCACCGACGGCCTCGATGGTCTCGCGATCATGCCGGCGGTGCTGGTGGCCGCGGCGCTGGGCGCGTTCGCCTATCTCGCCGGCAACGCGGTGTTCTCGGCCTACCTCGGCATTCCGTCGATTCCGGGCGCGGGCGAACTCAGCGTTTTTTGCGGCGCGCTCACCGGCGCGGGACTCGGTTTCCTGTGGTTCAACACTTATCCCGCGCAGGTGTTCATGGGTGACGTGGGCGCGCTCGCGATCGGCGCGGCAATCGGTTGCGTGGCGGTGGTCGTGCGCCAGGAAATCGTCCTGCTGGTGATGGGCGGCCTGTTCGTGGTCGAAACCGCGTCGGTGATGCTGCAGGTCGGCAGCTTCAAGTTGCGCGGCAAGCGCGTGTTCCGGATGGCGCCGATCCACCACCACTTCGAATTGAAGGGCTGGCCCGAACCGCGCGTGATCGTGCGCTTCTGGATCATCTCGGTGGTGCTGGTGCTGGTCGGTCTCGCGACATTGAAGGTGCGCTGAGCATGGTCTGGTTCGGTCAATCGCAGGCGGTGCGCAAATACGGCCCGGAAGGCCGCCACGATCCGTGGCTGCTGCTGGCGATCGCAGGCCTGGTCGCGTTCGGCATCGTGATGGTGGCGTCCAGTTCCATTGCGGTCGCGGACGGCCAGCACATCGGCGAGTTCCATTACCTGAAGCGTCATCTCGCGTTCCTGCTGGTGGGCGGCGCGATCGCATGGTTCGTCGCCGCGCGCGTCGAACTGGATTGGCTGGAGCGCTATTCCGGCCGGATGATGCTGATCACCTTCGGCTTGCTGCTGCTGGTGTTCGTGCCGCACCTCGGCATGCGCATCAACGGCGCGCGCCGCTGGATCAATCTCGGCATTTCCGGTTTCCAGCCGGTGGAACTCGCCAAGCTGACGGTGGTGCTGTACGTCGCGAGTTATCTGGTGCGCCATCGCGACGCGGTCGAAACGAAGTTCCTCGGCGCGGTGAAACCGGTCGCGGTCGCGGGCCTGACCGCCGTGCTGCTGCTGGCGCAGCCCGACTTCGGTTCGGCCGCGCTGATCGGCGTGGTCACGATCGGCATGCTGTGGCTGGGCGGCGCGCGCATGCGCAACCTGGTGATCATGGGTCTGCCGATGCTGCCGCTGGGCGCGTGGCTCGCGCTGTCCACCGATTACCGCGTCAAGCGCCTCACCTCGTTCCTCGATCCCTGGAAGGATCCGTTCGACAACGGCTTCCAGCTGACGCAAGCCTTGATCGCGGTCGGGCGCGGCAAGTGGTTCGGCGTGGGCCTTGGTGGCAGCGTGCAGAAATTGTTCTACCTGCCGGAAGCGCACACCGATTTCATCCTCGCGGTGATCGCCGAGGAACTCGGCTTCGTCGGCGTGCTGTTCGTGCTAGCATTGTTCGCGCTGCTGGTCGGACGCGGCCTGCAACTCGGCCTGCGCGGCGTCGAAGTGGGCCAGCACCGCGCGGGCTACGTCGCGTTCGGGCTTTCGCTGATGGTGGGGCTGCAGGCGCTGGTGTCGGTCGGCGTGAACCTGGGCGTGCTGCCGACCAAGGGGCTGACGCTGCCGCTGATCAGTTCCGGCGGATCGAGCACGCTGATGACGTGCGTGATGCTGGGCGTGTTGCTGCGCGCGGCGTACGAAATCCACCGCGCCGAGGACGCGCGGCGGATGGCGACGCGGCGGCCGGCCGGTTCGCCTGCATCCGTCGTGACGGATCGCGCCCCTGCCGAACTGCCGCTGGCGGCGCGCAAGCGCATCGAGCCGACGCTCGACGAGGTGCACGCATGAGCAACGTGCAGGCGCCCGTGCTGATCATGGCCGGCGGGACCGGCGGCCATATCTTCCCCGGCCTCGCGGTCGCGGCGGCGCTGCGTGCGCGCAACGTGCCGGTGCTGTGGCTCGGCGCCGAGGGCGGCATGGAAAACCGCATCGTGCCGGAGCATCACCTCGCACTGAAAACGCTGCATGTGCGCGGCCTGCGCGGCAAAGGCCTGGCGCAGCGCATCGCCGCGCCATGGATGCTGGTGCGCGCGCTGGTCGGCGCGTGGCGCGCGCTGCGCGAAGCGAATCCGCGCAGCGTGCTGTCGATGGGCGGCTACGTGGCCGGTCCCGGCGGCATCGCCGCGTGGCTGCAGCGGCGCCCGTTGCTGGTGCACGAACAAAATCGCATTGCGGGCTTCACCAACCGCGCGCTGGCGAAAGTCGCACGCAAGGTCATGGCGGGTTTTGCCGATGCGTTTCCCGCGAAGCTGCACGCCGAATGGACGGGCAATCCGGTGCGCGCGGATATCGCCGCGTTGCCCGCGCCCGAAGTGCGCTTCGCGGATCGAACCGGCGCGCCGCGCTTGCTCGTGTTGGGTGGCAGTCTCGGTGCGCGCACCCTGAATCTCGGATTGCCGAATGCGTTGTCGTGCATTCCGGCCGAGCGTCGCCCGGAAGTGCGGCATCAGTGCGGCGCCAAGCATGTGGAGGCGACGCGCGCCGCGTACGCATGCGTCGATGTCGAGGCGAACGTCGAAGCGTTCATCGGCGACATGGCGTCTGCGTACGCATGGGCCGACTTCGTGATCTGCCGCGCCGGCGCGCTGACGCTGACGGAACTCGCCGCGGCGGGCCTGGGTTCGATCCTGATGCCGTTTCCCCACGCGGTCGACGATCACCAGACGAAAAACGCCGAGGCCTTCGTCGCCGCCGGTGCGGCGAAATTGGTGCAGGATCGCGACTTCGAAGCGCCGCTTTTCGCCGGCTTGCTGGGACGCGTTCTGCACGACCCGGACCAGCGCCTCTCGATGGCCAACGCCGCGCGCGCGCTGGCGAAGCCCGCCGCCGCCGACGTGATCGCCCAACGTTGCCTGGAGGTGGCCGCATGACGCCGCATCGCCTCCCGCCGCACGGTGACATCATGCAGGGCTTCCGCCGCGTGCATTTCATCGGCATCGGCGGCGCCGGAATGAGCGGCATCGCCGAGGTGTTGCACACGCTGGGTTACGACGTGTCGGGTTCCGACCGCGCGGCATCGCCGGTCACCGATCGGCTCGCCGGCATGGGCGTGGACGTCGCGATCGGCCACGCCGCGGCGCACGTCGCCAACGTCGACGCCGTGGTGGTGTCCAGCGCGATCAAGGCCGACAACCCCGAACTCGCGGCCGCCGAGGCGCGCCGCATCCCGGTGGTGCCGCGTGCGGAAATGCTGGGCGAATTGATGCGCTTCCGTCGCGGCATCGCGGTCGCGGGTTCGCACGGCAAGACCACGACGACCAGCCTCACCGCCAGCGTGCTGGCCGAAGCCGGCTACGACCCGACCTTCGTGATCGGCGGGCAACTGCTTTCGGCCGGCGCCAACGCGCGGCTGGGCGCGGGCACGTATCTGGTCGCCGAGGCCGACGAATCCGATGGCTCGTTCCTGAAGCTGTCGCCGGTGATCGCGGTGGTCACCAACATCGACGCCGACCATCTCGATCACTACCACGGCGATTTCGCGGAACTGAAGCAGGCCTTCGCGGATTTCCTGCATCGCCTGCCGTTCTACGGCCTGGCGGTGTTGTGCGTGGACAACCCGGAAGTCGCGGAGCTGGCGCAAAACACCGCGCGCTCGACGCTGACCTACGCGATCGATCACGCCGCCGACGTGCGCGGCGCGAAACTGCGCGCCGCGGGCGCGCGCACCCATTTCGACCTGCTGCTGCCAGGCCAGCCGGCGCTGGCGATCACGCTGAACCTGCCGGGCCGCCACAACGTGTCGAATGCGCTGGCCGCAGCCACCATCGGCTGGCATCTGGGCGTCGAACCGTACGCCATCAAGCACGCGCTGGAACAGTTCCAGGGCGTGGGCCGGCGCTTCCACATCAACGGCGAACTGCCGATCGACCACGGCAAGGTGATGCTGGTCGATGATTATGGCCATCATCCGCGCGAACTCGCGGCGGTGATGGAGGCCGCGCGCGAAGGCTGGCCCGAGCGGCGGCTGGTGATCGTGTTCCAGCCGCACCGTTACACGCGCACCCGCGACCTGCTGGACGACTTCGCGGCGGTGTTGAGCGAAGCCGACGCACTTGTGCTGACCGAGGTGTATCCCGCGGGCGAAACGCCGATCACCGGTGCCGATGGGCGCTCGCTGGCGCGTGCGGTGCGCGCGCGCGGCAAGGTCGATCCGGTGTTCATCGAACACCCGCGCGAGCTCGACGCAACGCTGCCCGCGTTGTTGCGCGACGACGATCTGGTGCTGTTGCTGGGTGCCGGCGACATCGGCACGGCCGCGGCAGAGCTGGCCGAGCGCGGCCAGCTGAAATCGGAGGGCGCCGCATGAACGACGTGACGGCCACGCGGCGAATCACCGATGCGCGCGATTTCGGCCGCGTCGCGGTGGTGATGGGTGGCAGCTCCGCCGAGCGCGAAGTGTCGTTGATGTCCGGCAAGGGCGTGCTGGATGCGCTCAAGAGCCGTGGCGTCGACGCGCACGCGATCGACGGCATTCCCGCGTTGCTGGATGCGGTGCGCGCGGGCCACTTCGCGCGCGTGTTCAACATCCTGCACGGCCAGCACGGCGGCGGCGAGGATGGCGTGCTGCAGGGCGCGCTGGATTCACTGCACATCCCGTACACCGGTTCCGGCGTGCTGGGTTCGGCGCTGTCGATGGACAAGGTGCGCAGCAAATGGGTGTGGGGATCGCTCGGCCTGCCCACGCCGAAGTTCGTGCCGCTGCCGCGTGGCACGGATGTGCATGCGGCGGCGAGCAGGGTCGGTTTTCCGCTGATCGTGAAGCCGGCGTCCGAAGGTTCCAGCGTCGGCGTATCGCGCGTGTTCGATGAAAAGGATCTCGATGCGGCGGTCGCGCTGGCGCAACGCTATCCGGGCGACCTGCTGATGGAAACGCTGATCGAAGGCGACGAACTCACGGTCTCGATCCTGAAGCGCGACGTGCTGCCCAGCATCAAGATCGTGCCCAAGGGCGCGTACTACGACTACAACGCCAAGTACATCGCCGAAGACACGCAATACCTCTGTCCCGGCCTCGATGGCGATGCGGAAGGCAATGTGCGCGCGCTTGCGCGGCAGGCGTTCGATGCATTGGGCTGCTCGGGCTGGGGCAGGGTCGACGTGATGCGCGATCGCGACGGGCGCAATTGGCTGCTGGAAGCGAACACCGCGCCGGGCATGACTTCGCACTCGCTGGTGCCGAAAGCCGCGGCCGCGGCCGGCATCGACTATCCGGAACTGTGCTGGCGCGTGCTGGAAACCTCGTTCGATCGCGAATCGGGGGACGCCGCATGAAAGGCGCGACCGGTCTGCGTTTCGCCGCCTGGCTCATCGCGATCACGCTGGTCGCGCTGCCGGTGGTCGGCGTGCTGCAGGGCTGGTTCGCGTCCGAGCGCTGGCCGGTGCGCGAGCTGCAGGTGCACGCGACCTTCAGCCATGTCAGCGCGACGCAGGTGCGCACGGCGGTCACGCCGTCGCTCGGCGCGGGCTTCTTCGCCATCGACCTCGACAAGGTGCGCGATTCCGTGGCGGCGTTGCCGTGGGTGTCGCGCGTGGAAGTGAGCAAGCACTGGCCGGACGCGCTCGACATCACAATCACCGAGATCGATCCCGTCGCGCATTGGGGCAGCGATTCGCTGCTGGGCCGCGACGGCCGCATCTTCAAGGTGCCCAACGCGGGCGTCGTGAACGGGCTGCCGCAGTTCAACGCGCCCGACGATCGCGTGGCCGACGTGCTGGCGTTCTATCGCGCGGCGCAGATCGACTTCGCCCCTTACAGCCTGCGCGTGACCGGCGTGGACCTGTCAGCGCGCGGCAGCTGGAGCCTCACGCTTTCCAACGACGGCCACGTGACCGTCGGCAGCGACAAGCCCGACCTGCGCCTCGCGCGCTTCGTCGCCGCGCTGCCGATCCTGATGCGTGGCCGCAGCGACGGATTCATCTACGCCGACTTGCGCTACAGCAACGGCTTCGCGGTGCGCTGGCCGGAGACGCCGGCGAACCCTGCTCCCACCAAACCTGCCAACGGGGTGACTTCCCATGTTGTTGACGGAAACGTTTAGGCCCATGAGCCGCAAGAGCGACAAGAATCTCGTCGTCGGCCTCGACATCGGCACCTCCAAGGTGATGGCGATCGTCGGCGAGTACGTGCCGGGCGAGCCGATCGAGGTGATCGGCGTCGGCAGCCACACCTCGCGCGGCATGAAGAAAGGCGTCGTGGTGGAGATCGAATCGAACGTCAATTCGATCCAGCGCGCGGTCGAGGAAGCCGGCCAGATGGCGGGCTGCGACATCCGCTCGGTGTGCGCGTCCATTTCCGGAAGCCATCTCGAAACCCACAACTCGCGCGGTACCGCGGCGATCCGCGACCGCGAAGTCGGGCCCGGCGATCTCGACCAGGTGCTGGAATCGGCCAGCGCGGTGGCGATCCCGGCCGACCGCAAGGTGCTCTACAAGGAACCGCAGGAATACCGCATCGACGGCCAGGACGGCATCCGCCATCCGGTCGGCATGAGCGGCGTGCGCCTCGAAGCCGGCGTGCATCTGGTGACCGGCGCGGCATCCGCGGTGCAGAACATCACCAAATGCATCCAGCGCTGCGGGCTCGCCGTGGACGACCTGGTGCCCTCGGCTGTCGCGTCGGCGAAAGCGGTGCTGACCGACGACGAGCGCGAGCTGGGCGTGTGCGTGGTCGACCTCGGCGCCGGCACCACCGACATCGCGATCTTCACCCACGGTTCGATCCGCTACACCAAATCGCTGCCGGTGGGCGGCGACCAGGTGACTTCGGACATTTCGCAATACGTGCAGACGCCCACCACGAACGCCGAGGAAATCAAGGTGAAGTACGGCTGCGCGCTGGCGCAACTGGCGCGCGGCGAGGAAACCATCCAGGTGCCGAGCGTGGGCGAGCGTCCGCCGCGGCGCCTGCAACGGCAAGCTCTGGCGCAGTCGATCCAGGCCCGCTACGAGGAAATCTTCGAAATGGTGCAGGACGAGATGCGCCGCTCGGGTTACGAAAACCTGCTCGCGGCCGGCGTGGTGCTGACCGGCGGCGCGGCCCGCATCGAAGGCGCGCTGTACTTGGCCGAAGAGGTATTCCACAAGATGGTGCGGCTGGGCGTGCCGCAGCACGTCACCGGCGTGACCGAAATGATCGCGACGCCTGCGAACGCCGCGGGCGTCGGCCTGCTGCTGCAGGGCTCGCATTCGCATGGCGGCGGCAGCCGGGTGATGGGCGGCGCGGTGGGCGACAGCGTGGCCGGACTCTTCGGCAAGGCAAAGGGCTGGTTGCACCGGAACTTTTAAGGACTCTGGCCGGCCCGGGAAGGGACGGCCTTGGGCGGCACCGCGGTGCCGCAAACCCCGCAAGGGGCGCCCGCCGAAACGGCGGACATCAACGGCAGCATGACAACAGAAGCATGACTTTCAGCAGCACGGAGGACGGGCAATGTTTGAACTGGTGGAACAACTCGCACCCAATGCGGTGATCAAGGTGATCGGTGTCGGCGGCGGTGGCGGAAACGCCGTCAGCCACATGGTCAATTCAGCCATCGACGGCGTGGAGTTCATCTGCGCCAACACTGACGCGCAGGCGCTGAAAAGCTCCGGCGCACGCACCACCCTGCAACTCGGCGAAACGGTGACCAAGGGTCTCGGCGCCGGCGCCAATCCGGAGATCGGCCGGCAGGCCGCGCTCGAGGATCGCGACCGGATCGTGGAGGTGCTGGACGGCGCCGACATGGTGTTCATCACCTGCGGCATGGGCGGCGGCACCGGCACCGGCGCAGCACCGGTGGTGGCGCAGCTCGCCAAGGAGAAAGGCATCCTGACGGTGGCGGTGGTGACCAAGCCGTTCCCGTTCGAGGGCCGCCGCCGCATGCAGGTGGCGTTGAAGGGCATCGAGGACCTGCAGCAGTCGGTCGATTCGCTGATCACGGTGCCGAACGAGAAGCTTTTGACCGTGCTCGGCCGCGAAGTGACCCTGTTGAATGCGTTCAAGGCGGCCAACGACGTGCTGCAAGGCGCGGTGCAGGGCATCGCCGACCTGATCACCCGTCCGGGCCTGATCAACGTCGACTTCGCCGACGTGCGCACCGTGATGAGCGAAATGGGCATGGCGATGATGGGCACCGGCACCGCCCGCGGTGACGACCGCGCGCAGGCGGCGGCCGAGGCGGCCATCAACAATCCGCTGCTGGAGAACGTGGACCTGTCCGGTGCCTGCGGCATCCTGGTCAACGTCACCGCCGGCCCCAACCTCACGATGCGCGAATTCGACGAGATCGGCCGCGTGGTCCACGACTTCGCCAGCGAGGATGCGACCGTGGTGCTGGGCACCGCGCTCGATCCGGACCTGTCCGACGACGTTCGCGTGACGGTGGTCGCCACGGGGCTCAATCGCGCAGCGAAGCCGCAGTTGCGGCCAGTCGCCAAGCCGGAGATGGTCGAAATGCCGCAGCCGCGGCGGGTGCTGCGCACCGGAACCGACAATGGCGTGGTGGGATACGCCCAGCCGGAACCGATGATGGCGACCCGCCGGGAACCGGCGCCGGCCGTGGCCGCCAAACCGGCCGCCGAGACGGCGGGAATGCCCGACTACCTGGACATCCCCGCGTTCCTGCGTCGCCAGGCGGATTGATCGCGACGATCGGTTGCAGCGCGGCGGAGGACCCGCCGCGTCGATACGTGCCGTGAGCTGCCGGACTCCCGTCCCCCGGCAGTTCACGGCGCTCCGGTGGGCGTCAGCACCAGCTGAGGAGGTGGCCTCGAACCCGGCGCGCATGGATTTTTCACTTTTCGGGAACCTGAAGCTCACTCAGTGGTCAGTTTTCCCCGGGGGCCACGTTCCGCATTCCGCCCTGCAGGTGCCGGCGGCGGTACGCCGAGTAACTGAACGCACGAGTCCACTTTATTCGGACTGTCAACCGTGGTAGCATCGCCCACGTTTTAGCGTTGTTCTAACGGGATTCCAACGAAAAATGATCAAGCAGCGCACGCTCAAGAAC
>Ga0134126_10000364_pt1 | contig 58547 bp, 47 predicted proteins | sample KB31752_FD_96881 | JGI IMG/M metagenome (GOLD analysis project Ga0134126, IMG submission 96881) | Terrestrial soil microbial communities with excess Nitrogen fertilizer from Kellogg Biological Station, Michigan, USA - KB3-175-2 | ecosystem: Environmental > Terrestrial > Soil > Unclassified ...
CGCATCGCCGGCCGGTCCTTCCGCAACCAGCCACTCGGCCTGCGGAACACCCAGTGAAGCGGCCCAGTCCAGAAAGGATTGCTTCGCCTGCACGGCATCCTTGACCCACTCGCGCGCGTTCTGGATGGCCTCCGTCATCAATTCAGGCTCATACGCCGGCGCGATATACAACGGCCGCGGGCAGGCGTACACGCCCGTGACCGTTGCGCCCAAGGTCGCTGCGAGCCGTACACCGAAATGGGCGGCTGGCGTGTGTTTTTCAAAATCCCTGACGTGGATAAGGATGTCTTTCATGGGTCAACTCCACATGGTGGTCGGTCCGATCCCCGGATCCCGATGACAGGATGCACTCTCCTCCGCGGCGGGTATTGATGTCTATCAACAGTTCTGCGGTAAAGGCACTCCACGCCAAGGTTTGATCCAGATCACCCTGGCGCGTCGGCGATCGACCAAGATCAAAAACCGCGGGGCATGCGCCGCATTGACCGACACACATCAATGACCATCCCGACTTCCATCAACTTTCGCGGCATGTCCGCCTCCGAAGCGTTGCGCACAAGGATCGAGGAACGCGCGCAACGACTCGACCGATTTGCCGAAGACATCCTGGCCTGCAACGTCGTCGTGAGCGCCAGCGAGCACAAGCACCATCACGGCAACCGCTACAACGTGCGTGCCTCGGTGACCCTGCGCGACTGCACGATCGAGGCAGGGCACACGCCTTCGCCCGATTCCAGTCATGAAGACGCCTACCTGACCGTGACGGACACGTTCGATGCGCTGCGTCGCCGTGTCGAGGACCATGTGCGCCGCCGTCGGCGGTGACATCAAATCCCATACGATCGTTCAATGAAACGTACGCTTCATTGAACCTGCTGATGCAAAAGGTCCGCAGTCGTTAGTGACGACGGCCTGGCAAAGCCGGCATGGATCAGCTCGCCGTGATCCTGCGCGCGTTTCCGTTCGCCTGTCTGGGAAGCGCGAGCGTGAGCACACCCCTACGCGCTGGTCGCCAGGTCATGTTGACGCGCATCAACTCAAATCCACTCGAGAGATGCCGAAGCGGTTGACCGACATCAACATCGGCTCGCCCTGTCGCGGCAAGGTTGCGCTTGCCCATGAAAGCCGCGTCCCGTCCAACCGCTGCGTCCGCCCCCGCACAAGCCCCGCAAGCACGGGTGTTCGACCTGCTCGCAAGCAGCGCCAAAGGACTGACCGAATCGGAAGCCGCGCGCCGCTTGGCAGAGCATGGTCCGAATGAAGCACGTAGCGGCCCGCGCGCCAGCCCCCTGGGTACGTTGATCGAGCTGTTCGGTAATCCCCTGGTGTTGATGCTGCTGGTCGCGGCGGGGGTGTCGGGCTTCCTCGGCGACCATGTCGGCGCGGGCATCATCGTGACGATGGTGTTGCTGAGCGTGATGCTCAACTACACGCTGAGCTATCGTTCGAAACGCGCGGCCGAGCGGCTGCGGGAGGGAATCGCACCGACTGCCAACGTGTGTCGTGATGGCGTTTGGCATGATGCTCCGCGACGCTCTTTGGTGCCCGGCGACCTGATCCGCCTTGCCGCAGGCGATCGTGTACCCGCTGACGCGCGACTACTCGATGCGCGCGAACTACATGTCCAGCAGTCTGCGCTGACCGGAGAATCCGCGCCCGAAGAGAAGGACGCCTGCGAGCAGCCACAGGGCCCGGCGGGCGCCGAATCGCGACATCTCGTTTTTCTCGGCACCTCGGTGATCGCCGGTACCGCGACGGCCATCGTGCTGGCGACCGGCAACGACACCGCATTCGGCGACATTGCCGCGCGTCTCTCGGAACGTCCGCCGCCGACCGAGTTCGAACGCGGTCTCGCCGGGTTCGCACGCTTGATCATGCGCACGGTGATCGGGCTGGTCCTGCTGGTCGTGCTGGCCGGCATCGCGTTCCACCGCCCGATGCTCGAGACCCTGCTGTTCGCATTGGCGCTAGCGGTCGGGCTCACACCGGAATTCATGCCGATGATCACCACCGTCACGCTGGCGCGCGGTGCAAAACGCATGGCGCGCCATCACGTGGTGGTGAAGCACCTCGCCGCAATCGAGGACTTCGGCAGCATGACGGTCCTGTTGAGTGACAAGACAGGCACGCTGACGCGCAACGAAACCGAAGTCTTCGCGAGCGCCGATCCGATGGGCGAACCTTCGGATCGAACCGCGGGCCTTGCCCGCCTGAACAGTTCGCTCCAGACCGGCATCCACAGTCCGCTGGACGATGCGATCCTGCGCGGGTGCGCCCCCCCACAAGATGCGGCGCAGAAGCTCGATGAAATTCCTTTCGATTTCGAGCGCCGGCGCCTGAGCGTGGTGACGAGGCGCGGGGACGAAGCCCTGCTGGTCACCAAGGGCGCGCCGGAGTCCGTGATCAGTCATTGCACGCAATACCTGTCGAACGGCGTCGCTTGTGCTTTGGACACCAACGCGCGGAGCAGGATCCAGCGCGTCTGCGACGCCTATGCGAGACAGGGTCTGCGCGTTCTGGCCATCGCCTACCGCGACATCGAACAGAAACCACGCTATACGCCTGCCGACGAAACCGGCCTGGTCCTGGCTGGATTCGTGTCGTTCGCCGATCCGGTGCTGCCGGGCGTCGCCGAATGCCTGCGGGCGCTGGCGCGCGACGGCGTGGCGGTGAAGATCCTGTCCGGCGACAATGAGCTGGTTGCACGGCACGTCTGCGGGCAGGTCGGGCTGGACGCACGCGAAATCATCACCGGCACGCAGGTGGACAAGCTCGACCAGGACGCACTGGGTGTCGTGGCCGAACGCGTCAGCGTATTCGCACGCGTCAGCCCCGCGCAGAAGCACCGTATCGTGCTGGCGCTGAAAGCCCGACGTGCCGTGGTGGGCTTTCTCGGCGACGGCATCAACGATGCGCCATCGCTGCACGCGGCCGACGTCGGTATTTCCGTCGCCAATGCCGTGGACGTGGCACGCGACGCCGCCGACATCGTCCTGGGCGAACGTGATCTGGGCGCGCTGCACGCCGGCGTCATCGAGGGTCGCAAGGCGTTCGCCAATGTCATGAAGTACCTGCTGATGGGCACCAGTTCGAACTTCGGCAACGTCCTCAGCATGGCCGCGGCATCGCTCGTCCTGCCATTCCTGCCGATGCTGCCCACCCAGATCCTGCTCAACAATTTCCTCTATGACATCGCGCAGATCACCATTCCCGGCGACAACGTGGATGCTTCGCAACTGACCGCTCCGCGCCGCTGGAACGTACGTTCGATCCGCCGGTTCATGCTGGGCGTGGGGCCGATCAGCTCGCTGTACGACTTTCTCACTTTTTACGTACTGCTCGTATGGCTGCATGCCTCGGAGGCCGAATTCCACACCGGCTGGTTCGTGGAATCGCTCGCCACGCAGACCCTGGTGCTCTTCGTGATCCGCACCGGAGGCAACCCGCTGCGCAGCCGTCCGAGCAAGCCATTGATTGCCACCGTGCTCGTCGCGGTCGTCATCGGAACGGTGTTGCCGTTTACACCGTTCGGCGCAGATCTGGGATTCATTCCCCTGCCCCCGATGTTCTTCGCCTTCCTCGCAGCCGCCACCGCGACCTATCTGCTGCTGGTGGAACTTGTGAAGCGTCGCTTCATGGGCACCGACATCATGGACCCGGCGACGATTCGAAACGCGGCCTCCGTGGCTTGACACCGCACATTCGGGTGATCGAGATCAAACCGGCATGGATCGGGTTCCTTACGCTGGCATTGCGTTATCGAATGGCACCTCGGAGGTTCCGCACATGCAAGCCTTCCTGATCATTTGGCCGATACTTCTCTGCGCGTTTTTCACGGGCATGTTGTTCGCTTGGGTCTGGTTCGTGGCGCTGCCACGCATCCGCCGCACCGAAGGGCGCGTGCGTTCTGGAGGGCGCGCCGTGTTTCGTGGCACCAGCGCCCCGCCGCCACGATCCAACACACCCATCGTTGATGCGGATCAACACGGCGCCCGCCGCAATGTGTGAAATGAAACTTCCTGTCCCAGAAGGAGCACGGCAATGAATGACAAGGAACTGCGCCAGCTGGTCATCGACGAGCTGGAATACGAACCGAGCATCGATGCAGCCGACATCGGCGTAGCCGCCGAAAACGGCGTGGTCACCCTCAGCGGTCACGTCGCCGATTATGTGCAGAAGATGGCGGCCGAGCGCGCGGCTTGGCGTGTCAAGGGAGTCAAGGGGATCGCCCAAGAAATCGAGGTTCGGTTTCCCAGTGACAAGAAATGGAATGACGACGAGATTGCGCAGCGCGCCATCAACATCCTCGCGTGGAATACCCTGGTTCCGAAGGATTGTGTCCGCGTAAAGGTGTCCGATGGCTGGATCACGTTGTCGGGCAGCGTGAGCTGGAATTACCAGCGCCAGGCGGCCGAGAACGAAGTCCGGAAATTGAACGGTGTCACGGGCGTCACCAATAGCGTTGCGCTGACCTTGGCTGTTCAATCCGGCGACCTGAAGCGGCGTATTCATGACGCGTTGAAGCGGCACGCCGAAGTCGAGGCCGACGCGGTTCGCGTGGACGTGCGCGATGATGGCACGGTGCGCATCGAGGGGCGGGTCGACAACTGGAGCGAAATGCAGGCGGTGGAGCACGCAGTCTGGTCGGCACCCGGGGTCCAACGCGTCGACGACCATCTGACGTTTCGTTGAGAAAACCCGTGGCGAACATCTGGATCCTCGCCGCCGATCGGGCGCGGGCGCGCCTGTTCTCACTGGACAGGGACGCGCCGCGCCTGATTGAAATCGCCGACTTCGTCAATCCTCAAGCGCGTACTCTCGGCCACGAACGGGAGCACGCGCCTCCGACACGAGTGCACGATCGTTTTGGCGAGGGCCGGCATGCGATCGAGGCACACACCTCCCCAAGGGAAAAGGCTGCGTTGCAATTCTCCGCGATCTTGGGATCGCACCTGAAGCACGCACACGAGGAGCAGCGCTACCGCGAGCTCGTGCTGGTCGCGCCTCCGGGATTTCTCGGGATGCTCAACGCGGCGCTCGGCGCACGCCTCGGCGGGACGGTACTGTTGCGGGTTTCAAAGAACCTGACACGCAGTCCAGCCAACGAGATTCGTGAGGCGTTGCCGCACGGATTGTTCAAGCGCCGCGCATCCGTAAACGGGTGAAAGCAAGAATCTTTGACGCTGCACTACCATGGGCCCATGGATGGTTCGCCGGCAGTCACGATGCCGGCGACGTGGTGATGCGCAGTCGAAATCCGCGCAAGCTCGTTTTCAGCGCGGCGAGCCAGGCACCCGATGCCGCCACCATGGCGGCAATGGCCATCGCCGTTTGCGCGTTCGGCAGCGCCAGCCCCATCAAGGCGCGCAGCGGCGGAATCCCGAGCACGGCCACGAGGCAGACCACGACACCCAGCAGCATCCATTTGAGCCACGGATTGCGGCGCTTGCGGTGCAGAAAACCAATGCTGCTTTCGGCCATTGCAAGCAGGAACAAGCCGACCAGCAATCCGGCGAACCCGGCCGTGCGGACTTGCGCCGCACTACCTGCGTGCATCAGCAGCACTGCGCAGCCTGCAGTAAGCAACGCGGCAAGCCCGGTACCCTGCACGATGGCGTATGCCAAGCGGCCGGGCGCGAACGGTGTGTGCGCGCGTGGCCGCGGCGGCCGCCGCATCAAGTCCGGACTTCCCGGCTCAGCCTGGAAAACCATCGAGGAGGCCGGGTCGATCAGCAGCTCCAGCAGCACGATGTGGACGGGCGCCAGGATCACCGGCCAGTGCAGCAGCGCCGGCAACAGCGCGAGCACGATGATCGGGACGTGCACCGCGAACACGAACGCGGTCGCCTTGCCGATGTTGTCGTAGATGCGCCGGCCCTGGCGGATGGCGCGCACGATGCTGGCGAAACTGTCGTCAAGCAACACCAGCGCGGCGGCCTCGCGCGCCACGTCGGTGCCACGCTCGCCCATCGCCACACCGACGTCCGCTGCCTTGAGGGCCGGTGCGTCGTTGACCCCGTCACCGGTCATCGCCACCACTTCGCCGGATTGCTGCAGCAGCCGCACCAGCCGCAATTTCTGTTCCGGACGCAGGCGCGCGCAGATGTCCACCTGCCGGAGCCGTTCGGCCAACGATGCATCGTCAAGCCGGGCGATCTCCGCACCCGTCAGCACGTCCGCGCGCGCCGACAATCCGATTTCGCGGGCGATCGCCTGGGCCGTAACGGGATGATCGCCGGTGAGCATCAGCACGCGCACGCCGGCACTCCTGCATTCGGCAATCGCAGCCGGCACTTCCGGTCGCGGCGGATCACCGAACCCCAGCAGCCCGACGAATTCGAAAGCAAAATCCTGTTGCCGCTCCGGCCACGTCGTTCCGTTCCAGGCTGCGCGCGCGACGCCCAGCACGCGCAGGCCGCGGGCCGCCAGTCCGGCAGCTTGTTGGAGGATTGCAGCCGACGATTTTTCCGGCAGCCGGCACAATGCCACGATGGTTTCCGGAGCGCCCTTTGTCGCAAGACGATGGCCAGTTTCCCCGCGCACGGCGTAGGCGCGGGTCGTCGCAAGCATCCCGGAGGACAATGCGTACTCGCGCGTCAGCATCCAGCCAGGGTGCGCGCGACGCGCCTCGTCGAGCTGGCCGCCGAGCGCGAGGATGGCGGTTTCCATGGGATCGAACGGATCGGGCGGCGTCGCCAGCAGCGCGCATTCGACGAGGTCGCCCGTGCCCTGTGGCAAGGGGCCCGCCGCGTCCGCCGGCGCGTTTTCCTGCGTGCCGTCGGCGGTCACCAGCGCCGTGATGCGCATGCGGTTCCGGGTCAGCGTGCCGGTCTTGTCGACGGCCAGCACGGTGATCGCACCGAGCGCCTCGACCGCCGGAACACTTCGTGTCAGCACGCGATGCCGTGACAGCCGCCAGGCGCCCATCGCGAGGAACACGGTCAGGATCACCGGTATCTCTTCAGGCAGGATCGCCATGCTCAGCGCGATGCCGGCGAGCACGCTGTCGAGGAACGTTCGTGCATTCCACAGCCAGTTGAGCAGGCAATAGCCGGTTGCCAGCAGCAGCGCGACGGCGGTCAAGCCACGAATGAGTTTGCGCGAGGAACGCTGCAGGCCGGAAACCGGCTCACGGGCCGAGGCCAGCACGGCCCCGATTTCACCGACCCTTGTCGCCGTTCCGGTGGCCGACACACGCGCAAGCCCGGCGCCGCGGGTCACCACCGTGCTGGCGTACACGCGGTCGCGACCGGAACCGGCAGTACGCGCCACGGCAATCGCTTCGCCGGTCAGCAATGACTCGTCAACCTGGAGCTCGCCCTCCAGCAGGATTGCGTCGGCCGCGATCCTGTCGCCCTCGTGCAACACGAGCAGGTCACCGGGAACGACCTCGCGGCCGGGCACACGCAGCTTCTGCCCGCCGCGTATCACCAGTGCACGCGGCGCCGACAGGTCGCGCAGGGCTTCGAGTGCGCGCTGGGTCCTGCGTTCCTGGAAAAGCGTCAGGCCGATGACCGCAAAAATCATCACCAGCAAGAAGGCGGCTTCAGCACGATCGCCCAGCGCCAGATACAGTGCGCCGGCCACCAGCAGCATCAGGAACATCGGCTCGGCCAGCACCTTGAGCACGATCCGGTGCAGCGGTTTGCGCTCGCCGCCCGGCAGCGCGTTCGGTCCGAACGCGGTCAGCCGACGCCGCGCCTCCGTCGGGCCGAGGCCGAGGCGCCACGCATCAGGTCCGTCCGGCCGTTCCGTCGATGGCGGCGACCCGGTGGACGCGCTTGTCCCGCGGCCTGGCATCGCCGCCTCCACTTGCACGGGTGCCGGTCGATGGTTCTCAGCGTCGGCGGACAAGCAGCCCGGCCAGCAAACCAAGGCCGGCGCCAACGGCTATGGAAGTCCAGGGATGCTGCAGAACGAGTTGCTGCCCCTTGCCTCCCAACTCGCGCGCGTCCTCCGCGAAGTCGTGCGCACGCCCGGACACGCTGAACTTGAGCGCCCGCGCCTTCCCGCCCAGCGCATGGCGCGCCCTGCGCCATTCCTCGCCGGTTTCATCGACCGTGGTCCGCAGCAGCGTTTCCGCGGCTTCCTTGACATGCTCGACGCTGCGCTTCAAGGACTCTTCGTTGCCCATTGCAGGGGCGGTTTCGCTGTTCATGATGATGTCTCCTCGTGGAGTTTCATCATCGGGCTGCCTGCTCTGGTGCAATTGACATGCATCAAGCAAATAGCAGCGACCCATTTTGTCCCGGAGCGACGAGGCGAGCGAAACCTTTGATATGCATCAAGACCGCATGGTTTGGCCAGCAGCATCCTGAGCCTGGCGGTGCATATTCGAACATTCCGCCTTTGCCTTGGGCAATTCCGCCCGTACTTTCGGAGAGTCCCTTCATGAAAAAGTTCGCCACCCTCGTACTGGCCGGCTCTGCCGCGTTGGTCTCGCTGGGCGCATTTGCCGCCCCCGTTTGCACCAAGGCTCCGCAGAGCCAATGGATGCCGCAACAGGCGCTGAAGGATCGGCTGGTCAAGCAGGGTTACACCATCGACAAGTTCCTGGTCTCAGGCACCTGCTACGAAATCTATGGCAAGGACAAGACCGGCAAACTGGTTGAGATTTACTTCGACCCCACCGACGGCCGCGTCGTCAAACAGCGCATCAAGTGAAGGATCGCCTTCGATGGCTACGATCATGCAACCCGCGGCCGGCAAGGAGGCCGGCCGCCGGGAGCCGACCGTCAAGGTATGGGATCCGCTGGTGCGCCTGTTCCACTGGTCGCTGGCGGCGTGCGTCTTCAGCGCGTTCCTGGTCGAGGAAGGCGACACCGCGCACCAGGTGTTCGGCTACATCGCGCTGGGACTGGTCGCCTCGCGCGTGGCGTGGGGTTTCGTAGGCACCACCCGGCACGCCCGCTTCCGCGATTGGGTGCGCGGTCCGCGCGCGATCCGCGCCTATCTGCGCGAGCGCATGGCCGGCACGTCGCGTCGCCGGCTCGGACACAATCCCGCCGCCGGCGCGATGATGCTGGGGCTGCTAGCCGGCGTTGTCGCGGTCGGCGTCACCGGCTGGATGCAGACGCTGGACGCGTTCTGGGGCACGCAGTGGCTGGAAGGCCTGCACGAAGTGCTCGCCTGGGGCCTGCTTGGCATGATCGGCCTGCATGTGTCGGCGGCGCTGGTCGAAAGCTGGCATTACCGCGAGAACCTCATCGCGGCGATGATCCACGGGCGCAAGCGCGCGCCGGACGCGGACGACGAGCCACCGGCGTGAAACCCTCTCACGTTGCGGCAACGTCTCGCGTTCGGTGTCAGGGGTCACGCGGGTCGCATTGCAGCTGCCGTCAGCTTCCATCACCGACGAAACCGCACCGGTCGCGCTGCAATCCCACCTGGGGTGACACCGATCAAGCCACGCCGCAGGGGTTCATGGATACTGCGGCATCCATCCATGATCCACGAGGCACACCATGCGCCCCACGCTTCTTTCTCTCACCCTGATCGCACTGCTCGGCCTGCCGACGGCATCCGCGCTGGCGCAGGAGCATGTGCATGCAGCCCCCACCGCATCGACCAGCGCGACACCCGTGCAGCGCTATGCCACGGACGCCACCTTGCGCCAGCAGATGCGCGAAATCCATGGCGTGGTGCAGGCGCTCGGGCATTACGAACACGACCACATCACGCCTGAACTGGCGGCCCGGTTGTCCGATCAGGTCACCGGCCACGTCAATACCATCATCGTCAACTGCAAGCTGCCGCCCCAAGCGGACGAAGCGCTGCATCACATCATCGGTCCGCTGCTGCAGGATGCCAGCGCGCTGAAGGCCAATCCGCGGCGGCTGGATGCGATTGCAGGAATGCGCAAGGCGCTCGATCAGTACGCGCAGCAATTCGATGACCCCGGGTTTCCGACGTCTCCCGCCAACTGAACAGCCAGCCTGCAGCGCGCGGTTGGCGCGCCATCAGCGTTGCGGCGCGAAATCGACGCGCCCTGCCGGTCCGGGTTCCGCAGCCGGGAAATCGAATACCTGCGCAGCCTGCGTTTTCTCAAAAGCGATTTCGTCGACACCGACAACTAGTTCCCGGTGAGCGTGACCGTGCCGTGCATGATCGTCGAATGGCTCTTCGAAGGCTGGCGCCGCGTTCATGTCGTCACACCGACGAGAACAGCAGCGACGCGTTGGTGCCGCCGAACCCGAAGCTGTTGGACATCACCGTGGCGAGCCTTGCCGGCTGGCTTTCGCGCACGATCGGGAACGCCGCGGCGCGCGCATCGAGTTCGTCGATGTTGGCGGATCCGGCCACGAAGCCCTGCTCCAGCATCAACATGCTGTAAATGGCTTCGTGCACGCCCGCGGCGCCGAGCGCGTGCCCGCTCAGGGATTTCGTGGAAGACAGCCGCGGCACCGCATCGCCGAATACGTCACGCACGGCATTGAGTTCGGCGATGTCACCGAGCGGCGTCGCGGTGCCGTGGGTGTTGAGGTAGTCGACCGGCCGATCCGCCGTGGCCAGCGCCATGCGCATGCTGCGCGCCGCGCCGTCGCCACCCGGCATGACCATGTCCGCGCCATCCGAGGCGACGCCGTAACCGAGCAATTCGGCGTGGATGTTCGCACCGCGCCGCACGGCGTGCTCGTACTCCTCGAGCACCAGCATCCCGCCACCGCCGGCGATCACGAAACCATCGCGCTGCGCGTCGTAAGGACGCGATGCCGAGGCCGGCGCGCCGTTGCGGCCGGTCGAAAGCGCGCCCATCGCGTCGAATTGCGCGGCCATCCCCCAATGCACTTCCTCGCCGCCGCCCGCGAACACCACGTCCTGTGCGCCATGGCGGATCGCATCGGCGGCGGCGCCGATGCAGTGCGCCGAAGTCGCGCACGCCGCTGAAATCGAATAGCTCAAGCCCACGATGCCGAACGCGGTCACCAGCGCCGCCGACACCGTCGAGCACATCGTCCGCGGCACCATGAACGGACTGACCTTGCGCAGGCCCTTCCCGCGCAACAGGTCGGCTGTCTCGATCTGCCAACGCGCCGAGCCGCCGCCGGAGCCGGCGATCACGCCCGTGCGCGGGTGGCGGATGTGCTCCAGCGTGAGCCCGGCATCGTTGATCGCGGAGCGCATCGCCGCGCAGGCGTAGGCCGCGGCATCGCCCATGAAGCGCCTGAGCTTGCGGTCGATCGCCGCATCCAGATCGATCTCCGGCACACCCGCGACCTGGCTGCGCAGGCCGTGCGCGGCGAACTCCGGCATCGCGCGGATGCCGCTGCGCCCCTCGCGCAACGCGCGCACAACCGTCTCGGGCAAATTGCCGAGGCAGGATACGATGCCCATGCCGGTCACCACCACGCGTCGCATATCAGAATCCCTCGGTGGACTGGAACAGTCCGACGCGCAACTCGCCGGCCTCGTAGATCAGGCGGTCGTCGACGAAGGTCCGGGCGTCGGCGATCACCATCCGCAGTTTTCCGCGAAGTATGCGGCGGATGTCGATTTCGTAGCGTACTTTTTTCGCGATCGGCAGCACCTGCCCGGTGAATCTCACCGCGCCCACGCCGAGCGCGCGACCGCGGCCAGGTTCGCCCAACCACGGCAGGAAGAATCCGGTGAGCTGCCACATCGCGTCGAGCCCGAGGCAACCCGGCATCACCGGATCACCCGCGAAATGGCAAGCGAAGAACCAGAGATCCGGACGAATGTCGAGTTCGGCATGGATCACGCCCTTGTCATGTGCGCCGCCCGCATCTGCAATGCGGGTGATGCGATCGAACATCAACATCGGCGGGCTGGGCAGGCGTGCGTTGCTCGCACCGAACAGCTCGCCGCGGGCGCACGCCAATAATTGCTCGCGATCGAACGCATCCACACGCGTTCCGGCGCGCGTTATTGGAGTTACGCCGCGTGCAAGGCTCGGAACGAGGTGGTGTTCCCCTGTCAGCACGGGTACATGCATGAGATGGCTCCAGCGCGCGGAATGTGCGCGTCGGGTCAGGTGCGGAAGCCGAGGCAGGCACCAACGATCCGGAGACCATTGTTCATGCAGCCTTCCCCGGATACTTCACACAGACCTCAATGTCCGCGCAGGTCGCTGAAGTATGTCGCGCGCCATCACCGACATCTTGACGCACATCAATACGCGTGCAAATGACTTCCATCTGATCCGCGTCTCGTCAGAGACCTGCGGCCGCGTGCACGACCTGGCCCTGCCCGTCTCGGACGCTTATGCTTACCGGCACGCCGGTGCGCACGCTCTCAGTGACGATGCAGAAATCCTCGAATTGCGCCGATGCGCGTTCGATGTTGTGTAGGGACGTGGCTGCGTCAGCAAGCTGCAAATCGACCTCCATGCCGGCCACACGCCAGCGGCCATGCTCGTTGCGCGCAAGGCGCGCACGCGCCGTCGCGCGCAGTGGACCGGGCGTGTTGCGGAACTTACGCAAGGAAAACAGCAGGCTTGCGGCCAGGCAATTGGCGACGGCGGCCAGCAACAGTCGCGCAGGATTTGGCCCGGCGTCGTGGCCCTGCGGCGGCGGTTCGTCGGTGGCAAGGTCCTTGATCGCGGTGCCGTCGAAGCGCACGCGGAACTCGAAATCCTCGACCTGCCCAAGGCTCAGCTCGAAACTCTGCTCATCGCTCATGCCATGACTCCGGCGCGGGTGCCAGCGACGGGAATGTCTTCCACACCCAACGATCCGTGTGCGCTTCTCCCGCCTCAACCGCCACATGCCCCGCAGCACACGGAGGGCACCTGTTCAAGTTGTTTCCAGTCGACCGGGTAGCCGGCCCGAGTGAGCAATATGATCAACTCGGGAGAACTCAGCTCGACCGCTACGCGTAGGCTTGCATCCCCGGGATCGATGTCAGCCACCGCCATCGGGTCGATCTCGAGAAGCGCATCGTTGATCGCATCGAGGTTCGGCCTCACGCCTTGGGTCTTGATGTGGAATTCCATACCTGCTTCGCCGCGCCATACGGAAATATTGTCGCCCTCGCCGCCGGGAACCTGTTGATCATCGTCAAATGTTCGTGGCGGGCCTCTATCGTTGGCGAATACGTATCCTCCAGGCTGATTTGCCGCCCGCCCGGCGTGCAGCGAAATCACGAGTAGGGTCAGCACCGTGGACACCAGAATCTCGAATACCAACGACACTGCGAGGCCTTGGAAGATCGGGCGTCGTGGATGAACCGCCGATCAGTCCGCCGACTTCGCTGACCGCACTGGCGGCGGCGAATTCAGGATTGTCCGCGGGCGGCGAGGCGCCTTACGCGGCTGGGCAGCATACGCAATACGGTGTCGTCGCGCATGAAGTAGTGATGGAACAGTGCCGCGGCCGCGTGCAACCCGACAAGGTAATAGCCAATGGTCCCGATGGTTTCGTGGATTTCCTCGAGACCTCCACCGAGTGACTTGTCCGGCCCGATCAGGGCCGGCAACTCGAACCCGAAGAACGGAATCACCTTGCCCTTGGCGCTCAGCGTAAGCCAGCCAAGCAGCGGCATCACGATAAGGAATGCGTACAGCGCCAGATGCATGGCCTTCGCCAGCCATAGCTGCCAGCCGGGCGGACGTGGCGTGATAGGTGTTGCACGCAAGACCAGCCGGAGCACCAGCCGGATGCCGACTATGCCGAACACCGTCAGACCCAGCATGAAGTGCCAAGTCTTCATCGCGTTGTATGCCGCGCTGCCTTTTGGAAAGATGCCACGCAGCTCAATGAAGGCGTACACCGCGATCAGCAGTGCAAGCGTAATCCAGTGAACAGCAATGGACAGGAAATGATAGCGATCTGTGCTTTGCAGCGACGTCATGACATTCTCCGAGGACCGCCCTTCTCTTGACTTTCCGTTCAGCGCAGCAGCGTTTCCAATCCGCGCCATTCGAGTTGCAGCCAGAACCTGGTATCGTCGCGGCCGAAGCCGTCAGCCCGATAACTGGCCGCCTTCACCAGCCCGACGAGATTCTTCGCGAACGGGAACGCGAGGGAAGCATCGCGCTCGCTGCCATACCGGATCGAAGCATGGCTTGAACGGTAGTCGTGGTAGCTCACGATCCATGCAAGTTTTCCGCGCCACCCCGATGTTCCGAACTTGCCGTTGAAGGTGGCGTAGCGGTCGTTGAGGCCATTCGCGGGCGTGACCAGGAATTGATCATCCCAACCGTTGAAGGCATGCAGCGTCGCCAGCGGCGTCTGCACCGCGTTGCGCCCGTTGCCCCCGAGGTGCTCCCACCCCAGCGCCCCGGTGATGCCGACGAACGTGTAAGCGGGTTCCAGCAACCAGTAACTGCGCGTGTAGTGCTGCGGATTGGCCGCGTAGTCGCTTTGCTGCGCCGCCTCCAGCACCCATCCAAATCCGTCGGCGGACACCGGCGGCGTGCCAGTCCAACGCACCCCTGTTGTTGCGGTGGAAGCAGTCACCACGTCGCGGTCGTGGTGCAGGTAGAGGTACGCAGTCCACTGCTGGCCGCCCCGCACGTAGCTCGCATTGAAGAGATGCGTATCCAGGCTGCGTGCGCGGGCCAGCACGTTGAGCGCGTCCGGACCCGCCACGCGATACACGCGATCCAGCCAGTCATAGCGCAATGTCCAATCCGCCGCCGGTTGCCACTGTGTCGTGACTGCGTCGAACGTCTGCTCGAATTGCCTCCAACCGCTGTTGCCGATCCAGCGTTGGTTGTCGAGCTGGATGCGTTGGCGACCGACCGCCGCGCCAAATGCATCACCTTTCCAAGCAAGCCAAGCCTGGTTGAGTTCGCTGCCGGAAGGATCCGTGACAGCCGGGTACGCAGTGTGCCCGTTGGCACCGCTGTTGTATGCGCCGTCGCCACTGGCCACGCCCGCGCCTTCCAGCAAGGCACTCCAGCCTGCTCCAAACCCGGCCAGCAACCCCAGGCGCACGCGCAAGGTGTCGGCCCGCGCATCGCGGGTGAATTCGTCGTCGTCCACCCGTTCGGTACGAACTCGCGCATCCCATTGCAGTTGCAGCGATGGCGCGTCACCCACGGCCGGTGCATCCGCAGTCCGCCCCGCCGTCGCCGCAACAAGCGCCGCAAGACAGACGACCCCAAGCATTCCTGTTTTCATGGTCCGTTACTTTTTGAATTGCGCCGGTGCAATGTATGCGGAGCCGACCGGCACGTATTGATGCGCATCAACCAGGACCACTGCCCGGCGCGGCCGCGAGCGCCTTGCGCACTGCCTGCACGAACCCGGGATCGCTGCGACCAATCGTGGTCGTGCGTGCGACGATGCGACCGTCCGCGTCCAGCAGGATCAATTCGCTGGTGTGGTTGAACTCGCCGTCGCCCGCTTGTCGGTAGCGCACGCCCAGTACCGCCGCGAGCTTGCGCACGTCCGCGGGCTCGGCATGGACCAAGGTCCAGGGTGGTGAGTGCAGGTTACGTCGCTTCGCGTACCGATGCAGGGTCGCGACGTCGTCATGGGCCGGGTCGAAACTCACGGCCAGCAAATCCAATCCTTCGCGTGAACGCTCATCCAGCGCATGGGCGGTCAATTGCATGGTGTCGATGATGAGCGGACATACCATCGTGCAGGAGGTGTAGAACATGCTCACCACCTACACGCGCCCGCGCCGCGAGGACAGCGTGAATTGATGTCCGTCCTGGGCCGTGAGCTTCACGGGCAACTGGTAGACGGAATCCCCCGGCAGCGGCGCGGCGGCCAGGCTTTCGGTGGCGACGATCAGGAACGAGAACAGCAGAAGCATGCGTTTCATGGCTATGGATCTCACAAGGGCTTGGCACAACGGAAGCCCAGGTTGCGGGTGGTGTCTGAGGCCTTGAGCGCGGAGAGCATCGCCACGCGCATCAACGTCGCGTAGTTCTCCTTTTCCTGCATCGTGAGCGCGCCTGCGCCGCAGAAGCGCAACTTATCGGCGCCATCCTGTTCGCGGCTGTCGTTGCTCACCAGCAACGCGTTGAAGTCGTCTACCCACTCCCATACCAGGCCGTTCAAATCGCGTACGCCGTGCACGTCCCGCTCGCCGCCGATCGCAGGCAAGGGATAGCTGGAGGGCCGGCCGTACCAGTCCAGCACGCGCTCTCGCCAGGCGGGGTCGGAGCGCGCATCGGCGCGCTTCGCATCGGCCGCCGCGGCGTATTCCCACTGATACCAGCTCGGCAGGCTGGCGCCTTCGCTGTCGCAATAGGCTTGCGCGGCGAACCAGCTCACGCGCGTCACGGGCTGGTCCGGTTTCGCATCGTTGCCGAGCGCCGTCGCATCGGCCCAATGCGAGAGGTAACCGCGATCGGCGAAAACGGTCGGCACCTTGTCGCGCCGCCATTGGGAATGGGCTTTCACGAACGCGATGAATTCCGAGTTGGTGACCGGTTCCTCGCGCATCCGGAACGGCGCGATGCGCGCGGGCGCGTCCCTGTTGTTGCCCGGCAGCACGCTGGCGAAGGTGGCGCCCGGCAGCGGTTTGTATTCCGCCGCCGCCGTGGCGCCGCAGGCCAGCACGCCGAGCAACAGGATCGCATGGCGGGTCGCGGTCACTTCAGTGCACGCCCGCCGGAGCCGGCGCCGGCAGCGCACGCACGCGGGCCACGTCTTCCTTGCTGATCTGGCCGTCGAAATTGCCCCAACTGTTGCTGACGTAGGTGAGGATGTTGGCGACCTCGTCATCGGTGAGCTGGCTCATCGGCGGCATCACGGAATCGTATTCCTTGCCGTTCACCGTCACCTTGCCGCTGAGCCCGTGCAAAGGAATGCCGATCAGGCGATCCTTGTCCTGCTTCAGCAGCGCGGCGACGTAGTCGGACTTCGCCAGTGGCGGGAACACGCCCGGCAAGCCCTCGCCATTGGCCTGGTGGCAGACCGAGCAGGTGCCGGTGAAGAGCTGCTTGCCGGCGCTTATCTGATCCTCCTTGGTCAGCGTGCCGCTCGCATGCGCACGGGCCGCCGCGCTCACCGCATGCAGGTTCGGCTCCGAACGTTCGGCGAGATACACCGAGTCCACTTCCTTGCCGGAATACACCGTCTTGTCCTCCGGCCCGTCGACTTTCAGGATCGCCATCGCGCCCTTGTTGAACGCGCGGAAGATCGAGTGGTCCACCAGCACGTAGCTGCCGGGCACCTGGGTACGGAATTCGACGATCGCCGCACCGCCCGCGGGAATCAGCGTGGTCTGCACGTTCTCCTGCGGATGCGTGCCACCCTCCTGCTGCACGCGATCGAAGATCTCGCCGATGACGTGGAAGCTCGATATCAGGTTCGGCCCTCCGTTGCCGACGAAGAGACGCACCGACTCGCCGACCTTCGCCTTCAATGCGTTGTCGCCGGTCAGCGAGCCTTCGCGTCCGTTGAACAACACGTAGGTCGGGCGCTCGTCGATGGCCCTGTCCATGTCGAAGCCCTGATGGCCCTTCTCGCGGTACTTGCCGAGGGTGTAGAAGTCGCCCTGCATCACGTAGTACTCGTGGTCGACCTTCGGCAGGCCTTCCGGCGGCTCCACCAGGATCAACCCGTACATGCCGTTGGCGATGTGCATGCCGACCGGCGCGGTCGCGCAGTGGTAGACGTAGATGCCGGCGTTGAGCGCCTTGAAGGTGAACTGCGATTCATGTCCCGGCGCGGTGAAGCTGGACGCCGCGCCGCCACCCGGCCCCGTGACGCCGTGCAGGTCGATGTTGTGCGGCATCTTGTCGTCGGGGTGGTTCTTCAGATGGAACTCCACCATGTCGCCCTGGCGCACGCGAATGAAGCTGCCGGGCACGGTGCCGCCGAACGTCCAGTAGGTGTAGGTGACACCTTCGGAAATCGGCATCTCCTTCTCGATGACCTCCAGCTCCACGATCACCTTGGCCGGATGGTTGCGGTTGAGTGGCGGCGGCACGTTCGGCGGACCGGTCAGGACGGCGTGGATCGGTTCGCCTTGCGGCGGCCCGAAGTCGGCGGGATGTTCCGGCAGCGCGGCGGCTGCGGCGCCGCCGCTGCCGAAGAAGGCCGACGTGGGGACGGATTGCTGGTTGGAACAAGCAGCAAGCACCATCAATGAGGCCGCAGCGAGACAGCCCAAAACGCGCTTCATAAAGATCCTCCCGTGTGTTCGCGAAAAATTTACGCGAATGCGCACAGGGGGGATTTGATTTAACTCAGCATCGGGCGAGAAATCCGCGGGCGTCATGCAATCCGGCGGCAGGCGCGCCCCGCCATCCGCTCAAATCCAGCCCCTGAGTTTTGCCGCAAGCCAAGGGGCACTGGCGGTAACCAGCAGGACAACGGGCCAGAGATTGCCGCGCTTGAACAGATAGGCATCCAGTTGCTGCATGATTCGCTCGCCCTGGATGGCGCCCATCAACAAGTCGAATGACAAGGTGAACACGAACCAGCCCATCCCGACGGCGAGCAACTCGATGACGCGCGCGGCACCGATCCACGGCAAGGCGACGTAGGCGACCGCCAACACCAATGCCGACAGGATCACGCCGCTCAGGGTCAGTCCGCGCACCTTGCCGATCCACGGCACCAGCACCGCTTCGCGCAGCGCCGCGTTGGCGAACGCCAGCCCCAGGATGACTAGCCACACGAGCATTGCTTTTACGGCCAGCCAAAGGATCACGGGTCACCTCGGGAATTCGCTGCACGGGTCTTCCGCCCGAGAGCAGGTGCGCGCTCAGATGCTTCGCGCGTAGCGGGGTTGCGGAGCCTGGACCTCCCAGGGAAGGTAGGCGTCGAAGCACATCGCCACGTTGCGCATGAGAAAACGTCCGCTTGCGGTGATGCGCAACATTCGTGAATCCACCTCCACCAGGGCATCGGCCTCAAGTTGTCGCATGCAATCCAATTCGGCGGCGAAATAATCGCCGAACACGATGCCGTGGCGCGCGCCGAACGCGTGCATATCCAATCTCCCGTGGCACATGAGTTCGCTGATCGCCGCGCGCCGGATCACGTCGTCGTGATCGAGCACGATGCCGCGCACCACGGGCAGGCGGCCGTTGTCCAGCGCCATGTAATAGCCGGGAAGATCGCGTGCATTCTGGCTGTAGCAATTGCCGATGCGACCGATCGCGCTCATGCCGAGCCCCACGATGTCGCAATCGCCACTGGTCGAATACCCCTGGAAATTGCGCTGCAGCGTGCCTCGCGCTTGTGCGCGCACCAGTTCGTCATCAGGGCGCGCGAAGTGGTCCATGCCGATGTACACATAGCCCGCATCCAGCAGCTTTTGCAGCGCAAGCCCGAGCAGCTTCAGCCGGGTCGCGGGATCGGGCAGGTCGGCGGACTCGATCTTGTTTTGCGCCTTGAACAGGCGCGGCAGGTGCGCATAGCCGTACACCGCCACCCGATCCGGCGCGAGGCCGATGGTCTGGTCGAGCGTCTGCGCGAAACCGTCCAGCGTCTGCTTTGGGAGTCCATAGATCAGGTCGATGTTGACCGAGCGGAAATTCGCGGCACGCGCGCCGTCCACGACGGCGGCTGTTTGCGCCAGCGTCTGGATCCGGTTGACCGCCGCCTGCACGGCTGGATCGAAATCCTGCACGCCGATCGAGATGCGATTGAAGCCCAGCGTACCGAGTTCGCAGACGTAATCGAAATCGGCGAAACGCGGATCCACTTCGATGCCGGCCTCGAGACCATCGCTACCTTTCGCAAAACGGAAATGCGCAACAAGGTCGCACATCAGCGCCTTGAGGCGCGGGATGTCCAGGAAATTGGGCGTGCCGCCGCCCAAATGCAGTTGCCGCACCAGCCGCCTGGCATCGAACAACCGCGCGATCATCGCGATCTCGCGGTGCAGGTATTCGAGATACGTGTCGGCGTTGCGCGAATCGCGCGTGATCACGCGCGTGCAGCCGCAATAGAAGCATGGACTCCAGCAGAACGGCACGTGCACATACAGCGACAGCGGCCGCGCCGGTGTCATGGTGTTCGAAGCGAGGATCGCATCGCACAACTGGGCCTCTCCGAAACCGGCGTGGAACTGCGGTGCGGTCGGGTAACTGGTGTAGCGCGGCGCAGGCACGTCATAGCGCGCCATCAGCAAAGGGTCGAACTCGACGGACTTCGGGAGCGTATTCATGCCGCCAGTCTGCGCGCAGACGCGGGCTTGGCGTTGATGGAAATCAACACAACCGCAAAAGCCTCAGTCAATGGTGTGATCAGTAGTCGTTGGCGACCGCCGCCCAATCACGTACATCGTCGGCGTGTACCTCAAGCCACATGGCGTTGAGGATACTGAAACTGCAGGCAAGACCGACGCCGAGCAGCCATGCGAAATACCACATGTTGAAACCTCCCGACCCGATCGGATCGCTCAATATTTTCCGGCCTGGCCCGAGTCCACCGGCCAGAATTTCAAGCCTTCCGGGCCCAGACGGACAAGGCGAACCAGCAAGGTGGCGCCCGCGGCGAATAGAACGGCAATGCCCGCGCACGCGACGGCGCCAATGATCAAGTCCGGGCGGCTTGCATGTGTCTGCGTCACGGGCAACACGCCGTCGATGACCCATGGACCACGCCCTGCTTCGCTCACGATCCAGCCCAGCGCACCTGCAATCCATGGCACCGGCAAACTCCATGCCGCCATGCGCAGAAACCAGCGTCTGTCCAGTTTGCGATTCGACGCCAGCCAGAATGCGCAACCAAACAGCACGATGGCGTACAGGCCGAGCAACGCCATGCCGCGGAACGTCCAGAACAACAGCCGCACGTCCGGAACGGTGTCCTGTGCCGCGGCGGCGATCAGTGCTTCGTTGGCATGTGCAGGCTGCGAGGTGTGCCGCAACAGCAGCAATCCATAACCAAGATTGGGGGTGTCTTCGAGGTCGAAGGCGAGATCGTACGCGCCATCCGGATTGGCCCACGGCGTATCCATCACTGTGAATGCCGCAACACCATCGTGGATGCGTGCCGCATTCACTGCCTCGAGATCGTCCAGGCCCGGGACCGCCTTTCTCCACGAGTGGGTAGCACCCAGCCCCAGTGCCCATGGCAGGTCCACGGCGGCATGCGTCGTGCGGCTGCCACCATCGGGAAGCCCGAAGACCGTGAACGCTGCCGGCGCTGATTGGGTATGCCATTCCGCTGCGATCGCGGCGATCCGCATTTGCTGGCCGGACGACTCGGCATAGCCGCGATGGTCACCAAGAACCGCCAGCGAGAGTGCGGCCGCCAACCCGAAGCTTGCCGCCACGGTCAGCGAACGGTGCGCGACCTGCACGTTGCGAGTACGCAGCAGGTACCAGGCCGAAATCGAAAGAACGAAAACCGCGGCAGTCAGATAGCACGCGCCGGCCAGGTGCACGAACCTTGACTGTGCAGCGGGGTTCAGCAGTACCGCCGGCACGTCGTAAATCCAGGCCTGCAGGCTGCCGGCATCGAAATCCACGCCCGCGGGGTTGTCCAGCAAACCGAATCCGATCGCGACCTTCAACACCGCGAACCCGAACAAGGGCACCCATAGCCAGGTGACGAGCAGATGGCGCACCCGGCGCGGATTCCACCAGTCACGGAACCCGTTCCAAAGCAGCAAGCCGAAGGCGAGCACGAACGGCATGAAGAGCAGGATCAAGAACGGACCAGGCATTCCGTGGATGTGCCTGGTGAATCGGCCAGAGTCCACGACGTACAAAATCGTGAGGAGGAACGAGCCGATGGCCCACATCAGCAGGACGACGCCGAAATGCCTGCTCCAGAAGCGGGCAGTCTGCTTCCATATTTCCCGCCCGGTCATGACGTAAACGCTTTCGATGATCGCGATGATCGGCGGCAATCCCGCCGCCAGCGGCAGCAAGGTCACGCAGTACAAGGCCACCAGATGCGGCCATAGTGCCGAAACCTGGAAGCCTGACGGAAAGGTCATCGCGATTGCTCCGTCATGCCAGCCGTCCTGCACATGGCCATGGTCAACGCACCACCAGCACGGAAATGCCGGAGTGATTCAGGACTTGCTGCGTCTGGCTTCCGAGCACCAGCCTCGCGAGACCATGCCGTCCATGCGATGCCATCACGATCAAGTCACAACGGTTCCCCCGCGCCGCCGCGACGATCGCTTCGTGAGGTTGCTCGCTTCGCTTCGTGATCGTGTCGCACTGGACGCCTGCGAGTTCGGCCTCGCGCCGCAAGGGCGCGAACAGCTTGTCCGCGTGAGCCTGCGCAAGCACTTGCAGCTCCGCGGGTGGTGGCTCAAGCAATTCCTCAACGATACCGGCGTGATTGAATTCCGTCATTGCATGGAAGCCCGTCACCCGGGCACCGATTTTCCTTGCGAGTGCGACGCCCTGTTCGATGGCGCGGTGTGAGCCTGGGTCGTCATCGATCGGGATGAGAATGTGCTTGAACATGTCTATGTTTCCCTGGACCGCGCCCCTTCCCTGGTGCGCGGCCCGAACGCCTGTACTGATCGCGACTCAGGCCGCGATCGTTGTCTGATCCACCACGTTGCGAACCCCGGGTGCCCGCCACGCGGCCAAGCGCGCTGCGTTCCGCTCACTCGAGGAATCCAGTTGTCCGCAGAGGGTCACGTTGCCGCCGTTCACCGCCACCGAGATCTGCTTGGCGCGCCGGAAGAATCGCCTTCGCAACGCCGCCTCTATCTGGCGCGTAACATCGCGAGGTTCGATCCCCGGCCTGATCTCGATCAGATTGAGCAGGCCCTTGATGCCCACAAGATTGCGCAGCGCGGATTCTGCGGCGCGGCCCTGGTATTCCCATTCCACGTTGCCGGACAGCATGATCCAGCTTTGGCTGACCGCCACCTTTACTCTCCGCGGCGGGACCGACGTGTTCCACGCCAGCACGTTACGCGCAGCCTTGGCGATGTCGTCGTCCGATCGCCTGTCGGTGGGCGGCAGCTCGACTTCGAGGTCCGCGATCACGCCTTCCACGCCACCTACGCGCCACACGGCCGTCTGTGCGTGGCATTTCTGGGCATAGCTGTTCACCAGACCCGCCAGGCTCACGATGCCGTCGTGCGCTTCCACCTCGATCCTGCTGGCATCAACGGACGGATCCCAGTTCAATTCCGCCGTCACGTCTCGTTGAAGTTCCCGATCCGATTTCATCATGCGTTCTCCTCAGTACACACCGACTATCACCCTTTTCGGCTGTGCCGAGTTGATCGGCGTCAACTCAATCCGGAAGGGGTTGTTCAAGTGGCGCCGGACCACTCGGAGTCAATGCCGGTTGGGTGCCGCGCTGCGCACGCAGCTTGGCCAGGAAATCCCAAGCCATCAGCAGCGCGCCGGCCGCGAACACGATGTCGCCCGGCATGCGCATCCATTGCCAGAAATTGGTGGTTTCGTAGAACTTCAGGCTGCGTGCGTAGGCATACCCGTGGGTGTATACGGCCTCGAGCTGCGGCCACCCGATCGGGAAGAAGTTCAGCACGATCCACATCACCAATCCGGTGTTGTACAGCCAGAACGCCCACACGCCCGGGCGGTCGCTCCATGGTTGCGCACCGTGCAGGTAGCGAAGCACCATGTAGATCAGACCCAGCGCAAGCAGGCCGAAAGCGCCGAACATTGCAGTGTGCGCGTGGTTGAGCGTCAGGAAGGTGCCGTGCTCGTAGTAGTTGGCCAGTGGCGCATTGAGCGTGCCGCCGCCAAACACACCCGCGCCCACGAAGTTCCAGAACGCCGAGCCCAGGATGTAGAGATACGCCAACCTGTACGGGAAAGCCACCCGTTCGGCGATGTGGCGGCGCTGGTCGATCGCTTCGATCACCAGCAGGAACAGCGGCAGCACCTCGAGGAACGAGAACATGCTGCCCACTCCGATCCACAGGCTGCCGCTTTCCCCCGCCCAGTACATGTGGTGACCGGTGCCGAGAATGCCGCTGACCAGAATCAGGATCCACTCGAACAGCACGGCGCGTTCCACCAACTGGCGCGACACAAGGCCCAGTGCCATCAGGAAATAGCCAGTCACCGCGGCAGTGAACAATTCGAAGGCCCACTCTACCCAGAGGTGCACGACCCACCAGCGCCAGAAATCGGTGATCGTGAAGGACGGATTGGGCGAACCCAGCGGAATCATGCCGAACGCGTAGATCACTGCCACGCCGAGCGTGCTGTACCACAGCAGGTGCTCGATCCGGAACAGGCTCAGGAACAAGCGTCCTTCCTTGACCAACGATGTCAGCGTGGGCAGGAACGCACGCAGCAGCACCAGACTCCACACCAGCAATCCGATGAAAAACAGGATCTGCCACAAGCGCCCGAGCTCCAGGTACGACAATCCCTGGTTGCCCAGCCAGAACCAGCGATGCTTCACCACGCCCATCACGCCCAGGTAGTCGCCGATAAGCGCGCCGGCGACGATGATCACCAGTACCCAGAAGATCAGATCCACGAGAAGGCGCTGGCCCTTCGGTTCACGTTTGCCGATCAGGGGCGCGAGGAACAGGCCCGCGGCGATCCAGCTCATGCCGATCCAGACGATCGGCGCCTGCAGATGCACATCGCGCACGAACGCAAACGGCAAAAAGGTGTTGATGGCGACGCCGTAGAAGCCGGTGCGCTCCGTGTAGTAATGCGCGAGTACCGTGCCGGCGGCAATCTGCAACAACAGCACCAGTGCCACGACCACAAGGTATTTCCACAGCGCGCGCTGGCTGGGCGTTGGCGTGAAGAACCTTTCCAACGTGGGCGAGAATGTCTCGTTCGCGGCCTTGGGTTCGATCCAGATCCGGAAGATCAGCAACACTGCGCCGATTCCGAAGAACACCAGCGTCAATGACGCCCAGGTCCACTGGAACGTGGCAGGCGTCGGCTGGTTTCCGACCAGCGGTTCCGGCGGCCAGTTGGCGGTCCATGACACATCCTGGCCGGGGCGCCGCGCAATCGTGGTCAGCGACGAGTACAGCAGGAAATTCGCTGTCTGGGCGGCACTCGTGGTATCGAGACTGTAGGCACGGGTGAAGCCGCGTTCGAAGTTGTCGGTCAGCAATGACCGGGCGATCTGCGCGCGCAACGTGACCAGGGCTTTCGCAACCGCATCCGGCAATGTCACCGTGGATCGGCTGAGGTCGATACCCTTAAGCTCCGCTTGCATGGTCTCGGTAAGCCCCGGCTGCAAAGCGGGATCGACCTGCGCGAATCGCTTGCCGTACCGCGCAACCGCGAGGTTGTCGCGAACCTCGTTGCCGAGCTGGACCAGATATTCGGCGGTGAAATCCTCGCCGAAGTACGAACCCATGCCGTACAGGCTGCCATAGTCCATCAGATCGGCCTGCTGGAAGCCCGACTTGCCAGCCACGATGTCGGCGCGGGTCATGACGGTCGCACCGCTGCCATCCACCATCTGCTGCGGCAGCGGCGGCGCCTGCCTGTAAGTGGCCACCGTGGCGGCGATCATTGCAGCCCAGCAACAAACCGTCGTCAGCAACAATACCCAGACCAAGGTGCGGCTGACGCGGTCCTGCGGCACTGCATCCTTTACGGCAAGTTTCAAGGCGTTCATCGGCGTGGCTCCCGGAGAAGTCAGGCGCGAGGCTAGATCGCCCGCCGTCGTGCCTTGTGACGAGGATCAACGATGCCGTGGTTTGTTGTAGCGGATTGCGATCAACTGCAGCCTGCACGGTTGATGCTGCGCCTCATGACGCGTGCAGGATCCGGTCGACGGCATTCCCCTGCTCGTGCACACGCTGGCGATGGATGCAGCGCTTGGCCGTGGGATAAGCCAGCAGGCGTTCGTATGTGATCGCTTCACCGCAATCCGTGCAGATGCCGTAGGTGCCGGCTGCCAAGCGGTCGCGCGCAGCCTTGATGTCACGCACGTCCCGGATATCCTGGTTGAACACCGCGTCATCGGCCGCGAGCGTGGCTTCGACCAGCGCGGCGTCGATCCAGTCGGCTGGAACTCCTTCATCGCGCTGGTCGCGCGTGCGTTCCCTGACGGTGCGGATTTCGCTGATCTCTCGCGCGAAGCGCACGTCCATTAATTCGGACAGGTGTCTGATCTGTTGCTGCGTCAACGTAACCATATTGCCTCCAGTACGTCGGAATCGGATCAAGTGGCGGGCGTGGTCCCACAGAACAGTGTTCGATTCCGATCAGCGTATATCCACGCTAACAATCAAGGCAGCAGCGCCTTTGACATGCATCAACAGTTGGCCGATTCGCCGCGATGAACCATTATCCAGGCACGTCCCGCAATTTCCCCGGCCGAGAGCTCGCTGCACATCCTCACTACAGGTACAACGCGACGGCCAGCCCAGCCATGCTGGAGCCGATCAACGCCGCCGCGTACATCAGCACCATTACCCACGGCACGCCGATGGTGGCCGCGGCCCGCGGACGGACGAACCCGCACTCCAGCAAGTCCGGCGCACCTGTGCCTACGACCGATGACAAATTGTTCGTCACAATCGCGCGGCCCGGCTGTGTTTGGACGAATCCGGTTCGGAGATACTCGCCGCCACCCGCCGCGGTGGCTTTCCGTCTTTCGTGGCACGCAGCATTCATGTCGCCTCTCGGATGAACGCATCAGATGGCTCGCCCGTTTCCTGCAAGCCCTGTCGCAGACGCTCCGCGAATCCCTCGGGCTTGAGCACCAGCACGTCGCAATCGAGGCGCTGCAACAGGTCCTCGGCCACGCTGCCGATCGAAAGCCGCTGCAGGAAGTTGCGCTGGATCGATCCCATCACGACGACATCGATCTGGTTCGCCGTGGCGAATTCGGCAATCGCCCAGCCGGGGATACCATCGAGCAAATGCAGGCGCTCCGCTGGAATACCGAACTTCTTGCCGAGGTCCTGCAGTGCGTCGCGATGCAGGGCGCGGAACTGATCGATCTGGCCGAGATCCGGCAGCCAGCCAAATTCCGCGTCGGCGAATGGCGGCATGTATTCGAAAGCGTGCACCACGTCCAGCGTCGCATCACATTGCATGGCAAGGCGATTGGCGGCATTGAGCACCCGCGACGTAAGTTCGTGCGGACGCCCCTGCTCATCCAACGGATCCACCGCCGCGAGGATGTGTCTCGGGAGGCCATGCGTGCCGCTGTGCACCAGCATCAGAGGCGCCGAGCATTGGCGAAGCAAGTCGAGATCCGCTGGCGTGAACAGCACGCGCTTCAATGCGCCTTCCCGGCGCACGTCCTTGATCACCATGGCCGGATGCTCGGCCAGTATCGCCAGCAGCATCCGCGCCATGATCGGGTGATCCCAGAACAGGCGGGTCTCCACCGCCAGGCCATCGCGCCGCAACTGTTCGGCCAGCGACTCCAGCTTTTCGCGCCGGCCGCGCAGATAGGCCTCCAGATCGAAGCCACGCGCCGCTGCGCGTTCCAGCGCCCGGTCGAATTCGAACAAGGCCAGCAATAACCGATCACCGCTGTTGCGTGCCAGAGCGGCGGCGCGAACCAGCCCCGGCGTCAGCACCAGGTCCTTGTCCACGATCACCATGCAGAGGGAGCTTCGTTCCGACATTTTGGTTCACCCAAGTCGTCCTGCAAGACCGCAGCATCGGCACTTCCAGAATGCTCGTGGTGACGTGGATCAAGTCGCAGGTTCGCGCGACGGCCGGGACCGGGTCGCACCCATCTCGAGTCTTCGCGGAGACCTTTTCGACACGAGCGCGCAGACGAACCCGTCCAACGCTCCAGTGCGTGCGCTGCATCCGCCGGCGCCACCGGCAAACACACGGATACGCCGTCGGGCTCGGCCGCGAATATCGGTATAAAATCCAAAATCCGCTTTCCTGCCGGGTGCGCCGATGTCGGCTGGTATGCATTTGCTGGTCGTCGACGACGACACCGGTGTCCTGGACTTGCTCCGCCGCTATTTCACAGGCCAGGGCTTCGAGGTCAGCGCTGCGGCAAACGGCGCCGAAATGCGCGACGCGCTCGCGCGAACAACCGTTGACCTGGTGCTGCTCGATCTCGGACTTCCCGGCGAGGACGGTTTCGAACTGACGCGCCAGCTTCGCAAGAGCTGGAACGGCGCGCTCATCATCATTACCGGCCGCGGCGAATCAGTGGACCGCGTGGTCGGGCTGGAACTGGGGGCCGACGATTACGTCACCAAACCCTTCGACCTGCGCGAGCTGCTGGCGCGTGTGCGCAGTGTCCTGAGGCGTGCCGCGCCGAGCACCGCCCACGACGACGCGGCCAATCAGGTCGCGTTCCAGTTCGGCAGTTTCCTCCTCATGCCCCAGTCACGCACCCTCCGCACCACCAGCGGGGAGACCATTGCACTCACAACAGGCGAATACGAACTTTTGCGGGTGCTCGTCGAGCACCCCAACCGCGTGCTGTCACGCGACGATTTGATGGAACACATCCACGGCCGCAACGCGGGCCCGTTCGACCGTGCCATCGACGTGCAGATCGGGCGATTGCGCCGCAAGGTCGAATCTGATCCGGCCAACCCCGAATTGATCAAGTCGGTGCGCGGCGCGGGATACCTGTTTTCGGCACGCGTCTCCAGGCAGGGCGACAGATGAATCCGCCAGAGCTCCCCGCCGTCAGCTTCACGATGTTGAGCATGTGGTTCGATATCGCGCCCGACGCGATGATTGCGGTGGACCGGGAGGGCGCCATCGTGCTGGCCAACGCGCAGGCCGAACGCATGTTCGGCTACGGGCAACGCGCGCTTCGGGGCTTGACGTTGGAATCGCTGGTGCCTGAATCGCTGCGTCAGGCGCATCGGACGCATCGGCATGACTACATGGCCCGGCCACGGGTTCGCCCGATGGGAATCGGCTATGAATTGATGGGCCAGAAGGACGGCGGCGAAACGTTTCCGCTCGAAATCGGCCTGAGTTCGATCGTCACGGAAAAGGGCGTCGTTGCAATCGCTTCGGTACGCGACATCTCCGACACGTGGCGCGTACGCCAGGCGCTTGAACGCGCGCAGCGCGACGGCTACATCGCGTCGATCAGCCGGCTGGCGCTGGAGTCTCCCGATTACGAACTCGCGATCCGGCGAATCCTCGAGTTGACGGTGGCGGCGCTGGAAGTCCCTGCCGCAGCCATTTTCACAACCGACTGGCGCCACAGTGCGTTCCACATACGCGCCTCCACCGGGCTTTCCGAGCAGACCGCCCGCACGATCACGTCCATTCTCGGCAGCGCCGAATCGCTTCGCGATTCCTTCGACGCGCGGACCCGTGACGTGATCACTTCCGACATGCTGCGGGACGGTTCCTCCGAGATCATCCGCGCGGACCTTTCCCGGGCGGGATTTCACGACGTCGCGCTGGTTCCGCTTTTCGTCCGGCAAGAAGCGTTGGGTTTCCTGCTCGCGCTGGCTGCCGCTCCACGCAATTTCGATGAAGGCAAGCTCAATTTCCTGAAGTCGATTGCCAGTTTGCTGACATCGGCGATGCAGCGCAGTCGGACCGAAGAACAGTTGGCGCATGCGCAAAGGCTGGACGCCGTCGGCCAGCTCACCGGCGGCGTCGCGCACGACTTCAACAACCTGCTGACGGTGATTTCGGGGAACCTGCAGCTCCTGGAGGCTGAGTTGTCCGATCAGCCGGGTTTGGAGGAGATCATCGAAAGCGCGCTGCGCGCGGTGGACAGGGGCTCGAACCTCACCCGCAGGTTACTCACCTTCGCACGCCGGCAACCGCTGCAGCCGCGCGCGGTCGTGCCGCAGCCTCTGATGGAGGAACTGGGATCCATGCTCCGGCGCACCCTGGGCGAATCAATCGTGGTGCAGATCGACTGCGCGGCGGGGATTTCCGACCTGTATGCCGATCCCAACGAACTGGATACAGCGCTGGTCAATCTTGCGTTGAACGCGCGGGATGCGATGCCGCGCGGCGGACGACTCAGCATCAGCGTGCGCGAAATCAACCTGGACAACATCAATCAATGGAAACTGCCAGCCGGCCGTTACGTGGCCGTCGCCGTCGCCGATACCGGTACGGGCATGCCACCGGACGTGCAGGCACACGCGTTTGAACCGTTTTTCACCACCAAGGAATCCAGCAAGGGCAGCGGGCTGGGCCTCAGCATGGTCTACGGGTTTGCCATCCAATCAGGTGGTGCCATCACGATAGACAGCCGGCTCGGCTATGGAACCCGCATGGAACTCGTCCTGCCCGCTGCGGCCCCGGGCGCCAAGATGGCGAACGATCCGCAGCCCGATGAAACCAGGCACGCCGACGCGCGGGAAACCATACTGGTGGTCGAAGATGAAACCGACGTCCGCACGGTTGCAACCCGGTTTTTGAGTGCCGTCGGCTATAGCGTGGTCGCCGCCGCGAGCGCGCGCGAAGCGCTGGATCTGCTCACTGCGAAGCCGGACGTGGACCTGCTGTTTTCGGACGTGGTGCTGGGCAGCGGCATGGATGGCAACGAACTCGCTCGCGAAGCACGCCGCATCCGACCTGACCTGCCGATACTGCTTGCCTCCGGCTACCAAGGCTCGGGCGGCACGCGGCACGAAGAGTCCGCCGAAACTTTCGAGTTGCTGCGCAAACCGTATCGGCGCGAGCAGCTCACGGCTGCCATCCGGCGGTTGCTCGACAAGGCGTAATCCTCGTCATTGGAGTGCGCGGGATGCGCCTGCACAAACGCTCAGCTTCGGGATGTCCAGCAGCCTCACCTCGCGTCGCAACACCGAAATGTATTCAAGCTGCTCGAGGTGCGACAGCGCCCGGCTCACGGTCTCGTGTTTCAGTGCGAGGAAGCTCGCGATGTCGGCACGGCCCATGCGCAGGATGAAGTGCCTGGCACTGAACCCGAGGCGCGCAAGGCGCGCGGCGATATCGAGCAGGAATGCTGCCACGCGCTGCTCGGCGGGCAAGGTCCCGATGGCCAGCATCCAGGATCGGTCGCGCCGGATTTCCTCGGCCAGGGCATAAGACAACCGGACTTGCAGTTCGGGAATGTGCAGGCAAGCGTTCAGTACCGGCGGGTAAGGCAATTCCCAGATCTGCGAATCCTCCAATGCGACCGCATCGCACGTGTGGACCGCAAGGCCGATGGACTCGACGCCGAGCAGATCGCCACGCATCCGGAAGCCGGTCACCTGTTCACGGCCGTCTTTCGACAACTCGCACGTCTTCAGGAAGCCGGCGTGGACAAGGTATAACGCGTGGAATGGTTGCCCGTTCCGGTACAGGTACTGCCCCGCCCTTACCTTCCTTCGCGTCACGACCATGTGCCGCTGCAGTTCCTCGATGTCCAGTTCGAGCGGCTGTTCGATTGCAGCCGGCTGCGGGGTCGACGTTTCGATCGTGGACGGTACAAAAGGCATATCCATGGTGGCGCTCCGGTGTGACTTGAGTTCATCGCCAGGATGAGGTGCCATCGTCACTGCAGGATGTCCGCAGCGCAACGCCGTGTAACGGTACGTAACAGCGCGCCTTTACCGCACCGGAGTTGACAAAGATCAGATTTCAACGCCCTCCGATGCGGATAGTGGGTACGACCCACGCGTCCTGTTGCCAATGATCGATTTGCACAAAACGTCCCCCTTCATTGACCTCGCGGCTGTCGAGGCCTGGGATGCGTGGTTCCGATGGCGTGAGAAAGCCGATTTGCGCGACCTTTCCATCGAGGACACCTGGCGGCGCGTGTCGGCCGCGCTGGCCTCGATTGAATCAGGCGGGGAAGCCACGACATGGCAGACACGCTTCATGGATGCATTTGCATCGTGGCGACTGCTGCCAGATGAGCGCCTGCTCGCGAGCGCCGGTACCGGCAGGACCGCATGGCGCAAGGGAATGCTGCACGCCTCCCTGAACGCTGCGGGTTTTGTGTCTGCGGATTATCCCGCGTCGATCGATCTCAGTGCTCTGGGGGATTGTTCGGCGCTGGCGGTCCGCGCACTGGACAACGCCGCATTGCAGGCGAACATCGCCGCGCCGCATCTGCGTATCGGCATGATCGGTGTCGCCGACGCAGTGGCACTGCTGGGTCTGCGTTACGACAGCGATTCCGGTCGCATGCAGGCAGCGGCCATGGGAAGAGCGCTCGCCGAGGGATGCCTGCAGGGCAGCATCATGCTCGCCGCCGAGCGCGGACCCTGCGGGCACGAGGCGCATGCTTCCGCAGCGCGTGGGAGATTGCGCGGGTTGCCGGACGAACTCCTGCGTGATGCCGCCCGCCACGGCTTGCGCCACCTACAACTGACCGCCATTACATCGCAACCTCGGCTCGCGCTATTGGCCAACGACGTGGCGGACGCCGTCGATCCGCTGCGGGGAACAAACCACGTACATGTGATCGGTGCTTCGGATGGGCAGCGCACCACCGTGCGTTCATCCGGTTATGCGCTGAATCTCCTGCATGGGGGTGAGATCGGGGCCGAAGACTTGCCCGACACGCTGCCTGACATGTCATGGATGGCACAGATCAAGATGCGGGCCGCCCTGCAACCGTGGATGGATGAACCCATCCACTATCCGCTGCTGGCGACGAATGACCTTGGCGACGCGCAGCGGGTCGAAGCACGAAAGCTCGCCGCGTACCGCGAGTTGGGCGAGCCGACGTGGCACGAGGTCGCCGAACTGCAGCCCCTGTAATCTTCACGTGCTCAACGAAGTACGCCGGCACCCGGCGACGACCAAGACCACTCGCGCACCTCCGGCAGGTCCACCCCATTTTCGCGGATGTAATGGCCGTGCTCGATCAATTTGTCGAGCAGCTTCTGCTTGAGGTAGGCGGTCTTCGCGGCAAGCCCGGGCACACGCTGGAGCACGTCCATGACGATGTGCCAGCGGTCCAGGTCGTTCAGCACGGTCATGTCGAAGGGCGTGGTGATGGTGCCCTCCTCCTTGTAGCCGTGCACGTGGAAATTGCCGTGATTGCGTCGCCGATAGGTCAGGCGGTGGATCAGCGCGGGATAGCCGTGGTAGGCAAAGATCACCGGCTTGTCGATGGTGAACAACTGGTCGAAGTCTTGGTCGTTCAAGCCGTGCGGATGCAGGCTGTGCGATTGGAGCTTCATCAAATCCACCACGTTGACCACGCGTACCTTCACGTCCGGCAATTGGCGGCGCAGGATCGAAGCGGCCGCGAGCGTTTCCAGCGTGGGCACGTCGCCCGCGCAGGCCAGTACCACGTCCGGTTCGCCATCCTCGTCGTTGCTGGCCCACGGCCAGATGCCGATGCCGCGGCTGCAATGGCTGATCGCCGCCTCGATGTCCAGCCACTGCGGCGCCGGGTGTTTGCCCGCGACCACCACGTTGACGTAGTGCCGGCTGCGCAGGCAGTGGTCCATCACCGACAGCAGGCAGTTCGCATCCGGCGGCAGGTACACGTGCACGATCTCCGCCTTCTTGTTGACGACGTGATCGATGAAACCCGGATCCTGGTGGGTGAAACCGTTGTGGTCCTGCCGCCACACATGCGAGGCCAAGAGGTAATTGAGCGAGGCAATCCTGCGGCGCCATGGAATGCCCGCGGTCATCTTCAACCACTTGGCATGCTGGTTGAACATCGAATCCACGATGTGGATGAATGCCTCGTAGCAGTTGAAAAGGCCGTGGCGGCCAGTCAGCAGATAGCCTTCCAGCCAGCCTTCGCACTGGTGTTCGCTCAGCATTTCGAGAACGCGTCCTTCGGGCGCGAGGAACTCGTCGGTCGGGACGGTCGGCGCTTCCCACTGCCGGTTGGTGATCTCGAAGACCGCTTCCAGGCCGTTCGACACCGTTTCATCGGGACCGAAGATCCGGAAATTGCGCTGGTCCGCGTTGGCCCGGATCACCTCGCGCAGGAAACGGCCGAGCACGTGTGTGTCCCCGATGCCGGGGGCTCCCGGCGTGGGTACCTCCACCGCATGCGTGCGGAAATCCGGCATGCACAGATCGCGCAACAGCAAGCCGCCGTTGGCGTGAGGGTTGGCGCTCATGCGGCGGTCGCCGCGCGGCGCGAGCGCGCGCAGTTCCTCGCGCAACCGCCCGTGCTCGTCGAACAACTCTTCGGGACGGTAGCTGCGCATCCACGCCTCCAGTTCGGCGAGATGCTGCGGTGGTGTGCTGGCCGAAATCGACAACGGCACCTGGTGCGCGCGGAACGTGCCCTCGACGGGCTTGCCGTCGACGACCTTCGGACCGGTCCAGCCCTTGGGTGAATCCAGCACGATCATCGGCCAGGTCGGACGCGCCGAAATGCCATGCTCGCGCGCGTCGCGGCAGATATCCGCGATTTGCTCGACGACCGTATCGAGCGTCGTGGCCATCAGCCGGTGCATCGCCTCCGGATCGCTGCCGCGCACGAAGTGCGGATTCCAGCCACAGCCGCGCAGGAACTGCTCCAATTCTTCTGCCGGAATGCGCGCCAGCACGGTCGGATTGGCAATCTTGTAGCCGTTGAGGTGCAGGATCGGCAGCACTGTTCCGTCAGTGACCGGATTCAGGAACTTGTTGGAATGCCAAGACGTCGCAAGCGGACCGGTCTCGGCCTCGCCATCGCCGATCACGCAGGCGGCGATCAGGTCCGGATTGTCGAGCACGGCGCCGAACGCGTGGCTAAGGGAATAACCGAGTTCGCCGCCTTCATGGATGGAACCCGGGCATTCGGGCGATGCGTGGCTGGCGATGCCGCCCGGAAACGAGAACTGCTTGAACAACCGTTGCAGGCCGGCCTCGCTGTCACCGATGTTCGGGTACACCTCGCTGTAGGTGCCTTCCAGATAAGCGTTGGCCACCACCGCCGGCCCGCCATGACCCGGACCTGAGATGTAGATCATGTCCAGGTCATGCTGCTTGATGATCCGATTGAGATGGGCGTAGACGAAGTTCTGCCCCGGCGTGGTGCCCCAATGGCCCACCAGCGTGTGCTTGACGTGCTCCAGCTTCAGCGGCTCGCGCAACAGCGGATTGGCCCGCAGGTAAATCTGGCCGACCGAAAGGTAGTTCGCCGCGCGCCACCAGGCATCCACGTCGTGCAGGAGTTGCGAACAAGCCGCCTGGCGCTCGCCATCAGTCTTCATCATTCGACTCTCGTTGGTCATCAGGCATGACTTGAGATCGCCGCACCGGCCGACCGTTCAATTCGCTGATCAAAATCCAGGACCGTACGCCCCGTCACCCGCCCCGCTTTCAGGTCGGCAAACACCGCGTTGATGTCCTCGAGCGCTGCCGTCTGCGTGTGGGCGCGCACCTTGCCCGCCGCGGCAAATGCGATTGCCTCGGCCAGATCCTGGCGCGTGCCGACGATCGAGCCGCGCATGGTGATCCGCTTCAACACGACATCGAAGATCGGTGTCTCGAACGTGCCCGGCGGCAATCCGACCAGGCTCACGGTGCCCTTGCGCCTCACCATTTGAAGCGCCTGCCCGAAGGCCGAGCCGGACACCGCGGTAACCAGCACGCCGTGCGCACCACCGCCGGTCGCATCGATCACACGCTGCGCGGCGTCATCTAGGCGTGCGTTCACCACGACCTCGGCGCCATCCGTCTGCGCCAGGACCAGCTTGTCCTTCGCCACGTCCAGCGCCACCACCCGCAGCCCCATTGCATTCGCATACTGCACCGCGAGATGCCCCAGGCCGCCGATGCCGGATATCGCGATCCATTGGCCCGGACGCACCTCGGTTTCCTTGATCCCCTTGTAGGTAGTCACGCCCGCACACAGGATCGGCGCTATGGCCACCGGATCGGAGTGTTCCGGCAGGCGCACCACATACGCGGCATTGCCCAGTGCATACTCGGCAAAACATCCGTTCACGCTGTAGCCGCTGTTGTGCTGGGCTTCGCAAAGGGTTTCCCATCCGGTGATGCAGTGCTCGCAGTGGCCACAGGCATCGTGCAGCCAGGCGATACCGACGACATCGCCCTCTTTCAGATGGTGGACGCCCGGACCGAGCGCCGCCACCCGACCGATGCCTTCGTGGCCAGGGATGAATGGCAGCGTGGGTTTGACCGGCCAGTCGCCATCGACGGCATGCAGGTCCGTGTGGCATACGCCCGATGCCGCGATGCGCACCAGCACTTCACCTGGACCAGGCCTTGGAACCGGCCATTCCTCGATCGACAATGGCTGGCCGAAACCACGGACGACCGCGGCACGCATGGTCTGCGGAAGGGTCATGATGAACGTCCTGCTCACGCCCGACGGGCACTGCTACCCATGTCAGCACGCATCCGCCTGTCCCTTGTGATCCCGATCAAGATCACCGCACCTGGAACACGCAGGATGTCGTCATCCAAATGAGGATCGCCTCCTTGCCAGCCGATGCGAACATCGAAAACCGTCCATCAACCTTCGACGCCCTGCTGAAAATCGCGGTGTCACTCGGACCCATCGCCACGGCGATCGTACATCCCTGCGACACGCCGTCGTTGCAGGCGGCGCTGGAAGCGACGCAATCCGGATTGATCCAGCCGATCCTGGTGGGGCCGCGGGCACGAATCCTGCGCGTCGCCGAATCGGCAGCTCTGGACATCCGCCATTGCCGCATCGAAGACACGGCGCACAGCCACGCAGCGGCCAGGCGTGCCGTCGGGCTGGTACGCACCGGCGAAGTCGCCGCCCTGATGAAGGGTGCGCTGCACACCGACGAGTTGATGGCTGAGGTGGTGGATCACGAACACGGCTTGCGCACCGAGCGCCGCATCAGCCACGTGTTTGTGCTGGATGTACCGCGCTACCCGAAGCTGCTGTTGCTGACCGATGGAGCGCTCAACATCACGCCCGACCTGCTGGACAAGCGCGACATCATCCAGAACGCGATCGATCTCGCGCACGCAATCGGCATCGCGCTTCCGCAGGTCGCGATCCTGTCGGCGGTGGAAACGGTCAATCCACGCATTATCTCGACCATCGATGCGGCAGCTCTGTGCAAGATGCGGGATCGCGGCCAGATCACCGGCGGAATGCTCGAAGGGCCACTCGCCTTCGACAATGCGGTATCGGTCGCCGCGGCCGCGATCAAGGGCATCGAATCGCCCGTCGCCGGCCATGCCGACATCCTGGTGGCGCCGGACCTGATGACCGGCAACATGCTGGCCAAGCAGATGGTGTACCTGGCCGGCGCCTCGTCGGCAGGCGTGGTGCTGGGCGCGCGCGTGCCGATCGCATTGACCAGCCGCGCCGATACGGTGCGGGCGCGGGTGATGTCCTGCGCACTGGTGCGACTGCTCGCGAATCCGGCCGCGGCCGTTCTGTCATGAACAGCGGCATCCTTGCGCTCAACATCGGTTCGTCCAGCATCAAGCTCGCTCTGTTCAATGCGGGCACGCTGGAACCGATCCTGCGCGGCAACGTCACGGGTGTAGGGCACGACGCCCGCGCCACCTTCACGTCGCACGGGCAACCCACCGTTTCGGAGCGACCCGCCGCCGCGGATATCGGCGAGGCGGTTCGCTGGCTGCTGGCCGAACTGCGCGAGCGGTATCCGGAGATTCGCCTTGCCGCGGTAGGCCATCGCGTGGTCCACGGCGGCACGCGTTTCGACAAGCCGGTCCGTATCGATGCGAATGTCCTGGCCGAACTCGAGGCACTGGCGGTGCTGGCGCCCGCCCACCAGCCAGCCGAGATCGCCCTGATCAGGGACGTGCAGGAACTGCTGCCGGACGTGCCGCAGATCGCCTGCTTCGACACCGCGTTCCATCGCACGCAACCGAAGCTGTCGCAATGGTTCGCACTGCCCCGCGCGTTGAGTGAATCCGGCATCGTGCGCATCGGCTTCCACGGCCTGTCGTACGAATACATCGCCAGCGTGCTGCCGCAAATTGCCGGCGCACACCCGTACGGGAAAATCGTGGTTGCGCATCTTGGCCACGGTGCCAGCGTGTGCGCGATGCGCAACCTGCGGAGCGTTTCGACCTCGATGGGCTTCACTCCGCTGGACGGCCTGATGATGGGCACGCGTTGCGGCGCGATCGATCCCGGGGTGCTGTTGCACCTGCAACAGCAGCGCGGAATGAGCACGCAGGACGTGGCGGATCTTCTGGGCAATCGTTCCGGGTTGCTGGGCGTATCCGGCATCAGCGATGACGTGCGCACGCTGGAAGCCAGCGACGATCCCCGCGCACGCGAAGCACTGGAAATGTTCGCCGAGCGCGCTGCTGCCGCAATCGCGGCCCAGTGCGTAACGCTGGACGGACTGGACGCGTTGGTGTTCACCGGCGGCATCGGCGAGCACGCCGAACGCATGCGCAAGCGCATCGGCGAGCGCCTCCGTTGGCTCGGTGTCGCGCTGGATGACGCCCGCAACGCGATCCACGCGTCGCACATCAGTACCGACCACGCGCAGGTCAAGGTGTTCGTGATCCCGACCGACGAGGAACTCGTCATTGCGCGCGCCACTGCCAAGCTGTGCGAGCCGCCATCGTATCGCTGACGAGCTTCGTGGCATGGTTCGTGGCTGGGCCGCTGACATCGCCGTGTTCCGGAAAAACTGCCGGTCGAGTTGATCCTCGTCACAACGAAGTCGCCCCGGCAAGCCATCCTCGGCTCACAGACCAATGTGAGGTGCATGCCATGCGCACATCGAGGAAACATCAGACGACGACCGCCCGCGCCACTCGAAGCTCCGACGTCACGACCCTGGCTCCCCCGTCGGACGTCCCGGAATCGGTGGTGACCCTGCTGGATGGCAGCGAAGTGGCGATCCGGGCGTTGCGGAAGGAAGACTCGGAGCTCGAACGCGACTTCATCCGCAACCTGAGCCCCGAATCGCGCTGGATGCGTTTCCTCGGCCAAATCGGCGAGCCCAGCGACTCACTGATCCGCAAGCTGACGGAAATCGATTACCGGCACGACATGGCGTTCGTGGCGCTGTCGCGCGAAGGTGGAATCACCCACGAAGTCGGCGTCAGCCGTTACAGCCTCGCAGCCGACGGCCAGTCATGCGAGTGCGCGGTCACCGTTGCCGACGCATGGCAGGGCAAGGGACTGGGAACCATTTTGATGCGCGATCTCATCGACATCGCCCGTCGGCGCGGTATCCGTTCCATGTTTTCCATCGACGCCAATGAAAACGGGCGGATGCGGGAGCTGGCCCGCGACCTGGGCTTCAAACGCGAGCAGGCCCCGGACGATCCGACCCGGGTGATTCACCGGCTTGTGCTCTGAGCAAAAACCGAGACACGTGCACCATCATTGTTCGTACAGTATCCATGGCGCTGCTTGCGCAGGTCGCTGGACTCGACCACCCAGACAAACCGACTGATCAACTCGCCGACGCACTGAGCGACTTCTGGATCCGGCCATGAGTGGAAGTTCGCACGCACCGCCGAACGGCTCAATAGCGGCCCTTCCGCCGTTACCGCTGCGGATTGTTCGAATCCAGTTGTCACCTCCGAGCTCCGTCGTGCCAAAAGCTCCAAAATCACCGGCGGGCGACTGAGGACCTCCTGCCAACTGCATGCAGCGCGAGCCATTTGTCCGGTCCATAACGTTGATTCGGCGAGGCGTTCTGCAGCCTTCCCTGGATCGTGCGGCAAGCTGAACGCAACAATGATTGAACTGCTCCCGAAATGCTGGGCATACTGTCGTCCCCTTCGATCTGACAGGTTTTGCCGGAGGGTGGCCGGGAGCCGGAGGCTTCCCAGCAAAACGGCGCGGTACGCAAGCTCCAGTGGCGGACTTCGGGGGTGGACGATGCCGGTCCTGCTAGGTCAATCCAAGGCAATCGAGACAGTCAGGGCACAGTTGCAGCGCTATGCCCACTGCGACGTGCAAGTGCTGATCGAGGGCGAAACCGGCACCGGCAAAGAGGTGGCCGCGCGCGAAATCCACTACGCCAGTGCGCGCCGCGATTTCCCGTTCGTCCCGGTCAACTGCGGCGCCATTCCCGACAGTCTCGTCGAAAGCGAATTGTTCGGACACACTCGCGGCGCATTCACCGACGCCAGGGTCGCGCAAGCGGGTCTGATCGATCACGCACGCGGCGGCACGCTGTTTCTCGATGAGGTCGACGCGCTTTCCGGCAAGGCCCAGGTGACCTTGTTGCGGTTCCTGCAAGACAACGACTACCGTCCGGTGGGTGGCGGCGCCATCAGGAAATCGGACGCGCGCGTCATTGCCGCCGCCAACAGCAACCTCGCGGAGCAGGCAGCCGCCGGCCAGTTTCGCCGCGACCTGCACTATCGCCTGAATGTGCTGTACGTGCAGTTGCCGCCCTTGCGTGAGCGCGCAGGCGATACCGCGATATTGGCCGAACATTTTCTGCAGGCCGCGGCATCCCGCTTGCGGGGGCCGGCCAAGCGCTGGAGCGAGAATGCCATGCAGGCACTGCTTGCTTATGCATGGCCTGGCAACGTGCGCGAGTTGGAGAACATCGCCTTGCGCGCTTATCTTGGTAGCGAGGGTGAGGTGATCGAATTTGCCGATCTCGCAGCCGCCGAACCCGCTTTCGCCACCCACCTGCCGCCATCGTACGTGCCGAACCGCGTCGAGAGGCGCGGAAGCGGATTCGTCGCCGCCAAAACCCGCACCGTCTACGAGTTCGAGCGCAACTATCTAACGTTGCTGATCAATCGCGCCAGCGGAAATGTGAGTGCTGCGGCGCGGCTGTCGGGTACCGAACGTCGTCAGCTGGGCAAGCTTTTGGCCAAGCACGGAATCAAGGCCAGACCGTCCCGTCCCCGGCAATAGCGGGATTCACCGCAGCCACTGCTGCGGGTGGGTGAAACAGCACCCACTGCGCGCGCGAAGTGGGGCGACCCTGCCCCACCTGCTGCGGTCGGCGGCGCCGCAGGTCCATGCAGCAAGCCGATTTCGCGCATCGCTTGCGTGGCACACATGTTGCATTTGCAGCATCCACCTGACGCATGACGGGATGCGGGCGATGGCCAACGTGTGGACACGTATGCTGCACAGCTGTGGCGTTTTTTTCGGCGAGCGTAGCCAAGCGCTTCGCGCCACCAGCTTCGCCTCACCCGGCGCATTGCTCGATTCCCTGATCAACGGCGCGCAGCCCGACACGAAACCTGCGCTGCAATCCTTGCGCGCGGCACTCGGCGACGGATCCGGATTGGGCGGCGCCAACAAGACGTTGTGGGACGGCATCGTCGCCGATATCGCCAAGCAGCAAACCGCCGACACCAAGATCACCACCAAATTGGCGGTTGCGGATTTCGGTTTCTCCGAAGCCAAGGATGTCGGCAGCGCGCTGGGCGACGTCGTGTCCGCGGGCATCGACGCGATCGGCAAGATCGCAAAAAACATTGGCGGCGGCAATGCCACCGTCGAAAACGCCGTCAATTCGAACATGGAACCGTGGGCAGATGGACTGCGCAACCTGGCCGACGACAAGGTTCCGGCCAAATTCGACGAGCTTTGCAAAACGGTCCTCGACATCAACAGCGCAAGCTCGGGACTGTGGCATCACCTCGAACTGGACCTCAGTGCCGGTCGACTGAAGATCCATCTTGCCGCGGTCGGCGAGCATGGCGTTGGACCGGTCAATTTCGATGGTGCCGAAATCGAGGCGTTCATTCAATTCAAGCCGCCGATCCTGGTTGGCGTTGCGGTGGTGTCAAAGGTCAAAGCGGGCCTGCGCAACGGCCCGACGATGAACAAGATCATTCCGTCCGAGGCACCCACCGCAGATACCGCGGACGCGGTGGCGCTGCAACTCGATACCGACAAGGGCTTCTCGCTCGGTTCGGGCAAGACCCAACGCGTGGTATTGCCGGTGCGTTTTGCTTTTCCAACCATCGAGCTGCGGGAATTCGCGATCTCGAGTCCGAACGCGGATAAAGCAGACGCACCGGCGCAGATTGACTTCACTACCGTCGTCGCCGGCAAATTCGGATCGGTGCTGTCGTTCGTCTGCGAGGGCGGCGGCGTGTCGCTGGTCTCCGTCGACGGTGGTGACTATACGCCACAGCCGAAACTTCCCGACGGCCTTGGCATCCGGATCGCGGCCGGCCCGGTGGTGGGCGGCGGATTCCTGCGCCACGATCCGGTCAAAAACGAATACGGCGGCGCGCTGCAGCTCACCTTCGCCAAGGTCGGCGTGACCGCGGTCGGTCTGATCCAACCCGACACGATGGCGTTGCTGGTGGTGCTGGGCGTGCACTTTCCGGCGCCCGGCATCCAGCTGGGTTTCGGCTTCACGCTGGACGCCGTAGGCGGGCTGGTCGCCTCCGATCGTCGACTGGACATCGACCAGTTGTCGGCGAAGCTGAAAGACGGTGCGGTTTCCAACATCCTGCTGCCCGACGATCCGGTCGCCTCGGCGCCCACCATCCTCGACCAATTGTCCGCAATCTTTCCGCCGCAGGCCGGTGCGTTTGTCGTCGGACCGATGGTCGAACTCGGCTGGGGCGGACAATCGGGGCTGGTGACCGCGCGCGTCGGCGTGTTGATCGCCTTGCCCGATCCGTCGGTGACGATCCTTGGCGCGCTGCAGGTGCTGGTGCCGCCGAAGATCGTGGAAAATGCGCCGCGCATCGTGGAACTGAATATCGACGTATTTGCTTCGATCGACCCCGACGAATTTTTTCTCAAGGCGACCCTGCGCAACTCGAAGATCGCCGGGTTGGTCATCAGCGGCGATCTTGCACTGCTGATCCGTTGGGCCGCGGACAGCGCCCTCGCGTTTTCTGCGGGCGGCTTTTTTCCAACCTACAAATACCCGCCCAAACTCGCCGGCCTGCAACGTTTGATGGTCCAGCTGGCGCCGCCGGTGGATTGGATATCGCTCAAGGTTACCGGCTACATCGCGGTGACCGGCAACAGCATCCAGTTTGGCGGCGCCGTCGATCTTTCCGCATCGGTCGGCCCGGCATCCGGCGAGGCACACCTGTCGCTGGATGCGATGTTCGTGTTCTCGCCGCGGTTTGCCTTCATCGTCGAATTCAATGCCTCGGTCGCGATCAAGGCATTCGGCCAAAACATCGCTGGCGCAGCGTTTCGCGGCATTGTTTCCGGCACCGCGCCATGGAGTGTTGTGGGCGCGGCCAGCGTCTCGATCCTGTGGTGGGATGTCGACTTCGACATCGGACCGATCGAATGGGGCGACCACGACGCCTCCGTATTGCCGTTGATCGACTCGATCGCCGAAGTGACGAAGGCGTTCAACACCAAGACCGCATGGTCGGCACTGCCGCCGGCGGTGAGCGACGCCGTAACGATCCTGAAGCCGGCACCCGGCGACGACGACGAAACCTTGGTGTTGCTGCAACCGTTTTCGCTGATCCAGGCCAAGCAAGAGATCGCGCCGTTCGACATCGACATCACCCGCCTTGGTGCATATGCCAGCACGATCAAACAATTCAACTTCGCCAATCCGCAGGTGAATAGTCTTCCGGCTCCGGCTTATTCCGAAGTCCAGGCGCCATTCGCCATCGGTCAGTTCAAGGAACTGACCCAGGACGAAAAAGCGTCCAAACCGGATTTCGAGAACCACGTGGCCGGCATCCAGATCGCGCCGGCCACCGGCACTGCGCTTGGCCGCACCAACGACGCAACCCTGGAGTGGGACACCTTCTATCCGCACAGGGACGAGGCACCGACCCGCGGAACGTGGGTGCTGTCGACCCAGCTCAACCGCACGGTGATTGCAGCCGGTGCCGTCGCGCGGCAACTGCGCAAAGCCGGGAATCCGTACGCACCAAGCGGGCCGGGGCCGGTCGAGATGGCCGATGCCGGTACCAAGATCGTCGTTCCGTTCGCCACCGCCAAGGCTGCCGCCGGCGCAGCCATGACCACCACCGAGGCCGATCTCGTCGCCGCGCAAGCCAACATCGGCGGCGCAAAGATGCAGGTCGTCAGCATGGGATTGGCAGCATGACCCAGACACTCAAGACCCTCGCAGGCTATCGCGAAAATCTGCCGCTGGCGTTGTTTGCCGGCGCACCGTTTGTGCCCGAGAATACCGATCTCGGCAGCTTCAGCTTCGCCGCCTGGGTGCGCAACGGGCTCGCCTGCGCAATCGCCAACGCACCGGATGGCTTGCGCGCCGTGGTGCCGGTCAGCTTCGACGTGATCGGTCATCCGCCCGACGCAACGCCGCCTTTTCCGGTGGTGACGCAACCCGTTTCGAGAGATCTCGTGATGTATGGGCCGGGCGATGTGATCGGCATCGATCAGGCACAGATCGTGCGTCGCTTTCCTGCGCCCAATGTATTTCTCGGCGACGACAGCACGCTGGCGTTGATCGAATTCAATCGACCGGATCTGCCTTGGCTGCACTCGCCGACGCCGGTCGCCGGCGACCGACTCAAGCCATGGATCACGCTGGTGGTGTGCGACGTCGCCAATGCCGTGCTATCCAGCGGCAGCGGCGGACTGCCCGACAAACTCTCTACGTTGCGCGGTGAACTGCAGGGTCTCGACGACGCATGGGCGTGGGCGCACGCGCAAGTGCTTGGCGTGTCCGACGGTGGACCGTCGGTTGCAGATCGCATGGGCGATGCGCACGCGGAAGTGAACCTGTCGCGCCTGATCTGTCCGCGCCGGTTGAACACTCACACCAGCTACATCGCCTGCGTGGTGCCGACCTACGACTGCGGGGTGAAGGCAGGGCTCGGCCTCGGCGGTGGCACGCTCGATCCTGCCTGGACGACAGTCAACCTGATGGCCGAAATTACGCTGCCGGTATACGCGAGTTGGCGGTTTTCAATCGGCGACAGCTTCAACTTCGAGAAGCTTACGAAACGGTTGCTGCCCCTCGGCGCGCCATGGCAGATCGGTCGCCGCGCCGTCGATTTGCGCACCCCGCGTGGCGGCGTCGCCGACGATCTTGCCTCGCCCGGCGGCGTGCAGTACCTCAAGTGCGCGCTGGTTTCGCCATTCCAGCCGCAAGGCGCCGACGTGTTGCCGGAAGCCGAATGGAGCGCCGCGCGAACCGAGCAGCTGCGCCAGCGCATCGAAGTCGACGACAACGATCCCGAGCTGCCCCGCGTCGGCCCGCGACTGTACGCGCGCTTCCAGCGCGGCAGCACCACGGTGCCGGGCGATGCCGCAACAATTTCGCCGGCTTCGGACTGGTTCACCGCAATCAACTTGCGTCCGCTCGACCGCATCGTCGCCGGCTTGGGTACGCGGGTCGTCCAGCACGATCAGGACAAGCTGATGCAGGCTGCATGGTTGCAGGTTGGCGCAATCCGCGAAGCCAATGCCGCGATCGACCGCATTCGTCTGGCACGCTTCGTCGCCGAAGCACTGGTCGCCAGGACGCTGACCAAATTGCCATTGGCGTCGCTGACCGCGGCCACCCGCGCAGTGCACGGCAAAATCGCAATGCCGTCCAAAACCCAAACGGTGTGGGCGAATATCGCCGACAGCGCGCTACCACAGATAGCGGCCGGCATGGCGTTTCGCCGCGCGTTGGTGTCCGGTCCGACGGTACGTACGGCGCTCAAGGGCGCGGCGCTGGCAGAGCGCACCAAGCTTGCCGCGATGATCGCGAGCGGCGGCGGCATTGTCGCACGCCTGCGCGACATGCGCCTGGAGTATGTCGCACCGGTGGCGCTTGAGCCGATGACGGCCGGGGTCGCCGCAACGATACCTGCCGATCGGCTTGGCAACGCACTTGGCGTTGCAGCCAACGTGGCCGCGAAAGCTGCGGCAAAGCGTTTCGGCAGACTTCCTGATCTTGCCGCACGGATGGCCGTCCCTAGAAAGCGGTGGAAGGTACTCGATGCCAAGACGAGTCGTGCCGCGGCCCTGGTGCAACAACAGAAGCTTGCCGCGCTCGACGCGACGGCAACCCAATCCCGCAGCATGTCGCCCGGCCGAATCGAGGCGCTGGGCGCGCGCTACGCAGCGCTTGCGTATGCAGCGCCCGCGCTTGCGCCGCAAATGGAAAAGCGGGTTTTGGCACTCGACAAGATTCTCGGCACCGCGGTGACGCCGGTCCTGCACACGCTGCCACCGACTGCGCAACCACGCCTGACCAATGAGGCGCACCTGCGTGTGGGGCGCAGCACCAAACTCGACCGGCGTACCAAGACGGCCCGATCAGCTACCGAAGGGCTTTCGGGCCGGGCAGCTTCACGCGCATCTTCTGCCACGTCGACCTCGACGCTCGCAGGCATCGGCCGCTACGTCAACTTCGGCGCGTTCCATCTTCCGGCCAGGCCGGCAACCAAACTGCCGAGCAACGCTGCGCTGGCCGACGGCATCGCAACACTGGTCGCGGGTACCGGCATCCGCCCGATGCCCACGACGCCTGCACTCGCCGCACCATCAGTCGATCGCAACGTATTGTTGCGCGCACTCGACCCGGGTCCGGTCGCGCGCAAGGCGATTCTGGCGCGACTGAAGACGCTGCCCGACTGGCTGCCCAAAACATGGTTCGACGACTTGCAGGTGAAGCCGATCATGGCCGCGCCGCGCTTCAACCGTCCGATGTGGCAGGCGCTCGCTGATTGGAGTCAGGACTGGCTGATTCCAAACCTCGGTCTGGTCGACGAAACCGATTTCGTGACTTTGTTGTTCGACAACCCACGCTTCAGCGAAGGGTATTTGATCGGCCTGTCCGACGAGATGGGTCGCGAACTGCTGTGGCGCGGCTTTCCGACCGACCAGCGCGGCACGTACTTTTGGCGGATGTGGCGCGACGGCATGGATGAGTGGTCGAAGCAGATCGCCGAGTTCGCGCCTGGGCCACTCGGCAGTCATCTGGACGGAAACAACGGCACGCAGCCGGTCAATCCACGTGCCGTGATGCTGGTGCGCGGCGCGGTCGTGAAACGGCATCCCGAAGCCTTGTTCGTCGCCGTGGAGCGCGATGGCGACCATGGAGCATTCGGCGAAGTACCAACCGACGACGCCAAGGGCGCGATCCTGTTTCACGCAGCACTGGGGACCGACACCATCCTGGTCGGATTCAACCTCACCCGCAGCGACATCGAACACGGCAACTGGTGGTTCCTGCTTGCCGAGCACCCGGGCGCACCATGTTTCGGCCTCGATCTTCCCGCGGATGGAGATCCGCTACCGCCGCTACTGGCGCCGTCCGCGACCGTTTCAATCAACGATCTCAAGTGGGGACAGCTACCGATGCCCGGCGGCTTCCTCAATGCAGGCAGTTCCGGCGCCAGCGTGACCACCAAGAACGGCAAGGTCAAATGGGCGGCAAGCAGCGCCGATGCCGCCCGCATCCTGCTCCAAAACCCCGCCCGCGCCGCGTTCGAGGCCAAGGCGATGATGCCGCCAGAGCCCTGATCATGCCTGCAATTCGCGACCTCAAGAAATTTCATGCGGAAACCGCCAAGCTCAGCGCAAGCTTGCAAAAACACCGCGATGCCATCGCGGTCGCGCGCACGACGCTCGCCGATCTGCGCACCAAGGCGTCGAGTGCGCACTCGCGCGCGACGCCGGCATCGATTGCCAAGGCGCAGACGACGGCCAACAGTAGGTTGACCGCTGCCAGGGATTCGCTCATCGCGGCTGAGAAGGCATGGCGCGATCACCTTGACCGACTGCGAATCGACCCCTGCGATTGCCCTGCCAACCAGCCGTTGCTGTTGCTGCCAATTCGAATCGAGACGCGCTTTGCGGCACCCGAACGCGGCCGCGGTGCAACGCTGCAAATTCGCGTATTCCCGGATACCGTGCATGTCGATTCGCTGCGCCGCGCGTTGACGGACGCCGAACGCGCGGCGGGCGAGGCGTATTGGACCGCGCTGTGGCCGGGCAAGGTCGGTAGCGCGGCATGGACCAACCTCAAGCTGGCGGTCGGCAACAACCGGGCAGCGTGGGTGGCAAAGTCGACCCGCCCCGCCAACGCCGAGCACGCGCCACAAGGCAACCCCGCGTTTCCTGATCCGCCCAAGCCCACCCAGAACAGCGTGACCGCGCGTCTGCTGCCCGATCGCTTCGTCGCGGTCGCGCGCCAAGGCGGCAAGGAATTTCGTGGCACGGGCAACTTGATCGTCGGCGATCCCGAGATGGGGGTGTTTCTACCCGACGAGACGGAAGCCGACCTCGACACCGTTAACGGCATCAAGGTGTCGGCAACCGGTAAATGGATCGTCGACTTTCCATCGGCGCTCGCTGTCGGCATGGCGCTGACTATCGCGCTGCCCAACGATCGCCCGGTCGAAGATCTATACGTGTTCGGTGTCCGCCGCTCGCTCGATCCGAAAACCAGTGCGGGCATGCTCGACGACCTGCTGTTGGCGCATCGCCATTCGAGCGGCCTCGGGTTCGTCGAACAGGGTACGCCAACCAACAATCTCGACGACCAGCAATCCGGCTGGAACAGCGTCGGCGTTGACGCGGCCCCCACGTTGGCGGGCGACGCCGCACTCGGCAACGGCAACGCTGCGACCATGGCCGCGGCGTTGGGCATTGCCGGTGCAGCGTTCGCCGGTGCCGACAACGCCGAGCTTGCCGAGGATGCGCTGGCTCGCGCGGCCAATGTCGTGGTCTGGCATGCCGCCTACGAAACCTTCTTCGATGGCTTCGAGACGTTCACCAACGGTGCCGCCAGCACCATCAGCGAGCGCGATCGCGAACGGCTGCGGCGATTGCATCGCGACCTTGTGCGAGGCCGTGGACCACTGCCATCGCTGCGGATCGGCAAGCAACCCTATGGCGTCCTGCCAGTCGGCGCGACGACAGACATCTGGGTCGAAACCGACCCGTTCCTGGCAGGAGTACTGAAGTTGCTGCGCAATGCCCGCACACTCTGGAGCAGCGCCAGCGCGGCGGTTCCACACATCAATCCTGGCCAAGGCGCCGAAGACGAAACCATGCAGCAACTGCTCGGCATGAGCCCGGTTTCGTTGGGCGTGCGCGCACGCGAAGCAATCAGTTCCGCCACCGGCAAGCTCTACGGCGCGGTAACTGGCGCGGTCGACACCGAGCAGGAATTGTCCGCCCTGCTGACCGGAATCATGCTCGTCAATGACGGCAAGTTCGCCTCGCTTGTCGATCCCAGTGCCGTGCTGGGTGAATCGCGGCCCATTGGCCTGCCCTACGCGCATGCAACCGATGCCGAAGCACTGGCCGCGCTGGCCGCGGCGCCGCACAAGAAACTCGAAGTAAAAAGTGTGTTGCAGGCGATGGCGCAACTTGCCTGGTCGCAGGTCAGCGGGCGCGTCGAGCGCAACGGCTCGCACGAGACGATCAGTGCTGTCGCCGTTCACACCGCTGGCGTATCCGCCGCCCAGATGCGCGTCGTTCGCGAAGTCGCACCAAGCGCCTCGGGTAGTCCGGCCGCAAAACTGTTCGAAGCTGCGGATCAACTCAGTCCGCTTGCCCCCGACAACATCAGTTTGGCCACCTATCAACCCGACTTGGCGATGCGTACCAGCTTCACCGCGCTTGCCGCATCGAGCACCAGTGCCGCCGCACGCACCGAGTTCGGCAAGCTGGCGCTGTCGGAATGGTTTTTCGGTTACGGCGTACAGGCCGAGTTGATCGACGCGCTGACCTTGCTTGCCAACGAACCGTCGCTCGAGCGTCGACGTATTGCGTTTGCGGAGGCGCTGGACACCGCTTCGCATCGTCTCGACGCATGGGTAACGGCGCTGGTCGACGCGCGTCGCCGCGCGCTGCGCGCGCAGGCGCCAGACGGCATCCAGATCGGGGCGTTCGGCTGGGTGCAAGACATTGACCGGTACGACGAACCGGAAAGCGGTTACCTGCACGCGCCAAGCATGGGACAGGCAGTGACCGCCGGCATTCTGCGCAGCGCTTGGCTCGCGCACAACCATGCTGGCGACCCCGCTTCCGACGACGCATTCGCGATCGACCTGTCGAGTGCGCGCGTGCGCGATGCAATGGACTTGCTGGACGCGGTGCGCGAAGGTCAAGGACTCGCGGCGGCGCTTGGGTACCGCATCGAGCGTGGCGTGCACGACGCAGGGCTTGACCGCATCATCCTTAACTTGCGCAAGCTGGCTCCGCTTGCCGCCGGGCAACTGGTCGACGCCGGCAAAGTTCTGGACAGCGACGTCGCCACGCATCTCGCCATCGCCAATGTGGTCGATGGCGTGGCATTGGTCGAAAAGGCCAAAACCGACATCAATTCGGTGACGGCGGCGGCAGGGGCCAAGCCTGACGACAACCCGTACGTGGACGCGAATAGCTGGAAGGTGTTGACCAATGCCGAGAAAAAAACGCTCGCCGCGATCATCCAGTCGGCGGCCGCTTCACTCGACGCCGCCAGCGACGTATTGCTGGCCGAATCGGTGCACCATCTCGCGCAGGGCAACATGTCGCGCGCGGCTGCGGCAATCGACGCCGCCGCGAGTGGCGACTCACCCGCTCCCGTGCCGGAATTCGTCGCCACGCGACCGACCGGTGACCTCTGCACCCACCGCCTGATGCTGGTGGTGCAGGATGGCGACGATTGGGGCAGCGATCGGCCGCGTGCGCTGGCCGAACCGGCGCTGGAACGCTGGGCGGCCGCGCGACTCGGTGCCGCCGACACGATCAGCGTCACTCGCGCGCCCAAGCGCACCCTTGCGGACACGGGACTCGCGGCACTCGACATCGTGTACGGAAGTACCGATCCCGCTGCACTCGCGATGCTGGTGCGCAACCGACTTGGCCTGCCGGCGGATGCGGCGTTGCTCGACGCTGCCGACCCCGGATGGCCCGCAGGCAAGCGCGCTTACGGCGATGTCGTCACCGCAGCCGGCGCGTTACGTCTCGTGCTGGCCAGCGCCACGCCAGCGCAACCGCGAGATCTTGGCGTACCGGATGCAAAACCGCCAGGGCGTGAGATCAGCACTGCGTCGCTCGCCGATGCGGTCAACCGCGCATCCATGGCGCGCGCTGCGCTGGCCGCACGACGTGATGCGCTGGCCAGTGCGCTGCATCAGAATCCGGTGGTACCCGCGACGCTCGCGTCGGCACTGTTCGCACTTGCCGATTTCGGCATCGTCGCCCCGGCAGGCAGCACCGGCGTCGACATCGCCGGCCTCGCTGTCGAAATGGCAAGCCAGCGGCTCACGCGTGCTGACGCCCTGTTCGCCAAACCCGCCGACATCGACGCGGACGTGGTCGCAAAGATCGCCGCCGAATTGTTCGGCGATGGCTTCTGGATTCTTCCGCAGATCGGCAAGGTCGCTGCCGCGCCCGGCGATGAATGGAACGTGGCGCTCGCTCAACGCGCGACGCTCGCCAAGTCGGCAACGCTGCGCCGCTGGCTGGCCGATACCGGCTCGGTGCGGGCAGCGGTTGCACGTTATGGCGATACGCTGCTGCTCGCCGACGCATTGGGAACGACGCCGACGTTGTCGGCAATGCAAGTCGCCCGACGCGGTTTCCCGGCGCCCACTGCATGGATAGGGACCAGCACGGTCGAGCACATCGCCGCGGCATTTGTGCTCGAATCGCTGGGCTGGAACGACGACGCCAAACCTGCGACTTGTCTGGTACTCGATCACTTCGTCGAGCGCTTGCCGGGGCCCGATGTCAATACGACCGCCGTCGCCTTCAACGCCCCGTCGCCCAACGCGCGGCCACCACAAGCGTGGTTGTTGGCCATCGCACCCGACAACAAAAACTGGACCACGGATACCTTGCTGGCAACCTTGCGCGACACCACCGATCTTGCCCGGGTGCGCGGCGTGACGCTCGAACGCCAGCCTTATGCGGCACGCATCCTGCCGGTGCTGTACCAGCAAAGCTGGTCGTTACGCGGCGAAGACGTGTTCGATTTCTCGAAGTTCGTGCTGAGTGCCGGGCTCATGGACAAGTCGCTCAATTCGATGCGTTTCGTAAAGGACGCTTGAGATGATCATCGCCCAACCCAGACCCATCGCGACGGAATTGATCAAGGCCCAGCTGATTCTGGCGCCGCCCGCTTATTCCCGCCTCGAACCGCAATCGGTCACCGGCGATCCAACGCCTGGCATCGCCGCGGCAATGCACGATCCACTGTGGGGGCTGCTGCGCCAGTGGCAGGTTGGCGAGTTCGCGGGAGAAGATGCCGGCACGCCGCTCGCCACCACGATCACCACCGCCAGTACGCCGATCACCCTGTTCGCCCCCGGCGCAATCGACAAAAAAACGCTCACGGGCCAACCCATCGGCAGCCGCGCAACACTTGATCGCCTGATCGAAGCGGAGTCGCCCGTCGCGCGCGGTACCGGTAGTCGCCAGCGCGCCGAAGCAGCGGCGACATTGGCGGAAGCGCTTGCCGAGGCCGGGCTGAATGTCGCAAGCACGTTGCACGACCGCTATCCCTTCGGCGCCGGCGCAACGGGCGACCTGCCGCGTCCGGTCCTGGCGTTGATGTTGCGTAGCGGCGCCGATGCCGAACCGATCGCCGCGGATCTCGAGGCCGGCACGCCAGACTGGCTGGCGTCCGGCAACGCAACCGCCAAGGCCGCCGCCAAGGACTGGCTGGACTGGTATCGCGGCGGCGTGTCGCCCGTGGCCGGTGGCGATTGCTGGGATCCGGCGCGCCTTGAATATCACTTTTCGGTTGCGACCGACGCAGGGCCTGGCCAGAAAGTTTTCACTGCCCCCATGCATCTCGGCGGCGACGTCGATTGGTACGCCGTCGATCTCGCCGCGGGCGTAACCATGTCCGCCGAGGATGCTCCAACCTTCCCGATCCAGCCACACGATCCAGCGCTGCCCGACGATGACGCTCCACCGACCACGCTGGTGGCACCGCTGCGCTTCGCGGGCATGGCTGCGGATCGTTTTTGGGAATTCGAGGACGGCCGCGTCAACTTCGGCTCGATGTCGGTGCAAATCAACGACCCCGCGCGACTATGCCTGATCGAGTTCGCGACGGTCTACGGTTGCGATTGGTTCGTCGCACCAATTGACGTCCCGGCGTCCGCCTTCACCACCATCACGACCCTGTCGGTGATCGACAGTTTCGGCGTCGCCACGGTCATACCACGCGCCAGCACCGGCTCGGCCGACGCGCGCTTCTGTGTGTTCGAACCCAGCATCGCCGGCACCGTGGAGACCGCACGCGGGCTGCTGACCATTGGCGGCGCACGAGGCACCATCGAAGGCCCCCCGCGCGAGACGGTGCTGTTTCTGCGCGACGAAACGGCGAACATGGTGTGGGCGGTCGAAACGACCATCGAGGATGCCTCGGGCTTGACGCGCAGTCGTCGCGACGAACCCCAGCCAATCGCTGCAGAACCCGCCCCCGATCCGCGCGCGGAGCTGCGCTACACCCTCGAAACCGCAGTTCCACGCCACTGGATCCCGATGGTGCCGGTACCCACTGCGGGCGCCGAGAACGGTTTCGTGTTGCGCAAAGGCACGATGACCGACAGCGACGACAGTCGCGGTCGAATTCTCGCGGGTAAACCGCGCGACTTGCTTGATCCCGAGGTTCCGCGCAGCGGCATCCGCGTTTCGCGCACGCCAACGCTGGCGCGCGACGCGGCGGGTCGGCCGACCCGTTGGACGGCCATTCGTTCGGGCGAAGGCGTTGGCGGAATCACCAGTGGCTTCGCCTCGGACGCCGCCACAAAAAACGGCGGAGGTGCCTGACAACTGTAGTGAACGGAACAAACCGAGGAGGTGCGTGATGAGGATGAAGGAAGATGTACCGCGGGCGTTGCGGCGGCGCGCCGCAATCATTCACGGCTGGCACAGTTTGCGGCAAAGTTCTCGCGTGCAGATCACTTGGGTCGGCACAGAGGCAGACCTTGTTAACTAAATTCACGCAAAAAGTTACGATGGCCGAGGCGAACACCCGCATCGTGACATCGATACTCGTCTATCTTCGCCAGCACCCACAAGCGGCGGACACGTTACGCGGTATCGTCAACTGGTGGTTGCCGCAACAGTCCCGTGACGGCGGGTACCAGCATGTCGAACAAGCCTTGGCCGTCTTGGTCCTCGAAGGCAAATTGTGTTCCACCGAGTTGCCCAATGGCGAAGTGTTATACGCGCTGAACCGCCCCACAAAACCGCGGCCGCCGAATTGATTGCTACGCCGTGACATCATCCGCTGGCGGCGCCGGAATTCGGCCTTGACATCGCCAACCAAATCGCCATTGACGCCGACTGATCGGCGCTGAGGCTCAAGCGAACAGACGCAAAGACGCGGCGGCGTTGACTTGTTGATGCTGGCGGCGCACGTGGAAGCCGGATCCATCTAACAGCCGGCCGGTTATACCGAGGATGGTTAACCGGACCTCGCCGTATGATGTTCCCATCAACATCATGGATCGTAGTGCAGTTGGTAAGCTCCGATACAGGCTCGGCGCCATCTGATCAAGGGTAATGCCACGCCTGATAGCCAAGAGGACTTGAACCTTCAATTTCCGATTTCGGAGACTGGTGCGCCGTCAAATCGCCCGACTGAGTACTTCATTAGCTGTCTGCAGCGCGACGCGCCAAGGAGCCAGCGAGAGGTCAGAACACGGAACGCGTGCTTGCTTTTTTTTCGGACGCTTCTCTGATGGCCCGGTCGTACGGGTTCTACTGAATCGCCCCTCATTTTCCGGAGGCTATGGAGTGAGACTTATCCTGCCATGACTCATCCCATCGTACTTCCCCATAGCGGACTATCGTCAAGGACCGGTCAGGGTCGCATCTTGTCCGTGGCGGAGCTCGTCCCACGAGCTTTCTTCCGCTCGAACTCTGGCCGACCGAGAGCGGCATATAGCCCCCTCCACGCTCGCGATTGCCCCACGTGCGGAAGCATGCAAGACGCCCCAAGCGTACGACAATCTACATTGGTGCCGGCATGTGAAGCGACAGCGTCTGATAGGCCTCATTCAACGCGGCGATCTGCTTGTTGAGCTCGACAATCTCATCCCGAAGATCTTCCATCTCTTGCTTAGTTGCGGCGCGGCTGTCGAGTTCATCAATCCTGTCGGACAAGGCCTTGAGCCACTTGCCCATCTCCATGGGTCCGAAGGGCGGCGGATCCGTAGGTCCCGGTGGTTTCCCGCCTGGTTCAATGGGCGGCCACAAGTACTTCTCGATCTTCGCCAGTCTTTCGTTGATCGCCTGGAACTCACTGGCACTATTGCTCTCGCGATCGGTGGTCATTTCCTGCTCCTCTCCTGGAAGCGTGGCTGCGGGTACGCCTCTCAACCATGGACACGCGCGAACTCAAAGAGCGGCTGCCATTTTCCAACGACGTCAGCCTGCTTCCAGCCTTGGCACTTTGCCCGGCGATTTCATTGAGGCGATCCCTGATTTCCTGTTGCTGACTTTGAACCCGGTGTGCTCGATCCGAGCTGGCCTCGAACTGATTCGTCATGGCCTTGAATTGCGATTCCAGGCTGGAGAGCCTTGACTTGATGGCGGAGATCTCCGTGTCGGCGGCTCGCTTGTCCGCGAATGCGGAGTACGTGCTCAAACCCGCGGCAAGCACCAGGACGCAGAAGGCGAAACGGTCAAACAGCGCCTTCCGATGCCGGTTGTGCTTGAAAGCTTCAACGCTTGCCCGCCCCTTGGCCTTGTCGGATCGATACCTTCTTCTATTCCAGGCGCCGAACTGATCAGACACCACAAGGGAGAGCAGGCCCAATATCGCAGCGAGGAGTCCGACATTCACGGTATCGCCTCCATTGGCCTGGTGAGCAACAGCATCGGGGCAAAATGTTACGCCCAACTTGGGTTGACCGGCGCGGACCCGCTTGGCAGGTGAGCGTCAGGCTGGAAGCGATCTATCCGCAACCTTGCGCAGTTTGGCCGTGGTAGACCATCGGACCTCTAGATGAAGCGGCGCTCAGGAAAGCGACGCAGTCTGCTTAAAACGACAACCACGTGTACAGGTACAGCGTGTCGTTGTCCGACGCCCGCCGCCCCGCTCCATCGATATTGGTGACAAGGCCACTGAAACGCGTGTACCACGTATATTGCAAGCCGAACCGAACGTTGGCGTACGGCTGCGCCCACGACCCCGATTTGCCGAACGGAGTCCAGATCAGTTCGGCCATGCCGCCACGGGTGTTCGGGCTGCCGTCGTTGCCGTACAGCGTGAGATCACTGCTTCCATTGTTGGCGAATCCTCCCAGGACGGCTCCCCACGTATTCCGGTACCAGTAGGCCGCATTGATATCCACGGCCTGCAGCGAGTCGTGAAGATTCGAGGAACCTGCCAACGCATACGTCGCATCGAGTCGTTGGTGCTCGGCCATGTACAGGCCGTTGATGGTGACGATGTGGTTGCCGCCGTCAAGGAATTGGTAGCTCGCATCGATGCCGAGATCGGTGAACTTGTCGGTGGGGCCGGGTATGGCTATGGAATTGCCCTGTGTGTCGGTGCCCGCCAATCCCTTGGCCGCATGGAGGGCGAAAGCACCGACTTCCACGTTGCCGCTGGCAAGGTTCCACGTGTAGGCGACGCGCCCGTACGGGGCAATGCCGGAGATACGTCCGCCGAAATCTGCGTTCACGTCGCTGAGGAAGGTCGCCGAGAGCGTTCGATAGCCTCCCACTTCGGCGTACAGGCCATTGTTGAACTGCATGTACGTAGTAAGTCCAACCACTTGCCCGGCAAGACCGCCCATCAGGATTGGGGCCGCCGGAGCGCCAGGCGCAAGATCGGGTGCGATGTACGGGTACGACCATGCCGGCGCCGTATTGAAGGTGTCGCTCACCGTGGGATTGTTGTTGAGCGACAGGCCCCATATTACCGGCTTGCCTCCCCAGGTGAGTGTGCGCGCGTAGCGAACGTCGGTATTGTCCCAACCCAGCAATCCACCATTTTCGGAATAGGTGGCCTGGGCCATCACCCCCAGGTGATCGGCGATGCGGCCGGCGAGAAACACCGACGCCTGCTGCAACTCGGTGTTGTCGTTGGTGCTGAATCCCTCGGCAGGCGGCGAAGTCTGGGCCTTCGCGGTGTGCGTGAACGACTCGATGAGCATCATCGACAACGGCACCTTGGCATCGGTCCCGACGCTGAGCGTGTAACCCATGCGCTTGAACTGGCGCCCGAACGGCGTGAGCTGCGGCCCGAAGCCGCCGATGTGGCAGGACGTGCAGGGCTGGTGCGTCTGGCGTGCAAAGGATGGCACCGCCCACACGTTCGGCGCGAATGCCGTCAATACAAGCAGGGCGAACATGAAGGAAAACGCCTTCGCACCGGGCGCGTGCAACCCGTTGCAGCGAACGACGTGGCTGGATTCCATGACTCATCCCCTTGTGGCGGGACCTGACTCGACGGCGCCACCCGGTAATCGATTGAAGGCGCCACTCCGGCAAACCTCGCCGGGCTGATCGCAGCGTCCTCCCATCACGCATCAATGCGTGTGATCTGGATCAGATGCGAGCCACTTGGTTGAGAGCACATTGCTGGACGTGCGCATCGAGCGCCGGGATGCTGAATCGCATGCCCGGCTGAATTCCCTGTCGGAGAACGACCGTGACCACGAGAGACCCCACCACTGAAGCACGCCGGCAATTCCTGAAAACGACGATCGTCGCCACCGCAGCGGTAATGGCAGGAGCGACTCTTCGGAAGGCCTTTGGCGCAGGCGATATGCCCCACCTCACCGATGCCGATCCCACGGCCAAGGCCATGGATTACGTCGATGATGCGACGACTTCGAAGAACAAGCTTTACAAGCCGGGAAGTGTTTGCGCCAATTGCCAGCTCTATAGCGGCGGCGCATCCGGATACGGCAACTGCCAGCTGTTTCCCGGCAAGCTGGTCAGCGCGAAGGGCTGGTGTACCTCGTACACGCGCAAGGCGCCCTGACCGGCCAATCCGCATGGTGTGACTGCTCGATTGCAGCCAATAATCCGGGGCTTCAGCGCCAGTAGCAACGCTGGTCGGTTTTGGCGGCAGAAACCTTCAGCCGCGCACTCTCGGCCCGCCTGTACGCCGAGCCCGATCCGCCTTTCCTTGCCAGCGTGCGGGTACTTCAAACGCCGCCACGTCTAGTTGGTCGGAGAAACCGTCGGATCAAGGAGCCACCGTGTCATACGGATTGCAGGGCCTGTCTGCAGGTGCAGCCTGACGCACGCGCATCCGTCAACATCGCCCACCTTTTTCAAGATCACAGCCATAGGGGAGGCTGCAACGGGCAAGATGGCTGCACACAAAAAACCCGCTGCAGGAGCGGGTTTCGGTGACGTTTGGAACGTTGCGAGATGCAGCTGGATCGCTATATGGTGGGCCGTGATGGGATCGAACCATCGACCAATGGATTAAAAGTCCACTGCTCTACCGCTGAGCTAACGGCCCACGCTTTGTGAACGTCGCATCGCGCGAAGCGCGGAAGCGAGCCGCGCATTCTAACCGGTCACGCCGCCGGAACGTAGTGTGTCGGATCGGGCACGCCGGCGTCGGCGAAGCCGCGCGCGCGCAGCACGCAGGCATCGCAACGCCCGCAGGCGCGGCCTTCGGCATCGGCGCGGTAGCACGACACCGTTTGCGAGAAATCCACGCCCATGCGCACGCCCGCGCGCACGATGTCGGCCTTGCTCATGTCGCTGAGTGGCGCGTGCACGTGCAGCGCGTGGCCTTCAACGCCGGCCTTGGTCGCGAGATTGGCGAGCCACTCGAAAGCTTCGATGAAGGCGGGCCGGCAATCGGGATAACCAGAGTAATCGACCGCATTGACGCCGCAGAAGAGGTCATTCGCGCCGAGGGTTTCGGCCCAGCCCAGCGCGATCGCCAGCATGATGGTGTTGCGCGCGGGCACGTAAGTGACGGGAATGTCGTTCTCGCCATGCGCATCGACATGTTCGGGCACCGCGATATCCGCGGTCAGCGCGGAACCGCCGATACTGCGCAGATCCACCGCGACGGTCTTGTGCTCCATGGCGCCCAGCATGGTTGCAACGCGCCCGGAGGCGGCCAATTCGGAGGCGTGC